>JABAOC010000768.1_pt3 | contig 12024 bp, 10 predicted proteins | sample 7062161 | NCBI WGS metagenome assembly JABAOC01 (sample SAMN14538625, study PRJNA623070) | marine sediment metagenome | biome: marine biome [ENVO:00000428]; feature: marine pelagic biome [ENVO:01000023]; material: deep marine sediment [ENVO:00002113] | place: India: Gulf of Khambhat ... | reverse complement strand
TTCTGCTGCGTCTGAGAATGCAAGTACATGGCCTCGTTCATTGCGGGCGCGATGAGAACAGGACACCGGACAGCCGTATAAAACGTGGAGAGAAAATCATCGGCAACGCCTCCGGCGAATTTACCGATGACGTTCGCGGTGGCTGGCGCCACGACGAGAAGAGAGATATCCTTCGCCAGATCCACGTGGGCAATCTTCGCCGACTGTTTATCCTCAAAAGGATCGACGATCACCTCCTGTCCTGAAAGCGCGCTGAAGAGAAGAGGCGAAATCAAACGCGACGCGTTTCGGGTCATGATCACCTGGACCTGGACCTTCCTGTCCTGGAGCCTTCTGATGATCTCGCACGACTTGTAGAGGCTGACAGAAGATGAGACTCCGAGCGCGATTAATGCCATCGATTCATCCTTTTGATCAATCTTCAGAGAAGCTCCGAAGAATCGGAAGGATCTCCTTTTTCCGGGATTCGAGACTGCATCTCATGCCGTGAATGATGCACTCCAGGCTTCGCGCGGCCTTCTCCAGGTTATCGTTGATAACGATGAAGTCAAATTGAGGATAGGCCCGGATGTCTTTCCTCGCCATATCAAGCCTTTCCTCGATGTATTCTGCGCTCGCCTGGCTTCTCGCCTCAAGCCGCCTTTTCAGCTCCTCGAAAGACGGGGGAAGAATAAATATGAATACAGCCTTTTTCAGCTTGGCCTTTATCTGTTCGGCCCCGTTGACATCGATATCCAAAAGAAGCGCATCCCCCGCGCCTTTCTTTTCGATCTCCCTCTTGGAGGTTCCGTAATAGTGGCCGTGAAAGAGCGTCCATTCGACCATTCTGTCGTCATCGATCATCTGCTTGAATTCGGGCTTGGAGACAAAATAATAGTCTTTTCCCTCTTTCTCCGACTTTCTCTTTTCCCGGGTTGTGTGCGAGACTGAAAACTGGACGTTGTCCACTTCTTGAGTCACCCTTTGGACCAGAGTGGACTTCCCGCATCCTGAGGGGCCACTGATGATGAAAAGCATTACATTCCTCCCGACCTATGATATCACAAAGAGCAGCTACTCGACATTCTGAATCTGCTGCCGAATGCTCTCCACCTCTCCTTTTACGGATAAAATTCCCTGCGTGATCTTTATATCCTGGGATTTCGCGTTTATGGTGTTCGCTTCTCTGAAGAGCTCCTGGGCGATAAAATCCAGCTTCTTTCCGGCAGATTCTGTTTTCCTCGGAGAAAGAAGCTGTAGGGCATACTCCATATGGCTTTTGAGCCTTGCGATCTCTTCGGTCAAATCGTATTTTTGCGCAAGATAAGCTGTCTCTTCGGCCAGTTTTTCCTCTGACAGGGAGCCCTCGTGGGACATCTCCTTCATCCGTTCCGTCAATCGTTTGCGGATGAGAGAGGGCTGCTTTCCGGCTGTTTTTTCAATCCGGCCGACAGCCAGTTTTATCTTATTCAGCGAGACCCGGACATCACGCGCGATCTCCCTTCCCTCTCTCTTCCTCATCCTGAGGACGTCCTCCAGTGTCTTCTCAAAACTTTTTTCAATAAAAGTCACTTCCTCTGCGGAAAAACTCTTCCTCTTCAGCTCCATGACCTGAGGAAGGTTGAACACACGGTCTATTGATAAGCTTACGTTCCGGCCCATCCGCGACGAGATTTTATTCACAGAGGAGAAAATTTTTTGGAGCAGGCCCTCGTTGATGCGGAGCTTCCAGGCCGAAGGGTCCAGAGAAGTCAGCTCGAGGAAGACCTCAAACCGTCCTCTGTGAAATTTCTTCTGGAGAATGGTCCGCAGTCTGCTCTCGATCGCGCCGATCTGGGCCCCCCTGTAATTCCAGTCCAAAAACCGGTGGTTCAAACTCCTGACGCTGAATTTCACCGACAGTGTCCTGGAATCCGACTTTTTCTCCGCAAATCCAGTCATGCTCTGGATCATAAGACCGTCTCCTCTCCTTCCAGAAACTGAAGGTCGTACAATTTCTTATAGATCCCGTTTTTCCTGCAGAGCTCCTCATGCGTGCCGATCTCGGCGATCTTACCTTTGTCCACCACAAGGATCCGGTCTGCGCTCCTGACGGTAGACAGGCGGTGAGCAATCACAAAAGTGGTTCTGTCCTTCATGACATTCGCCAGGGCGACCTGGATGAGTTTTTCCGATTCCGCATCCAGTGCGGATGTGGCCTCATCCAGGATCAAAATCGGAGGATCCTTGAGCAGGGCCCTCGCAATGGCCAGCCTTTGCTGCTGGCCGCTGGAGAGCAATGTCCCGCCTTCCCCGATGTTCGAATCATACTTTCGGGGAAGCTTCATGATGAAATCATGGGCTTCGGCCAGCCTGGCGGCGTTTTCTATTTTATCCAGGGGCATGTCTTCCAGGCCGTACGCGATGTTGTTGCGCACCGTGTCGTTGAACAGGATGAGCTCCTGAGTCACAAGCCCGATCTGAGAACGAAGAGAGGAGAGGCTGACTTCACGAATGTCGATCCCGTCGAGAGTGATCCGTCCGGATGTGGAGTCATAAAACCGGGACAGGAGGTTGATGATAGTCGTCTTCCCGGCCCCGCTCAGCCCGACGAGCGCAACCCGTTCGTTCGGCTTGACCTGGAAACTGATATCCTGGAGGACGGGCATCATATCGTTGTAGCTGAAAGACACTTTCTCGAACTTCACTTTTCCCTTGACCGGAGGCAGAGGATACGCACCCGGATGTTCCTCGATCTGCGGGACACTCTTCAGGATCTCCTCGATCCTCTCATAACAGGCCACTCCCTGCTGGATTGTGTTGTTGGCCCGGCTCAGACGCCTGATGGGCGTGTACATCATAAAAATCGCCATGATGAACGAAGTGAAATCGCCGGGTGTCATGTATCCCCGAGATATCCGGGTCGAGCCCACAACAAGAATGAAGGCCCCGAGAATACCGCCCACAAATTCCATGAAAGGAGACGAGAAGCTTCCCACCTTGGCCAGCTTCAAGTTTATCTTGAAATAACTCAAAGTGGCCCGGAAAAACTTCTTTATCTCAAATTTTTCCATTGTAAATGTTTTCACGATCTTATTCCCGGTAATGCTCTCATGGAGCAGGTTGTAAATCCGGGCCATTTTTTCCTGGCTCAGCATCCCTTTCTTCTTGAGCTGACGGCTGAAGAGAATCAACGGAACGATAGCCAGAGGAGTTATCACAAGAGAGAGAAACGCCAGCTGCCAATCCGTGATGAATATTTTTGTCAGAAGAGCCAGAAGCATGAAAGCAGACAGGAGGAGGTCTCCCATGCTGCCCGAAACGGCCTGCTGGATCTTTTCCACATCGTTTGTCAACCGGGACATCAATTCTCCGGTCGGCTTATAGTCAAAGTAATCCGAAGACTGATAGATCAGGCTTTCGAAAAGGTCATCTCTCAGTTTTTTAACGACTTTATGCCCGATAGACTTCATGAAAAAAGAGGACAGAAACGTGAATATTCCTTTGCCGAAGACGACTATCACCAGGAGCAAAGGGATGAGCCAGATGAACTGCTCTTCGACGGTCTGCAGCTTTCGAAAAACAAAACCCAGGAGGCTGACCTTCCCGCCCTCTGCGGGCAGCTCGCTCTGAAGCATCATGTGGTCGATGATCGGCTGCACCAGATCCACGAACGCATACGTAAAAAAGGCCGCAAACACGCTGAAGAGGAGAGATAGACTCAGCCTGTTTTTCTCTCCGAGAGTCAGTTTGAAAAGCCGGAATATTTCTTTCATTCTTTATGATGAAGGTTTGGAGAAGATCCTCTCCGCGATCTCGAACGCGTTCAGAGTTGAACCTCTGGTCAAGTTATCCGTGACCGTCCAGACCCAGAAGCTGTTGGGAAGTGATTCTTCCCTCTTGATCTGACCCACGCAGATCTTTTCTTTTCCTGCAACCGAAACAGGACTCAATTTATCAGGAAGAGTGGGTTCGAAGAGGGGATGTTCCTTGAAAAGATCTTTCAGACCCTGAATGTTTGTTTTTTTCTTCAACTCCAGATAAGTCATGATCGAATACCCAAAAAAAACAGGCGCTTGCACGATGGATAAGGAGAGGGGAAAATCCTTACCGGGCAGGACCCGCCGGATCTCTGAGTTGATCTGTTTTTCCGCAGAAGAAAAGCCGTCCTTGTCGGGCTTCTCCGTCTGGGAAAGGAGGTTGAAAGCGATCTGTTCTTTAAACACGTTCTTCGACAACGACTCGCTGCTCAACAGGCAGTAACTCTGGTCTGCCAGCTCCCGGACTCCTGACTCCTCAAAAGCCGAGACCGGCTGGAGGATGAAAGAGACGGCCTTCACCAGACCGAACCTCTGGATCATTGCGTGAAACACATGGGAGAGTACGACCGTAGCCGGATGAGGATTCGCGATTATTCCCGGGACTTTTTTTTCAATGACATCGTCATTCACTCCCGCCACGACGACCGGAACATTCTTTTCCGAGTTGAAGGCTTCGCTCAAATCGATGGCTTGAAACTTTTGTGAGCCGGCGAGAGCCCCAACCTGCCGGTTCACTTTTTTATCTGCGGCCAGAAAAACCAGGTCCGCATCCTGCAGCGAATCTTTATCCAGATGATGGATGACTTTTGGTTCCCCCCGGAACTCCGTCAGTTTGCTGTATTCCTCTTCGACGTCCGGGTCGAAAAAATCAATGTCACTCAGAGGAAAGCTCTTTTTGCTCAAGACGTTTTTGAGCTCTTTCCCGCGCAGAGAATCCGTGCCGACCAATGCGACTCTGATCTTTTTTGTCTTTCCCATTTTCCAAAGACAGAAACCTCAAAGAGATTTTTTGTACTCGGTCATCAGGTAGTACATCTTATCCTTGAGGGCCAGCTTCTTTTTCTTCAGCTCTATGACTTCCTGTTTTTCCTCTTCGGTAAGGAAGTTCTTGGCCTTGAGTTTTTCCAGTTTTTTGTCGTACTGCTGGTGCTGTTTGTTGGCTTTTTTGAATTCTTCGTTTTCTTTCAGCAGTAACTCTCTGAGTTCTTTTTCTCGCATTACGCGTTCCTCCGTGCTAAAGAATATCACAACATATTCCCTATTTCAATTTGGTCCTCTCCCTGAACAATTCCTCCAATCGATCCACTAATGAAGACCAGGAAAACCCCCGGATTTTCTCGTATCCGGCTTTGGCCAGCCTGAGCCGGAGCCCCTCATCCGCGATCAGTCGAACGACCTGCCGACGGAGCAGCGATGGATACGGAAAAGGAACGACGAGCGCGGTTTGGCCGTGAACTGCAAAATCTCTCGTACCGCTCCGCGTGCAGACGACCGGAATCCGGCAGGCCATGGCTTCGGCAGCCGTATTCGACCATCCCGCGCGTCTCTCCCCGCTGACGAAGATGTCCGCCTGAGAGTAGAGCCAGGCCATCCGGTTCTGCGGGAGGTCGAGGTGGAACTCATGCGGTAGGCGTGTCTTGATCATCGGCCTGGGGTCTCTCCGGTCATCCCCGACGAGGCTGTCGAACAGGACGAGTTTGATGCGGGGATATTTCCTTCTTAGACCTTCCACAGCCCGGATCACCTGCCGGACGCCTTTCCTTCTTCTGTAGACACGGCCGTAGCAGAGGATGCGGAACTCATCCGTTCGGGCTTCTCTCTCCACAGGACGGAAGAATTCGGAGTTCACTCCACCCGGAGCGCGGAAACACGAAACTCTGTATTTTCTCTCGATCCGGCGGCAGATTCCCTCAGAATTCCCGAGGAAGAGATAATTCTGCTGGGTGACTTCTCTTTCCTGTTTATGGCCCTCCAGAACAAAATAGAAGGATTTAACACGCGCTTCCAGCTTCTCGAAATACGGAAGTATCGAGTACTCGCTGCAGAGGCCGACATCGAAGCTCTCTTCGCCCAGAGAAGATAGGGGCTTTGTTACACCTTTAAACTCAAGCCAATCCGGCTTGCTTCCCTCGGGATGGAACAGGACGTACTGATGGCCTCTCTTGGAGAATTCGTTGCCGATCTCCAGGTAGCGCCGGACGCCTCCGAAAACCTCGACATGCGGGAGCAGCGCAGCAATCTTCATTTTCCTAATGTGCACAGTATTAATGGGGACAGTCCCCAATGACTCACAGGGATGTTCCCCGACGGGACACCTTATATCAATTTTTTCTGATGATGGTCAAATTCAATATCTCTGAAATGCGCAGAATTCTTCTTTTTTGTGTTAACGAACAAAAACTCTATTAAAAGTAGGGCCATGGCGAGCGTTCGGACCAGAAAAAATCCATAAAAAACAACTTAATAATTGACATTGCTCAGACGGGAAATTATACTAATGAGCGATTTTGAGTTAGACCTAAAAACACGGCGAGGTAGCTCAGTCGGTAGAGCGAGAGACTGAAAATCTCTGCGTCGGCGGTTCGATTCCGTCCCTCGCCACATCCCGCAATTCCCGTCCGCATATCCAAACAGCTGAAAAATTTCTTTATCTTTTGACAATTTTAATGCCAATCCGATTAACCCTTCAGTAACAGCTGGCAGAAGCTTTTTAATTATAAAATCAGGAAATATAAACTTATGAGATGAAGTTCAAATTGAAAGTCAGAAGAAAACTCGGCTTGCTTCTTCTTGAGTTGTAAAAAATAAGAATTGAAGTTCTTAGAGGAATAACTCAGAAGACTTCAACGAAACTCATTGGAAGACTCAGAGACACCTAGATTTTCTCCAATTTTTCCGCATCAACTAAATCTTGTTTTCTTCCCGATGCCCTTTTGCTTTTGATTAAATCCTCCTTGGAGATAAAAAAGACCTGCATGTCACCATATTGACCTGTTGTACGTTTTTTCCAGGCTTCAGAGAAAATAATCCCTTTTATCGACGTTAACAGATCGATTCTCAGTGGAGCTATGCCTAATTGGATAACTTGATCGATCTCGAGAAAATCCTGAGTGCCCAGATCTATGTCAGTGAAGCCAAATTCCCGAATGGCAGACAATACGCGTTCCGCATTGTCTTCAGTTGAATCAATAAGAATGTCAATGTCTCTGGTGAAACGAGGCTCGGCATAAAAACTATAGGCGAATCCCCCAGTGATGAGATATCGGACGTTATTATTGTTTAATAACGCGATAAACTCTCTGAAATCCTTTTCGACTCTCATTTTTTACGCTGTAGTAAATCTCCCTGAGATATTGAAGAGTATCTAATTTTTCTTCAGGAGACTGGGATTTCCAATACTGGATATCCGATTGTTCAGCTTTTTCGATAGAAAGTTTTGTTACGTGATTTTTCACATGCTCATTCTATCAGACTGGATAAAAACAGACAACACATCAGAGCTATCCGAATCGCTGGCCAGGATGACGCTCTTTGCAACATCTGTCACTTTTTCAGGACAAAAAACATTCAAACTCACTGAATCAACCCCTTGCGCTGATTGGCACATATCTTGCTCATATAAAAGGCAAACAGAGGAGGAGTCTAGACTCGCACGAATAGACGTGGTTTATTTCTCTCATGTATAATACTTCCGCAGAGGGAACCAAAAAATGAAAAAATTCATTCCCGTTCTCGCCGCTCTTATCCTCAGTCTTGCACTCCTTGCCCAGGAAATCCAACACGAAACCATAGTGGTCAACATCGAAGTTCCGGTCAGAGTATTCGATGGAGGCCAATTCGTCGAAAACCTGACTATAGACGATTTTGAGGTCTATGAGGATGGGAAGCTCCAGAATGTTGTGGCCGTTTATTTAATCAAAAAGACGAAAATCGAAAGAAAAGAAGAGAAGGAAAAATTCGAGCCTGAAACATCAAGAGACTTCTTTCTCTTCTTTGAAGTCACTCAGTATACGCCCAGAATGGAAGACGCCATCAATTACTTCATTCAGAATGTCTTGCTTCCGGGCGATAATCTCGTGGTTGTATCCCCGATGAAAACCTACAGGATGAAGGGTGAGACTTTAGAAGTGCTGCCCAAGGAAGAAGTTGTCAAACAGCTCAGAGGGATTTTGAGAAAGGATGCGATGATGGGCAGTGTTGAATACAGGAGTACGGTTGAAGAGCTGACACAAATAGCCAGGGCTCTATCATCAACGATGAGGGGAGGGGAAAGTATACTCGACAGCAGTATTGATGCTGGGATCATGGAAATGGATGAGGATATGAAGCTTGAATATTTACTTGACCTATATGCAGTTTCTCTGGAGAAATTAGAATACATAAGGTCAATAGACCAGCAGAAGCTATTGGAGTTTGCGAAATTCTTGAAAGAGAAAGAGGAGCAGAAGTATGTATTTCTGTTTTATCAGAGAGAATTCATACCACAAATAGAGCCAAAGCTATTGGCTGAAAAACTGGGGGAATACCAAGATAGACCGAATATTCTTTCAAGCATTTCAAATCTTTTTCAATCCTACATAAGACCCATATCCATTGATGTCGATAAAATCAAGAAAGCGTATGCGGACGCCTCTGTCGCGATTCATTTTTTATTCTTCACAAAGCCCGCTGAGCACATTCCAGGAATATACTTTGAGGAACATTCAGAGGATATCTTCGCTCCCTTCCTGGAGATGTCAAAAGCCACAGGCGGCCTGGCCGAGAGCTCATCAAATCCCCAGTTTTTGTTCGAGAAAGCAGTCGAGGCTTCTGAAAATTACTATCTCGTGTATTATTCCCCTGCCAATTACAGAAGAGACGGGAAATTCAAAAGCATTAAAGTCAAAGTCCGAGGCAAGAATTACAGGGTCACTCACCGAGCCGGATATTTTGCGAATTGAGAAGAAGAGGTCTCCCTTGATAGTGAAGAATTATCGGAAATCAGCTAAATTGTTTGAATACGCATGCGCCATGTTAGTCTTCTTCTTTGCCTTTGCTTTGGGGAGCTTGAGCTTTTCTCAGGAAGAAACAACAGATAACAATCAAGCCAAGTTAAAAGAAATTCTTGAGAAGACAGCCGATTATTGTGAAAGATTAAAAAAGATGGCGTTGCATTTTGTCTGCCACGAGAATATTGAAGAGAACATTTATACTTATAAAGCAGTCGAAACCGTTCCAGCCGACCAACTCAGGTCAGCGACAGCTCTCGGAAGAGTATCTTTGAGATTGAAAAAAAAGAAATCCAATTCCTATGTCTATGATTACCAAATGATCAAAAAGGGAGCCAAGAGGGAAGAAAAGAGAATTCTTCTGAAAGAGAATAAAAAAGAAAAACATGAAGAAAACGCAGAATTGAAAATGCAGAGATTCATGGCCAAATACCTGGTCTACGGTCCTATCGGCTTCTTGAGCCGGTCCTGGCAAAGTCAATTCAATTACGAGATAGTCGGGACAGAGGATATTGAAGGAAGAAAAACTTTAATCATCAGCGCAATTCCTAAAGAAGAAAGAGAAGAGAATTATTACTCTGGAAAGATCTGGGTGGAAGAAAATGATTTCAGCATTCTGAAGATAGAATGGGATCCGAAGTATATTAAAGGATACGAAGAAGAGGTTTCATCTATGGCTGGGACTTTGAAAAGAACTTTAAACTGGGCAGTATATTATGAAGTGGAAAAGAATGGAGTCAGGTTTCCGAGCCGGCAATTGATAGAGGAGATTTATGAAGCCATTGAGGACAAGCCACATCCCAAATACACAGTCTCCATTGTTTACGATAACTACAAATTTTTCACCGTAGAAGTGGAAGTGCAATGGCGTTAGAATAATAGACTTCTGATTTTTAAAATTTTTGACAGGAAAATATTGATCCTTCCGGATTATAAATCCAGCGACTTCAAAAAATCCTTGAGCTTCGGGCCGAACTCAGGTCTCTTTAGCGCTAAGGAGATTGTGGCTTCGAGGAATCCCATCTTATCCCCGCAGTCGTACCGGTCCCCCTCGAACAGCACCCCGTAGACAGATGGCTTATCGAGGAGGTACTTGATCCCGTCCGGGAGCTGCATCTCCCCCCTGTGGTCGGGCTTCGTCTTCCTTATGCCCTCGAAAATTTCGGGTGTGAAGACGTATCTCCCGAGACTGGCCAGGTCGGAAAAGGCTTTCTCCGGTCCGGGTTTTTCGACCAGGTCCTCGATCTGGAATACTTTTTCCGTCACCTGCCGGGGCTTGACGATCCCGTACATCCTGGTTCCTTCCTCATCCGTGCGTCCGAGAACGATAGCCGAAGCCTGGTACTCGTCGTAGGCGTCGATCAACTGCTTTGTGCACGGCACCTCGCTGTCATAGATATCGTCAGGCAGGAGGACGGCAAAAGGCTCTTTTCCCACGAACTTCTCCCCCATCAGAACCGCATGTCCCAGCCCGAGGGGTTCCTTCTGACGGATAGCACAGAATTCCGCGAGCCCGGATATCCTCTGGACTTCTTCGAGATAATCGCGCTTTCCCTTTTCTTCCAGAAACCGCTCCAGTTCAGGACTGATGTCAAAAAAATCCTCCATGCTGGATTTCCCGCGGCTGGTGATGATGGCGATGCTCTCTACTCCGGACTGGACCGCTTCCTCGACAGAGTAGAGGATCAGAGGTTTGTCGATGACCGAAAGCATTTCTTTCGGCTGGGACTTTGTCGCAGGGAGGAACCGTGTCCCGAAACCTGCCGCCGGAATGATGGCCTTTCGAATCTTCATCGTATCTCCTTAAACAGGAAAGAGAATATCTTTCCCGGGCTGAGGCGCAATGGACTCCGCTTGAGAATTTTCCGTGGTTCTTTCTTCTAAGTCTTTTAGAATTTATAGCTTACAGCGACAGTGGCGACCCAGATCGACATATTGTACGTGCCGGGCATGGCTGTCGCGTAGTCCGGGTCGGTCGCCTGGAGCACCGGGTCAATAAATCTTTCTTTCCCCTTCAGGTACTCCATCCCGAAATCTATATTCAGCCCGTTCAGGCTGTATCCAAAGCCGGCTGTGATGGCGTTGAAATCGAAAATCGGAAGCAGGACATTCATGGTCCGGTCCGGAGCCGGGGAAGGATCGTGATAATACCCTCCCCTCAAGGAGAACGCTTTCATCCTGTATTCTGCGCCGATCCGGATCTGGAGGGCATCCTCCCAGTACAACGGCCGGGCATCATCGCCGCTGGTCTCCATCATCTGGGCCCAGAATATGTCCACGAATTTGGTTTCCATCACATCGATCGTGGACCACTGGGTCCACTGCAGATCACCGGTCAGAGTCAATCCGTCTATTGGCTCGAACGCGACTCCTCCCGCGATCCACGTCGGCCATCGGACTTCTCTTTCAATATCGGATGTGCTGTTCAACGACGTTCCTAAAGCCGTGCCCAGATCATCCATACCGCTGATGGTCGCGTCTCCTTTGAACTTCACCGTGCTGGCGGTCCGGTAGGTGAGCCCGAAGCTGAGCTTTTCCATTGGTTTGAAAAGGACTCCGATCGTCGCCCCATAACCCCATCCGGTCATGGTCTCCTCATACTGCCCGAGGTCCACCACGGGAAGAGGCGCTTCTGTTTCTCCGGCATAAGTGGCAATGTCGAACTTTGCGTAATTGACATTGAACGTCGCTCCGATGGACAGTGCGTCACTGATCTTGAAGCTCAGCACCGGTGAAAAAGTCACCATTCTTATCAAACTCTCCCATTTGATGGTGGGATTTCCTCCAGAAACTGCCGCAAAATCTTCCCCGTCCCACTTTGCCCCGAGACCTGAGGGAACATAGACGCCGAATCCGACCACCACTTTCTCGCTGACAGGATGATAATAGGCCGCCATCCCGGAAAGGTAGTGCTTCGTCTCTGTCGTCGCGTTCACCACAGTCACAGGTCCGAGCGGAGGGACATCCACGTCCAGCCGGTATTTGCTTGTCGGGATGATATCCGAGCCGTAGAACCCGAAATATTTCTTGTTGAAAACGGAGATTCCAGCCGGATTCCAGTAAATGGCGCTGTAATCATTCGCCAGACCCACAAAGGCTCCACCCATGGCCAGAGCTCTCGACCCGAGGCTGTTCAGGTTCAAACCGTTGGCCAGGGCCAGGCTGCTCGAAACACACAGGAACAGAACAGCCGCGATGCTAATCTTCACTCTTCTCATGCTGACCTCCATCTCTAATTTTCTTCTGTTTACTAATTT
>JABAOC010006129.1_pt1 | contig 12027 bp, 11 predicted proteins | sample 7062161 | NCBI WGS metagenome assembly JABAOC01 (sample SAMN14538625, study PRJNA623070) | marine sediment metagenome | biome: marine biome [ENVO:00000428]; feature: marine pelagic biome [ENVO:01000023]; material: deep marine sediment [ENVO:00002113] | place: India: Gulf of Khambhat ... | reverse complement strand
TTCTTTATCTGTCCTCATCCCAGTAAGGATAAAATCTTGATTCTCTCTCATTTCTTGCCATTCCTCATAAGCCAAAAAGGGGCCAGGCCCCTTTTCAAAAGGGGAGTTCGTCATCTTTTTCAGGGTCAGAGGATTCCTCTTCAGGAGATTCTTTTTTCGAGGAAGCCTTTTCTTCCGGGGGGGAAGCGTCTTGCTCCGAGAGGTCAAACGGCTTCTCTTTGATCTCTCCTTTTTCGTCCTTGAGGAGAACGCTGACTTTCTTCTCGGCCTTTTCGAGCTCTTCCCTTAAAAACCTGGCCAGTTTGACGCCCTTCTCGAATAGAGACAGCGACTCGCTCAAAGAGAGACCTCCCTTTTCCAATTTTTCGACTATTTTTTCCAAATCCTCCAGAGCTTTTTCAAAGCTTTGTGCTGCCATGTTATCTCCTTTACAAAACTGGGGACTGTCCCCAATTTTCACTTTTCGCGACTGGTATCGGACCGGGATTCTATGCGTTTCGTTTTATCGACATCCTTGACCAAACAGGTGAATTCCCCCTTAAAAAAGGAGACTGTCATTTCCCTCTCTTTTTCGACCTCCTCGATTCTGCGCACCAGGTATTGGCCGCCGTCTTTCCAGCAGAGCGTGTACCCCTTTTTCAGTATATTCAGGGGACTCAGGTTGTGCAACTGAGCGGACAACGTCTCCCATCGGGCCTGAAACTGTTGAAGCATCTCCTTCAAGGCACTCCGGATCTTCTCTTCCAAAAGCTCAGTCCTGGATTTATCCTCGGAGATCTTCTGCTGCCTGTTCCTGATGGCATTCCAGGCCCGCATGTCCAGCTCGTCCACCTTCTGCGCAAGATTCAGAAGGGTGATCTTCATGTTCTGGAAGGCCCTGTGCTGTGTCAGGCTCAGCACCTCATGCTTCTGTTCCTGAAGATAATATCTCTGGGTGTGGGCCAGCCTTTTCTCCAGGTTTTCGATCCGTTCTCGGAGAGATTCTTCTTCCTTGATCACTATCTCCGCGGCCACAGAAGGTGTCGAGGCGCGGATATCCGCCACAAAGTCGGCGATCGTGAAGTCTATCTCATGCCCTACGGCTGAAATCACAGGAATCGGACAGCGGAAAATCGCTCGAGCCACTTTTTCTTCATTGAAGGCCCACAGGTCTTCCATCGAGCCTCCCCCGCGCCCGACGATCATCACATCGATCCCGGGAAGTTTTCCCAAATAGTCGATTCCCTCGACTATCTCCTCGGCTGCACCCTCTCCTTGAACCTTGACCGGATAGAGAAGGATATGGAGTCTGGCGAACCGTCTTTCCAGTGTTTTGATGATATCGACAATGGCAGCTCCCCTCGGAGATGTCACCACTCCGACTTTCTTTGGCAGTACGGGCAGCTCTTTCTTCCGTGTGGGGTCGAAAAGCCCCTCCTTCTGCAGCTTCTCTTTGAGCTGCTCAAAAGCGAGCTGCAGAGCGCCTTTGCCTTTGGGTTCGAGGAGCTCGACGACGAGCTGATATTCTCCTCTGGGTTCATAAACATTTATCCGCCCGCGCGCCACGACCTGAAGGCCGTCCTTCAGTTCGAACGGAACCCGCTTCGCATCGGAACGGAACATGACCGTGCGGAGCTGGCTCATCTCGTCCTTCAGTGTGAAATACAGATGCCCGGAATGATGACGGTGGAAATTGGAGATCTCGCCCTCTACCCAGAGAAGAGGAAACGCATCCTCCAACTCTGCTTTCACCAGCCGTGTGACTTCGGAGACTGTGTAGACTTTATCCGGCTTGGCAAAGCTTTCAATCGCCACTTTCTTCCTCAGCGATGACCTCGCGTTTGACGGAAAGGGCTTTTCCGGTTCGACTGTCTATCTCGACGAAAAGCGCCGAGAGAAATATTCCTTTCTTGGCGGGTTCAAACCGATGAGGACGCCCGGTCAGGAATCTTTTTATGGCCTGGTCTTTGCGGATTCCGATAATCGACTCGTAAGCTCCGACCATCCCCACGTCAGTGATAAAAGCTGTCCCTTTGGGAAGGATCCTCTCGTCTGCCGTGATCACATGCGTATGCGTTCCGACAACAGCAGAGACTTTTCCGTCCAGATACCAGCCCATCGCCTGTTTTTCTGAGGTGGCTTCCGCATGAAAATCCACGACTATCACCGGAGTCTCGGCCTTGAGGGTTTCGATTTCCTCATCGGCCCTCTTGAACGGGCAATCCAGAGGCTCCATGAAAACTCTCCCCTGCAGGTTGAGGATGGCCACTTTCTGTCCGTCCTCCGTCTTAAAGACGTACGTGCCTTTTCCGGGATTATCATCTGGATAATTGGCGGGCCGGAGCAATTGAGGCTCCCGCTTCAGATACTCGACCGCTTCTTTCTTATCCCAGATATGGTTTCCGGATGTCAGAATATCGACAAAAGCAAAAAGTTCCCTGCCGACTTTTTCTGTGATCCCGATCCCGCCGGCTGCGTTTTCTCCGTTGGCGATGATGAGGGAGGGGGAATATTTCTCCAAGAGAGCGGGAAGATATCTTTTCAGCCCCCTGCGTCCCGGACGACCGATCACATCTCCTAAAAACAGAAAGCTGACTTTATCTGGCATACTCCACTGCTCTCATCTCGCGGATAACGGTCACTTTGATCTGACCCGGGTATTCCAGCTCGTCCTTGATCTTCTGTGCGATCTCTTTGGCCACTACCGCCGCTTTTTCATCCGAGACCTTCTGGCTCTCCACGATAATTCGGATTTCCCGGCCGGCCTGCAGGGCAAAGGATTTGGACACACCATCATAGGAATTGGCAATCTCCTCCAGTTTCTCCAGCCTTTTGATGTAGCTCTCCAGAAGCTCCCGTCTGGCTCCGGGGCGGGCCGCAGAAAGCGTGTCCGCTGCCTGGACCAGCACAGCTTCGATAGATGGAAAATCCACATCCCGGTGGTGTGAGGCGATAGCTTGGATAACGGCCTCGGATTCCCCGTGTTTCTTGGCCAATTCGACGCTCAGCTCTGTATGGGTCCCCTCGATATCCTTATCCACGGCTTTCCCGACATCATGGAGGAGTCCGGCTCTCAAGGCCACATCGGAATTCACTCCCAGCTCCTTGGCCATCAGAGTGGATAAATAGGCGACCTCTTTGGAATGCTGGAGGGCGTTCTGTCCGTAGCTCGTCCGGTACTTCAGTCTTCCGAGGAGCTTGACTAGCTCCGGATGTATGTTCTGGATCCTGAGTTCCAGGATGACAGACTCTCCTTCCTCCTTGACCTTTTCCTCCAGTTCCTTTCCCACCTGCTCCACGACCTCTTCGATGCGGGCCGGATGGATCCTTCCATCCTGGACAAGCTTCTCGATGGCCATACGCGCCATTTCTCGCCTGAGGGGGTCGAAACTGGAAAGGATGACCGCTTCGGGCGTGTCGTCGACGATAATGTCCACTGAGGTGGCAGTCTCGAGGGCCCGGATGTTCCGTCCCTCTCTTCCGATGATCCGTCCCTTCATGTCTTCGGACGGCAGGTCCACTACAGATACTGTTGTCTCCACGACATGTTCGGCGGATGAGCGCTGGATCGCCTGGCTTATGATCTCACGGGCCAATCCCTGGCTTTTCTCTCGGGTTTCCTCTTCAATCTTCCGGACAGCCTGGACAGCTTCCAGCTTGGCCTCGTCCTCTATTTTCTTCACGAGCATGTTCTTGGCCGCTTCCTGGGTCATCCCGGAAACTCTCTCCAATTCCTCCACGGCCTGCTGGACCAGTCCCTCATACTTCCGCTCTTTGTTCCCCAGTTCTTTCTCTCTTGAATACAGTCTCTGTTCTTTGTTGTTGAATTCTCTTTCTTTTCTCTCCACATTCTGAAACTTGCGTTCCAGATTTTCTTCTTTCCTCATCAGCCGTCTTTCCAAATCGTTCAACTTTCTGTTTTTGTCTCGTGTCTGACGTTCGAATTCCGCTTTCAGGTTGATTTGTTTTTCTTTGAGCTCTATGGTCGCTTCCCGCCTGATCTTTCCAGCCTCTTCCTGGGCCTTTTCCATGATTCCTTTGGCTTCCTGTTTGGAACGGAAGATCGCACGGGTTCCTGAGGACTTCTTCACCAGGATAAAGAGTATTCCGCAACATAAAAAAATCAAAACACCGAGTAGAATCAGCAGTCCTGAATTCACTTTGATCACCTCCTGTACGGTGAATCAAAGGAGATGAAAGTGTGGAGGTTAAGAAAAGAGGATTACACGTTCTGCATCACGAGAAAAAAGAGAGTCTGAGAGGTTCAAATCCTGGAAGAGACACTTCTCTCTTCGGATCAAGAGAAGAATTTTCCGGGAAACGACACACCAGATTTTCTTCGCCTGAAAGACAAGATTTCCCCTCATCTCATCTATGAGCGTCACAACCCATGTTTCTATCTTTTCAAGTTGTGTCTTCGATATTTTTAAATGTATCCTCATTTTTTTTTGAAAGACTGTCCTCCAAACTTCCTATTTCATTCTCCATATGACCGATTGCTTCATTCAGTTGATCAAGCTTTCTCTGGCAGATAAAATAATCATCTGCGATATTCAAAGCGGCCAAAACCGCAATTTTCAATGTTTCAGCCGATTTAGACTTGACAGCGACTTCACGCATTCTCTGATCAACGTATGAAGTCAACCGGCCAATGTATTTTTCATCCTCTTCTCCTTTGACTCTTATCTTATGTTTATGTCCGTAAATCTCGATTTCAATCACTCTGTCAGTCATATTCCGACTTGGTCTATCTGGCCGATGATGGCCTCAATCTTGTCCTTTAATAATTTTCTTTCCCCCGCGAACTTTTTCACATCCTCGTCGAGTTTCTCGATTTTCTTTGTTTGGTCTTCAAAATCTTTTTTCTCGGCCTTCATCTCTTTGATCTGCTGTTTCAGCTTTGTATTTTCACTGAGAAGCTTGTTGATGTATTCCACAACCTGGGAAACTTTTCCCTCGAGTATTTTAATCCTTTCCAATTCACTTGTCAATTTTCCCTCCTTCCCTCAATTGAAAATTAAAGCTTGCCCCTAAAGCCTGGATGATCTTTTTCTGAATCTTATCGATTTCCTCGGTTTTTAACGTCCTCTTCGGATGGTTGAACACGAACCGAAGTGAAAGGCTGACCTTCCCCTTCGGGATCGAGGCCCCTGAAAAACGGTCATAAAGGTCGAATCTCATCAGAAAAGGGAGAGAAAGCTTTCCCACAACTTCCCGGATATTCTGGAAGGAGACATTCCGGTCCGCGATAAATGAAACATCCCTCGTGACAGTGGGAAACTTCGTGACCGGAGAATACTGAAAATCTGGAGAAGGCTTCCCGAATAATGCGTCCAGGTTCAACTCCGCCGCCCAGACCGGCTCATCCAGAGAATAGACATCCCGGAGGCTTTTCTTGAGCAACCCGAAACACCCGATCGTGTCCTTTTTGACCTCCAGGGCCAGTGCACTTTGTTTCTCGAAAAGAGCATCGGACTCTTCCGCGAAGGAATAAGGCTCGCAGTTCAAGTATTCCATAAGAGCCTCCAGCGCTCCTTTCAGGCGGAAAAAATCAGTCTTTTCGTTCTTCCTGTGCCAGTGCGGGGGGCCGACCAGGCCAGTGGTCACCAGAGAAAGAGTCAGCTGCTCCTGGCTCTTTGTCTTGTTCTTGAAATAGATATTTCCTACTTCGAAAAGGTGCACTCCATCCGCCCCTCTGTTCACATTCCAGGCAATGTTGTCCAGTAATCCGCCCATCAGGGTCGTCCGCAGGAGCGAGGCTTTGGTAGAGATGGGATTCCGGATCTCGATAGCGGAACGCCCTGTCTTGAAGAGATCCTCTTGTTCAGGGTTGGAAAAGCTGAAATTGAGCACTTCATCGAAACCGTGGTTAAAAAGCATCTGGCGCAAACGATCGATCTTTTCTCTCCTCGGATTCAGAGGAGGCTCCGGGACTCTGAGCGGGGGAAAGTGGACAGGAATCTTATCGTATCCGTAAAACCGGGCAATCTCCTCGATGAGGTCCGCTTCCCTTTCAATATCCACTCGGTGATGAGGCACCCGGACCTTCCACACATCCTTCTTTTGGGCCTCCACCTGGAATCCCAGATGCGAGAGAGTTTTTTCAGAGAATTGCGCATCAATCTCGATGCCGAGAAGGTCAAAAACGCGCTGATTCCGCAGGATGACCGTTCTTTCCTTTGCGGGCTTCGGATAAACATCCGTGACGCCCTTGGAGACTTTCCCTCCGAACTGGGCCATCAAAAATGCCGCCATCAGGGCAGCCTGAGGGGGGAAGGAGATATCCGCATTCCTCTCAAAGCGGTACGAGGCGTCTGTGGAAATCCCTGTTTTTTTGCTGGTTTTCCGGACTGAAATCGGATCAAAGTAGGCGCTTTCGATAAAAATATCTTTGGTGTCCTCCTGCACAGAAGACTCCAGCCCTCCGATGACCCCCGCGATGGCCACCGGCCTTTCTTCATCCGCGATCACCAGCATATCGGGGGAGAGAGAGACATCCTCCTCTTCCAGAGTCTTGATGGTCTCTCCCTGCTTGGCTCTGCGGATGATAATTTTTTTTCCGGCCAATTTGGCCAGGTCGAACGCATGGATCGGATGCGAAGTCGAGAAGAGAACGAAATTGGTCACATCCACCACGTTGTTGATCGATTTGAGACCCATGATTTCGATCTTCTTTCTCAACCATCCGGGCGAAGGCCCGACTTTGACTCCTTTCACCACTATCCCGCAGTACCGGGGACAGAGGTCAGGGTCCCAGATTTGAACATCACACAACTCGGAGGTCTTCTCCTCGATCTCGGCCACAGGCCAATCTCTGTGTTTCAGCTTCAATCCGAGCGCTGCGGCGATCTCCCGCGCCACGCCCAGGTGTCCGAGCGTATCCGGGCGGTTGGCGTAGGTCTCGATATCCAGGATGATGTCTGAGCCCTTTTTCTCCCATTCCTCCACCATCAGCCCGATCATGTCCAGCTTTTCGATGAGCGCACTCGGGGGAAGGTCAAAATCAACAAAATCTCTCAACCACTCCAGACTTATTTTCATTTTAACGTGAACTGCCTTATGAACCTTAAGTCATTTTCGAAAAAATATCTCATGTCCGGTATCTGAAACGCGAACATGGCTGTCCGTTCTATCCCCATTCCGAAGGCGAAACCCGAGTACTTCTCGGGATCAATGTTGACATTCTTCAACACCTGAGGGTCAACCATCCCAGATCCGAGAATTTCTTTCCATCCGGTCCCGCTGCAGACCCGGCATTTCTCATCTTTTCCTCGACAGACTAAACACTCAATATCCACTTCAGCGGAGGGCTCGGTGAACGGGAAAAAGCTTGGGCGAAACCTGATTTTCAATTTGTCGTAAAAAAGAGTCTTGAGGAAGTGTTCCAGCGTTCCTTTGAGATGGGCAAACGTGATTCCCTGGTCCACCACCAATCCTTCCACCTGGTAGAACATCGGAAGATGGGTCGGGTCCGGAGTTTCTCTTCTGTAGACTCTCCCAGGAACGATGATTCTTATCGGAGGCTTTCGATTCTCCATGGCCCGGATCTGCACGGGGGAGGTGTGCGTGCGGAGAAGCAGGTCATCCGAGAGGTAAAGGGTATCCCAATCGTCTCGAGCGGGATGATGAGGAGGGAAGTTCAACGCTTCGAAATTGTAGTAATCCGTCTCGATCTCCGGCCCCTCTTCGATCGAAAAACCCATCGAGATAAAAATATCCTCAATTTTCTGCTGGAAGAGGACGACGGGATGCGGGGCCCCCCAGTATTTCTTTTCTCCAGGCAGAGTCAAGTCGATTTTCTTCTCTTTCGGTTCGGGAGCCGCGAGCTTTTTTTGGGCCGTTTCGAGTTTTTTCTGGACGTGGCTCTTCAGAGTGTTGATGACCTGGCCGGCTTTCGATTTTTCTTCGGATTTTAATGTCTTCAGTTCATCCAGGAGAATCTTTATCACTCCTCTTTTTCGGCTCAGGTAGGTGTTGCGCAGCTCCTGGAGTGATTTTCTATCTTTGGCTCCAGCCAGTGCCTTATCGAACTTTTTCTTGAGGTCCTCGACTCGGGCTTTGATGTCTTTCATGATTTTATAGGTCTTCTTTTTTCCGGATTAAGAGAAGGATTCCCTTCTTTTTTTCACTGCGTGCGCAACACGGGATTCTCTTCTGTTCGTCATTGCGTGCGCTCCGCAGAATTCTTGCCTGTTTGTCATTGCGAGCGCAGCGCGGCAATCTCATAGGATGAATATTTTGATCTACTTTTTTCTTACGAGATTGCCACGTCACTTCGTTCCTCGCAATGACACGGAAAGAGCCATTTTCATGATTCCCTGTTCCTCGCAATGACACGGAAAGGTTCATTCATATGAATGTCTGATCCTCATTCCATGATTTTCTTTTTATTGCAGTGACAGGGAAACGTCCTTATTCATATTAAAAGGGGCCTGGCCCCTTTTTTTCTTTTTTTCTCTTTACCCGGTGGATTCTTTGACTTTTTCGACGATGTGCAGGAATGTCTGGGGCGAATTGACGGCGATATCCGCAAGAATCTTGCGGTCGAGCGCGATATTCGACTCTTTTAAGCCGTGAATAAACCGGCTATAAGACATCCCGTTGTTCTCTGCGGCCGCTTTGATCCGGATGATCCACAGCCGCCTGAAATCTCTCTTTCGGGTTCTTCTGTCCCTGTAGGAATACTGAAGGGCTCTTTCCACCGCCTCTTTTGCGGTCCGGTAATTGTGGCTGCGGGTTCCCCAGTAGCCTTTGGCGAGCTTTAGAATTTTTGACCTTCTTATCCTTTTCCGGGGTCCTCTTTTGACTCTAGGCATTTTTTTCTCCTTCGAAGATGGCGTGAGGGGGTCTTGAGGGTCTGTTCTCTAAAATTCATAGGGCAGCATCTTTTTGATCCTGCTCTTATCTGAATCCTTGACGAGAGCTTCCTTCCTTAACTTCCTCTTCCTTTTTGCTGACTTTTTGGCGAGAAGATGGCTCCTATAGGCCTTACTGTGAACGATCTTCTTTTTTCCTGTTATCTTGAACCTTTTCTTGGCTCCTTTGTGCGTCTTTAGTTTTGGCATCTTTTCCTCCTGTCTTAGTGGGACTCAATAGTGTCGAAACAGCCCAGGGTTGTCTCCGGACTCCTCCATCCTGGAATCCGAGTTCCTTCGTGTCCTCAAATACCCTTTCAAAGATCTGGTCAGCCAGCTCCGGCTTGGCCTTCTCTCTTCCGCGCAGCATGACTGTGATTTTCACCTTATTGCCGTCGTTCAGAAATCTCTGGACATGACGAACTTTGAAACTGTAGTCATGAATGCTGATTTTGGGCCTGAATTTGATTTCTTTGACCTGTATCTGCTTCTGATGCTTCTTGGCTTCTTGAGCTTTTTTATGCAATTCATAAAGAAACTTTCCATAATCCATGATCCGACACACCGGAGGAGAGGCATTGGGAGCTATCTCCACTAAATCCAGGCCTTTCTCTCCGGCAAGGGACAGGGCTTCATCTAAAGGCTTCACCCCAATCTGCTCCTTATTCTCATCGATAATCCTGATTTCTTTTGCCCTAATCATTTCATTAATCCTGTGAGGTTTTTCCTTTCTCCGCCCCCTATCGAATTTCCTTCTTCTAATGGCTGACCTCCTTTAAAGATTCACGCTCAATGATTTATTCTTATCCAATTCCTCGACTTTTTCAAGGAATTCGTTGACATCCACCTCTCCCTGGTCTCCCGCAGTGTGAATCCTCAGGGACGCGGTGCCGTTTTTCACCTCTTTGTCTCCCACTATCAAGAGATAGGGAATTTTATGGATTTCTGCGTCTCTTATTTTATAGCCCACTTTCTCTCGGCGCAAATCCACTTTGGACCTCAGCCCGCTGTCATTGAAAGTCCTGTCCAAAGAGTTCGCATAATCATTATGCCTGTCGGCGATCGGGAGGATCATCACCTGGACGGGCGCGAGCCACACGGGGAAATTTCCGTTGTAATGCTCGATCAAAACACCGAAGAATCTCTCGAGCGAGCCCAGGAGTGCCCGGTGGATCAAGTAGGGCCTGTGGAATTTTCCGTCCTCGCCCACATAATGCAGGTCGAACCTTTCGGCCAGGTTGAAGTCGAGCTGGACAGTGGTGCACTGCCAGGACCTTTTGAGCGCATCCTTGACCTTGATATCGATCTTGGGACCGTAAAAAACTCCCTCTCCTTCGTCAATTTTAAAATCGAGCTTTGCGCCCTTGAGGGCTTTTTCCAGGGCTTGGGTGGCCTTGTCCCAATCTTCAACCTTTCCCACATATTTCTCCGGGCGCGTGGCCAGGAAAACGTCATATTCTTCGAACCCGAAGGTTTTCATGAATCTCAACGCCAGGAAAATGGTTCTCTGGATCTCTTCCTCAAGCTGGTCCCCCCGGCAGAATATGTGGGCATCATCCACCGTGAATCCCCTGACACGCAGAAGCCCGTGGAGGACTCCGCTCCTCTCGTAGCGGTAGACCGTTCCGAGCTCTGCCCAGCGCAGAGGAAGGTCCCGGTAGGACCGCTGTCGAGAATTGAAAACCATATTGTGGAAGGGACAGTTCATGGGTTTGAGCTCGTATTCGATTCCCTCGCTCAATATGGGAGGATACATGGCTTCATAGAACTCCGTATGGCCGCTTCTTCTCCAGACATCGAGCTTGGCGACATGCGGGGCATAGATAAACTCATAGCCGTCCTTGATGTGCTCTTCCCTCCAGTAGTCCTCGATGATGCGCCGGATCGTGGCTCCGTTCGGGTGCCAGAGGATCAAACCGGCGCCCAAATCCTCGTTGGTGCTGAACAGATCGAGTTCTGGCCCGAGCTTTCTGTGGTCTCTTTTCTTGGCCTCTTCGAGAAGCTCCAGGTATTCCTTCAGTTCTTTTTCTTTGCGGAAGGACGTCCCGTAAATCCTCTGAAGCTGCTGTCCGTGCTCGTCCCCTTTCCAATAGGCCCCTGAAACCGAAAGCAGCTTGAAATGCTTGATATGCCCGGTGGACGGAACATGGGGTCCGAGACAGAAATCGATGAAATTTTCCTGCTTGTAGCAGGTCACTTCCTTGCCGCCCTTCTCCTGAATAAGCTCGACTTTGAGCTCCTGTCCCAATTCCCTGAAGGTGCGGATCGCTTCCTTTTTGGAGAGCGTGAGTTTCTCGATCGGGATATCTTTCTTGGCGAGCTCCCTCATCTTGTCCTCGATGACTTTGAGGTCATCGGGCGTGAACGGCTTGTCTCTCAGGAAATCGTAGAAGAATCCGTCCTCTGTGGCCGGGCCTACACCGGTTTGCGTCTTGGGAAACAGCTCGAGTACGGCATGGGCCATCAGATGAGCAGAGCTGTGCCTGAAAGCCTCCAGCGTTTCTGCTGATTTTTTGTTCGCCAATTGAATCTCCGTATCTTTATGCGATCTTGGTAAAGGAAGGGTTCCGGGACAGCCTGAGACGGGGAATCAAATCCGGAAGGGAGGTTCCTTTTTTGATCGGGAAAACAAACCCCTCAACTCTACTCTTGACCGTTTCAACCATTAAAATCTATTGAGTGACAGCATGACACTAAACTCGACTTTTCGTATTTTGCGTTTCCTTAACAACACAGGAATACTGATGGTAGGCGCGGAGGGTATCGAACCCTCGACCTCTTCCGCGTCAAGGAAGCACTCTCCCACTGAGCTACGCGCCTACGGCCAGCAAGCCTATATATAATAAATAATTGACATTAGGTGTGTCAATAGCAAGATAGGAACCCGGCATGATCCGGGTTTTTTCATACTCGGCGGACCTCAGGGAAAAAATGCACAGCCACTCCCCGATCCGGGAAAATGGGCCTGGGAAGCATCCCTATTTCTTTAATTAATCAGTCAGGCAAACTTGTGAGGAAGCCATCCGGAGGCGAGCGGGCATGGTTCCTCGAAGAGGAGAGCGAGCCAGGAATATGCGGATTTGGATTGATTTGTGCAGCAAATCAATCGGGGGTTCCAAGGGGGTATGCCCCTTTGGTCGCAGGGCGAAGCCCGAGAAGGGGAGGCAGGGAGTTAGACCGAAGGTTGAACGAC
>JABAOC010013550.1_pt3 | contig 12030 bp, 4 predicted proteins | sample 7062161 | NCBI WGS metagenome assembly JABAOC01 (sample SAMN14538625, study PRJNA623070) | marine sediment metagenome | biome: marine biome [ENVO:00000428]; feature: marine pelagic biome [ENVO:01000023]; material: deep marine sediment [ENVO:00002113] | place: India: Gulf of Khambhat ... | reverse complement strand
TTACCAAGCAAAAGAACTGGGGGAAGCTGAAATCTCCTTTGGTGAAACAACACTGCTTCCAATCTTTACCCTTCATTCTGGCAGTATTTATGTAATGGATAATGTGTTTCGTACCATTAATGCGTTAACTGAAGATGGTATGCCGTTAACCAAAAAGGATTCTCTTGCTGCCCTTGGCATCGAAGCCGGATGGTATCATGATCGGGCAACAACTAAGCTTTATATTCGCTCCACTGATGATACCGATCCTGCTGTACATGCAGATACAGTCATTTTTGCTGAGTTGTCTTTCGATATTGTTGAAGGTAGTCACATTGTAATTGACGGTTTCAGAATTTATAATGGGGTCCATGCTGTTGTGGCGAAAAATGAAGTATCTCTTCCAGGCTTGGTCATTAAAAACAACGTGCTTGGAAAGGATGATGTAAATAATTTTACCGCAATAACATTAGATGGTGGCGAAGCAGATTCTGTTCACACATACGAGGAATTTCTAATTGATAATAATATTTTCGAAAACAATGCTGCAATTAAATTAATGAATGCTGGGCGTAATAGTGTAATTTCTAGTAACACTTTTAATGGAAATCCTGAATTGGGAGAAACTGGAGCAGAAGTTATCAGTATCCGGGCAAGCACAAACTTTCCTGGTGCTCAAACTCAGGGTCTGGTAATTGAGAGAAATTTCTTTAATAATCCTAATCACAGAGTTGCGTACTTCAGATCAGGCGGTGACATAGAAAATGTTACTTTTCAGAATAATATTATATTTGGAGGCTTCTTTGGCACAATGCGTGTGAGGAACGGTAAAAATATTGACATTATTAATAATACCTTCTTTTATACTACTCGTGAATCCCATATGATTAGGTTTGGTGACGGAGTTAGTGCCCGTGCTTACAATAATATCTTAGCTTATGTCCAACGTTCTTATACCTGGTTTGTTGATAACAAGAATGATTCAACCCTGCTAGTTGACATTGATTATAATTATTATGTAACTGACTCTACGCTTACAAGCAGCCGTGATGATCAGTTAGTGCGAGTAAGGATTGCTGCAAACGGGGAATATATTAATAGTAGCAGTTTACCTGGTGGTCCCCATGCTATTTATGGACATCCTATGAAAGCGCAAAAAGACACAATACAAACAATGATGGGCGATACATTATATGTTGACGAAATTCCTGATATGGAAACCTCCCCTTATCCACTTTTTGTTGACGCTGATACAGTCGCCTCTGATCCAGAGAAATTACGCCTTGTTGAAGGATGTCCGGCGATAGATGCAGCCTATGCAACTCTGGCGCCTGCTGTTGATTTTTTTGGCAATTTAAGAGATGATGATAAACCTGATATCGGCGCTATTGAGTATGGTGTTTCCGCTGTTGAAACATATAACAAACTTTTCCCAAGAGGATATGAATTATCTCAAAATTATCCAAATCCATTCAATCCAGGAACAACTATTAAATATAAGCTACCCAAATCAGGAAAGATCAAGCTGATTGTCTATAACGTATTAGGACAAAAAGTGGCAACCCTCTACAATGGAATACATATGTTAGGTACTTACTCTATGAAGTGGAATGGAATGGATGATCAAGGACATGCCGTTCCCAGTGGAATCTATTTCTATCGTTTAGAGGCTGGTTCATTTACAAAGACAGCTAAGATGACTCTGCTGAAATAAATTAATTATTTTAAGGGGTGAGAACAAATAAAATGCAATTCAATATTATTTTATGAGTGCATTCTAAAAAGGTGGATTACCGATTCCATCGCTTACCTAAGTTGTTGTATTTATGTAATGACCTTGACGTATTTTAGCGATGGAATCGGTTTTTAAAGTAGACTCTTTTATCTTAAGCAAAAAATAACAATTTATTCCAGGAATTGACAAATTATTTTTCTCACCCTATTTGAATCTAGGGGGGATTGAATCAAATCGCTCCATACTGATACACCAGTGAGGGAGGAAATGTCTATTAAGGTTAATTTTAAGGATAAAAACCACTTTTCTTTAGCTTGCTTTTTTTTCTTGTCATTGTTAATCTTAATCCTTCTTTTGGTTCATTGCCGTAATAAGCCTGAAAATATAATTTTTAACAAAGAAAAAACTGGAGTTCTCAGTTTTGCTCATCAGAAAATTGCTTTGAGGGTTCATCCTTCCACAAAAATTGAGGTGACCTTTAAAAAGGAAGGAAAAGAATTATCGCTGCTTGTCCCGAGTTCAAAAAGAACAACAATACCTCACTATCTGGTGGTTGACAATGAACAGGTTGATGATTTCGAACTGTTGCTCGATTCTGTAAATCTGGAGTCAATCAAAACGGATTTTGGTAAGGGCAAACAACTGACTTTCAAAGCTAATGCCTCTGGACCAAAAAACAGCACGATTGAAAAAGAAATAAAAATTGCCTTATTCGAGAACTATCCAGATATTGCTATGGTTTACGCTTCTTATAAAAATGTAGGGTCTGATAAACCGATTACGTTGAACCGAATCTACAGCAATACATTTCAATTGGATCGGAAACAGGTAAATCCAGAAAAAATTTTTTATGATTTCTGGAGCTTTTTGGGATACGGTAAGATTTTAGGTGGGAGGCATGATAATATCCGTGTCAATGTACTGGCTGTCGATAAAGATTTGAACGTGCAAAACGATTCAGAAATAATCAGTGGTGTCCCATTGGTCGATATCTGGGCTCCTGAGATGGGTTTCGCCATCGCTTCTATTGAAAAAAGAGCACGCATCTTAAAGATGCCAGTCAAAGTGGATGAAAATGGATATGTAAATATTGGATTGGAAGAAGAACCAGAAATCGAGTTAAAACCAGGTGAATCTTATTCGGCATTAAAGACAGCCATCATTGTTCATTCGCTGGATTATTATGATGCGCTTCAAAGATGGTCAAATATCATGGTGGATCAAGGAATGACATTCAAAACATGTCCCGAATTTGGGTATGATCCGTTCTGGTGTAATTGGGGCTATAGAAAAGACTGGAATCTGAATCATGGCTTGGATCGATTGGATGAGTTTAAAGCTCTGGGTATTAAAGCGGTGACCATTGATGATGGCTGGTTCGATACTTACGGAGACTGGTTTGTCTCTCCCGGCCGTTTTCCCAGGGGTGATCAACAATTAACGGAATGGGTAGACCAGTTACACGCCCAGGGTTTGAAAGCTGTATTCTGGTGGGTGCCGGGTATTGGTGGACCGGAAACCATCAAAGCGCATCCGGAATGGACCATTCTGGATAAAAATGGGGAAATGCCTTCTGTTCATTGGAAAGATTCGTACATGCTGTGTCCTACATTGCCCGAGGTTATTGAGCATCATAGAGCACTGACACGAAAATTCATTGTCGAATACGGTTTTGATGGATTCAAAATGGATGGCTTTTATGTGGCTCCGCCTTGTTATTATCCGGCTCACCATCATAACTCTTCAGAAGAATCCTATTCAGCCTACGAGGATGTATTCAAGGCGATTTACGAAACAGCCATGGAGTTGAGGCCGGACGGCGATTTTATCCTGGGAATGTGTCCATGCGGCTCTGTCTGCAGTCCTTACTATCTTCAGTGGGGGAATCGTCCCGTTTGTGCCGATCCGCCCTTGATGGCCATTACTACCCGTCACCGAGTAAAATTATACAAAGCCTTGCTTGGTCCGACCAGTTGTGTGGACAATGATTTTCACGAGCGTTACAACGATTATTTTCCGGTAGAATTTGGGTGCGGGGGATTGATGACGACAAAATATACCCGTTTGTCAGACTACGAATTTGCCGAATTTAAAAAATGGTATGGGTTTTACAATACATATCGTTTGAGTTCGGGAGAATATTTGAATCTCTACGATGTCGGATACGATGTACCTGAAACCTATGCAATCAAAAAAGACAGCGTTTATTACTATACTTTTTTAAAGCCGGGAATAAACGGTCCGGAAGGCGTACCGTGGTTTGAAAATGAGATCAAGCAACGTACACAGATGTTAAAAACTTTTGAAAAGACGCTTGAGGAGCTTCCGCTCTGGGAAGGAACGGTAGAACTGCGCGGTTTGGAAGATAGAAAATACTCAGTTTATAATTTAGAAACAGATGAAAAATTGGGCGAGGCACGGGGTCCAGTCGGGAAGGTGGACATTGTTTTCAAGGATCATTTGATTGTTCGGGTGGTACCTGAATAGGATTAAAATAGTTCAGCAGTATTTCCTTTCCTTCCCACGATCTTCGTGGGAAGGAAAGGATGGCGTTCTGCGTATGTGAAATGGTATCGGTGGAAGAAGATGGCACCGGAGCGTTCTGAATCCGTCACACCCGTAGAACGTAGGAAGGAGAACATAAGATGCGAAAGCAAAGCGATTTAAAATCAAGTTCTATCATGAAAAATCAAGACCGTCGGAAAGCCATTTTGAAATTTGTTCTCGTTCTAATTTTCATCCTGATTTTTCACAATACGGAAGGAATTGCAGGAAAACGTCCATACTCTAATGACAGTCCCTGGAATCTAAAAATAGGGCCCAACCCAGTATATGATCCGCAGACCGATCTTTTGGTTACAGCTCTCGAGGGTATTTTTGGTTCCAATGCAAAATCGTATGCAAATCCCATATATGAAATATCGGATGATATAACACCAAAGAGCGTACACATTTCAGGGGTATTCTCAGAAGTGTCTGATAATGGAACATTATTAACCAAACAAAAAGGAGGAACCGTTCTTATCCCGATTCCTGTGGAAGCCTGTCCTGCAGAAGGTAGGGATTCACAAATTGTAATTTGGAAATTGCAAACGGGCGATGAGTGGAAGCTGTGGCAAGGGAAAAAACAGGTTGATGGAACATGGACGGCTGTAAACGGTTATCACTACAATACGAATTGGAATGGTGTGCCTCCAGAAGGTTTTACCAGTCGGGGTGGAGGGTTTACGAATCTCGCAGGTGTTATTCGCCCATGGGAGATCCAGGAAGGCCGCATCGAGCATGCTGTTGCATTTTCCTATGATTATCCGAGCCCAGATCATATTTTTCCAGCTCATTACAGTGATGGAAGAGGTACCAATCCTCCGGATATGCCGATGGGTACGAGGCTTCAACTGGATCCTTCCTTAAGTGATCAAGATTTTAACCGGTGGGGCCTTGATCGGGCAGGGATAGTGATTGCGAAAGCTTTGCAAGAATATGGAATGATTGTTATTAACAGCAGTGGTCATCCTAAAATTGGTGTGGAGTATGAGGGAACCGCCAATTGGAACGGACTCATTGACAAATATACCGTTCGGAATATTCCCTATTCTGCATTTAAAGTTTTATCTCTTTCCACTCCTGAAAGACCATCTGTTCCTACAGGATTAACCATAACTTCTAAAGATCGAAGGATTGATCTAAAGTGGAATGTATCAGAGTGGGCGACACGATACTGCGTGAAACGGCGCACGAACAATGATAGCAATTATACGGTCATAACCCATTGGGAAACTACCACTGCCTATTCAGATACGAATGTCGTGAACGGAACCGAATATTATTATGTCGTGGCAGCGGTCAATCATAATGGGATGAGTGAGCATTCTATTGAAGTCAATACTACCCCTCAGAAAACTTCAGTATTAATGCATAAAAAACGTCCCTATTCTGATGACAGTCCATGGAATCTTGAGATCGGTTCAAACCCCATTTACGATGATCGAAGTGACCAATACATTACGTCTCTGGAAGGGGTTTTCGGATCGGACCCTACCCAATATTCAAAGCCTGTTTATGAGGTAGACAATGGTACGTCGGTCAAAACAGTCACACTCTCGAACTATTTTTCGGAGGTGACAGATAACAATTCTCGACTCGTTCGTACACGAAGCGTAACCGTTAGCGTTCCGATTCCCGATGGCGCCAAATCATCGAAAGGTACGGATGGGCAGATTATCATCTGGAATCCCGAAACCGGGGATGAATGGGGCTTCTGGCAGGCGCATGAGAATGATGATGGGACATGGTCAGCCGTCAATGGCTATCATTACAATACCCAATGGAATGGTGTGCCACCTACAGGATTCATGAGTCGCGGAGCTGGGATAACCTATTTCGCGGGCCTAATTCGTCCCTGGGAAATCGATCAGGGGCGGATTGAGCATGCACTTGCTTTTTCCTATGATTATCCAAGCGCGAACTATATTTATCCGGCTACAAAAAGTGATGGGAAGGGCAGTTTGACGGATGATTTACCTGAAGGTGCAAGACTTCAGCTTGATCCGGAACTCACGGAAGAGGATTTTGACAGATGGGGGCTCAGTCCGGCAGGCAAGATTATTGCGAAAGCCTTACAGGAATATGGAATGATCGTTGTGGATTGTGCAGGGCACCCCAAAATCTCTGCGGAGTATGAAGGCACTGCTCACTGGAATGGGATCATTGAGCACAAAACCCCGAAAAATATTCCCTATTCTGCTTTTAAGGTTTTGTCTCTTTCCATTCCGACACGGCCTCCCGTTCCATCAGGGTTTATTGCTGTTTCTGAAGCAGGACAAGTGACGCTGCGCTGGAATCGGGCAGCATGGGCAACAAGATATCAAGTAAAAACAAGAACAGTGGATGACAGTTGTTACACTGATATTGCCACGTGGATAACAGATACGACGTATACCGATCTCAATGTTCGCAATAATAGGACTTATTTTTATGTGGTGACTTCAGTGAATTACAATGGCGTCAGTGAACCTTCAAAGGAAGTAAGCGCTGTCCCCGGGTCATTATCCGTTCGCTCGAAAGAGAGCGGTTCATCGTTTATACCCAAGATGCATCGTTTAGAGCAAAATTACCCAAATCCTTTCAATGGGATCACTTCAATATTTTATACCCTTGTTTCCAAGACGAATGTCGATCTTTCGATTTATAATGTAGAAGGGAAAAAAATAAAGGAATACATTTTCGGGCAACAGGGCGCAGGTCGGTATTCGATAACGTGGGACGGAACTGATAGTGAAGGTATTTTGACATCCAGTGGGATGTACATATGCCGATTAAAAACAGATTATTTCTCGCAAATGAGAAAGATGTGTTTAGTGAAGTAAAATAGAATTGAACAAGGAAGCATATCCAATGCTGAGAGATTATTCTAAAAAAAAATCGGTAAAATCCGGGTGGGCGATTTTTTGGGGGGTGTTTGTTGGGCAAGCCCTTGTTTCAAACCTGTATGCCCAATCCCTCGGTAACCACGATTTTTATCCCGGCGATTATTCCACGGCCGGCATCATTGGGAATAGTTTACCGGGCAGTTGGAGGCCCTTTGGTGACGATTCCCCCTGGAATACCCCAATTCCTGAAGATGCCACGACCCATCCCGGCTCGGATGAGATCCTCGCCACGATGGTCTCAGAAGCCAGGAACATCCGCTTCGCGAATAGTTACACGATTCCGATATGGATTGTGAATTCTGATAATATGCCTTTTCATATTGCTGATTCACCGTATCCTTTTGATACCTGGGATCAAAATTACGACGGTAAAACCGAAGCAGGCGTTCCCATTGACTCCTCCGTGTGGGGAGAACAGACGGAAGATGGCCATATCTGCATCGTCGATCCGTTCAAGATGTTGGCGTGGGAGATGTCGCGTTTCAAAGGGATAAAAAATGGTGTGATCGACTGTTCCACATTTAACATCTGGGATCTGACGGACAAAGGTGTCGGAGATCCCAATGAGGGGATACGCTGGCGAGCCCGGGGAGGCAGAGGGTCTGGTTTTCCGGAGATTGCTGGCCTTGTTCGCCCCGAGGAAGTGGCTGCAGGAGAGATCCGGCATGCGTTGGTCTTTACATTTCCGAAGAACAGAACAGATCTTTTTCTGCCGCCTGCGTGTCGAAGTGATGGCAAATTCAGCGGGACGCAATATCCGATTGAAGGGATGCGGTTCCAGTTGGATCCCTCGTTGACCGATGCGGATTTTAATCATTGGGATCTTACTCCTCAAGGGAAAATACTGGCGCGGGCACTCCAAAAGTATGGGATGTTGGATTGCGACAATGGCGGTGCCATGGCGCTGATGCCTCAGCTTCTCGACAAAGATATCAATGTTCATCGAGCCAAATGGGATTTGCTTTTCCCCGGATTTTATGATAACGTGAAAAAAATACCGACGAATAAATTCCGGGTTGTGTATACGGGTGAACCGGTAACAGGCGGAAACCAAACGACAGTGGTAACGCCGCTGATTCTTCCGCTTGGCGGGAGATTTTCAGAATCGTTAACCATTGCCATCTCCACGCCGACTCCTAATGCCAGGATTTACTATACCACTGATACCAGTACGCCTAATCTCAACTCTATATTCTATACAAAACCGTTTGAGCTCGACAGCAGTGCAACCATTAAGGCAAGGGCATTCGGTAGCGGTTTTAAAGAAAGCAGCGTGGTTCGAGCCGTTTTTGTCAAGGATAGCAGTTCGGTCGGTCTCTTTGAACGTACCGGAGAAATATACAATTTTTGTCTCTTTAGCTATCCCAATCCTTTTAATGCAGCAACGAAAATTGTGTATTCCATACCCCATTCCGGTCTGGTTGATTTGGCCCTTTATGACATAGGTGGCAGGAAGATTCAAACCCTGATCAATGAATTTCAAGGTGCAGGACTATTTTTCGTTAATCTTTATGCAGATAAACTTTCAAGCGGTGTTTATTTTTCTAAACTGCAACTCGAAAATGATCTTGTGAAGACGAAAAAGATACTGCTTCTCAAGTAGCAATATTGAGACTGCGTTTAAAATCGAAAGGAAAATAGGATAAATCTAATACGCTTCCAAACAGTCAGGTTTACTCTCAATGAAAAGGATTTTACTTTTAATGGATATGATAACAAGGTCGTCGTTGAAGCTGGGGAGTTTTGCGTTATGGTGGAATGTTTGAGCGAGACGGTTGTATTAGAATAAATCATACACAACATATAAGGAAAGGAGTTGAAAAATGTTTACGAGAAGCCAAAATGCAAGAATAAGGATGATCCAATTCTTGCTTCCAATCATTCCGACTCTCATTTTTCTTCCTTCTCTGTTAACCTCCCAAACGAAGATCATGAATCTGGATCTGGCGCGCTTTTATTTGCGAGTCGATCAGGGACATTCTGAACCCCATTACACAGATGAACATACCGGAAAGTTTCCCAATGGGACCTCTAATATGTGGGCTTTTTCCAGTATCAAGGAAGGTTGGATGTTTGGACATATTGTATTGGCGAATGGTGAGGAAGTATTTAACTACAGACGAAAATTATACGATGATACGGGATATTGGAGGGAACTGCCTTTCGGTGTTTGGGAGATCAGCAAATATCCGCCTCCAAAAGTTTTCGTGGATGATGTGGAATCCAGTGGATCGTATAAGGAGGTTGTTGATCCGACGATCAAGGCAGATAAAATGTACCGTATCTATAAAAAGCACGGTCCATGGATGCACGTTGTGTGGGAAGGATATCAGTTTGTTAACCAGTATTATGGCGATTTTGTGATGGTAAAGTCAACTTACAAATTGACATTTGATGATGATGAGTTTCCCGAAATGGATCCAGATCCCGATGCCGATACGACACAGACTGTTGAAAAATTTTATATCTATAAGGGATATGAATGTGGCGAGACCACAGCGGGCGGCTGGATGAACGAAGGCAAATGGTTTATCAATCACGGGGCCATGTGGTCGAGTACGATGTTTGTTCCTTCTGTTGTTCCGAACTGCGACAGGAAAGAACTGATTGTTTCGTACAGTTGGGATGGTGACGATCCTGATTTGATTACATTTATAACAGGTGGACCTTTATTTGATGATACAGGTGATCCGCGCTGGAAGCCAGTACCGGATGGGGAGTTGATATCTTCCGCTTACGGCGGATTTGCTCTGTTGCATTGTGATAAGTCGGCTGCCGATAAAATGGATGACGTGGCTCAGAATCCTTATACCTCTCGTGTGAGGCTCAACACTCAAAACTGGTATGGTGAAGCACAGTTTCCAGGCTCTAAGAAAGCGTGGGATTACTTCATCGCTCCGGGTTACGGGATTTTTGAAGTGAGCACTTTAGAGGAAGGAACGGATTCGAATCCGACCACTGTTGAGGGGAAAAATATTTTTCAGGTCTGGGGAGGCTGGGATTTACAGATGGGTGACAGTGTAACGACGGTTCATGCCGTGGGGGTGGGCAGCATATCCCGAAAAGAAGCGCGAGAGGTGGGTTCTGCATGGGCAAATGGGTATAATCTTGGTGATGTTCCCGAAGCTTATTACGACGATCCCATCCTGGGAAATGTACTGGTGACTAATGAAGTAAAAAACGAGATCATTGCAAGAGGGAAGGATTCATTAGCACTTGCGATGCAACGGGCACAAGACCTTTGGGAACATAATTTAGAATGCCCACATCCATATCCTTCTCCTGATCTATATGTAACATCGGGGCCATACTCTGTTACAGTAGAATGGGAAGATGTACAAGAAAGATATCCAAATCATGATGGAGGAGACATAATCGCCTATCGAATATACCGAAAAAAAGGACATTTGGAAGATGCATACCCTTTAGAAGCGGGTAAAAATTTATATTGGGATTTAGTTAAAGAAATACCAGTAGATGAATTAAATAGATCTTCAAAAGGTTTATTTATCTATATCGATGCAGGTTTGACAGTTGGAGAAGACTACCATTATGCGGTTACTGCTGTTTCTGATAAACGGTGTGGAATAGATGGAAGTGGACCCTTTTTAGAAAGTTCAAAGTGGAGTAATCGATCATTGCTTCCAGCGATACCGCTCATACCAGGTAAGGCGTATCTTGATAGTATTGCTATTGTGCCCAATCCATACTATATTCAGGGTCAACTCATGAATTTCGCGAGTGACAATAACCGCTTGATGTTTGTCAATCTACCGCCATATTGTACATTAAGAATATACAATGTAACAGGTGATTTGATCCATACAATTTATCATGACGACGGATCTTCTAATGATTACTGGGACCAGATCACTCAGCATAATCAATATATTGCCAGTGGTGTTTACATATTAGCGGTGACAGATGCAAAGCGGCTGGTGGCTGATAATGAAGGCAATTTAACCATCCCTGAAGAGATGTCCGGTAAGGCGATTGTAAAATTTACTGTTATTCGATAATAGGAAAATATAATATGGAACAATCAACAAGTCATGTATTAATCGTTATATTACTATTTTTAAATTGCGTTTCATTTGCTGAGAGTGCTCAAACAGAAATCAAAAACTCTCCCTTTTTCAATGCTTCTATTAAGACAATTACCGTCGGAGGACCAGAAGCCAATATTGCTGGATTCACATCAGCGGCTATACAAACCGCTGTTGATGCATTGCTCGTGCATGGAGGAGGTGCCGTGAAACTGAATCCTGGAACATTTGCAATTATAGCACCGGTACGTCTATACGGTAATATGGAATTAATTGGCTCAGGTCCGGAAACTGTTCTTCGTAAAGTTGATGGCACCAGAACGAACTTTGTCATTGATGCAGACTATGGTGAAAAAAAGCTTACCGTAGCGGATCCATCAGGTTTTGTTTCTGGTATGGGGGTGCAGATTTACGACGCTAAACAGAATAATGCGTGGGCGGTTTCCACTGCCATCATCACAGCTATTGAGGACAACGTGATTTATATCGATGATTACCTCATTCGTGATTACCGTGCCGATCGAGAGGGGATTATTTCAAATGCTTGTTCTATTGTTGCTGCCGTTGAGGCGGAGAATGTCCAGATTAAGAATTTAATGATTGATGGTAACAAGGCAAAGAATGAATTAATCAATGGATGTCGAGGTGGAGGCATATATCTTCATAAAGTAAAAAATGCATTAGTGGAGAATGTTACTGTAAAGGATTTTAACGGTGATGGTATTAGCTGGCAAATTACTGAAAATATCACTGTAATCGATTGTGAAGTTACAGGTTGCGTCAGAGGAGGACTTCATCCAGGTACTGGTTCGTACAATACTCTTGTTGAAGGAAACGATAT
>JABAOC010007661.1_pt2 | contig 12033 bp, 8 predicted proteins | sample 7062161 | NCBI WGS metagenome assembly JABAOC01 (sample SAMN14538625, study PRJNA623070) | marine sediment metagenome | biome: marine biome [ENVO:00000428]; feature: marine pelagic biome [ENVO:01000023]; material: deep marine sediment [ENVO:00002113] | place: India: Gulf of Khambhat ... | reverse complement strand
AAATAGATGGAAATCCACCTTATTTGTTCAGAGGTTTCACCTTTGTTGACGCGAATATCCCGCTTGAGGACATCGTTGTGGGCGAGGTCACCATGCAGGAGATCTCGATCGACCCGGGCGGACACGATAATCCCGGCGACGTCCAAGATTTCGATCTGGAAAGCGGCCTGCCACGGAGCGGACAGTCGGACCCCAAGATGTACATCCGGAATTGGGGGGGATCACCTACCTGGCAGGACACGAACGGCGATATGTATGACTTCTTCCTGTTCGAGTATGGACGCAATGACGAATTCACAGTCCAGCCCATCCTGGCCAGTCCTGGCGGCATTGAGGTCTTTGGTGAGCCAGTGGTCGTGCCCGCGTCCACGTGGCTGCCGAGCAATCCCGACGAACCGGATATCGCCCTGAGTGGCGTGACCTTCAACGGGGGCCAACCACTCGGTGGTATTGCCTTCAAAGTCACGGATTTGAGGGATGAAAACGGCAATCCCCTGACCAACGAATCTGTTATCTTAGGCCTATTATACACCAACGGCGGGATGGATCCATCAGGATTCTTTGCAGTCAAGGGTGTACCAGAAGGTCCAGAGTCCGCGCATGACCCTTCGCCCTTAGATACTGCTTTGATGGTACCTGTGGATGTGATCGTCAGTTGGAGTCCAGGTGCCGATGCAACGCAACATACAGTCTATCTGAGCGCGAATCAGGTTGACATCGCCAATGACGTCGGGGGCGTAACAGTTACCGAGACCAGCTACGACCCGGGCGGTCTGCAGAATGGAACAACCTACTATTGGCGAGTGGATGCTTCCAACGGCACAACCTCCATCAAAGGTGACATATGGAGCTTTACTACCGTACCTGCAGGTCAAGGAGGGCTGAAGGGAGAGTATCTCCAGGGTGCGGATAACCTGATCGGTGATCCAACACTGACCCGGGTGGACCCTGTTATCGACTTTGACTGGAGTGCAGAGAGTCCCGGGCCAGGCGTTGACCGTGAAGCCTTCACAGCACGCTGGCGGGGCGAGTTGACCATCCCGGTCACGGATGCTTATACGCTGATCGCCAACAGCAACGATGGGGTAAAGGTGTACCTTGACGGCGTTGAGATAATTGAAGACTGGAGCACTCATGTCGCACGAGATGCTAGTGCTACCCTTGAACTGGAAGAAGGGACCTATTCGATTCGTATCGAGTACTTCCAGGATGCAGGGGATTCTGAGTTGCACTTGCTTTGGCAGAGCTCTCGTATCGAGCGACAGATCATCCCGTCAGTGATGCTCAGCGCCAGTTTGCGAGCAGAGGTGGTCTCACCTGCCAATGGTGCCAGCGAGGTCTCACAAGCGCCGCGCCTCATGTGGCTACCAATAAGCAGTGATGCCAAACACGATATCTACGTGGGTACAGATTTTGCGGCTGTAGAAGCGGCTAATACGAGTACTGCGGACATCTATAGAGGCCAGCAGGAGACCGGCTCGTACCTTGTCGAAGGTTTGGATCTGAATACAACCTATTACTGGCGGATCGATGAAGTTGTCGGTGGTGACATTAATAAGGGCAATGTGTGGAATTTCACTACATCCCAAGCGATTGTAGTTGACGACTTTGAGAACTACACGGACGAGATGCCCAACGAGCTCTGGCGGGCCTGGGTAGACGGCGTAGGCTACGAAGAGCCTGCACCCGGTAATCCTGGCAATGGAACAGGCGCCGAAGTGGGCAATTGGCCACCACCGATTGCTGAGTTGAATATTGTCCATGGCGGTCGGCAGTCTATGCCATTGGTTTACAACAATACTGAGTCCCCGTACCTGTCCGAGGCGCATCACGACTTCGGCACTCCTAAGGACTGGACACAGGCTTATGGCCGGACATTAACGAACTTACAACTGTCATACCGTGCCAATACACCCCCCGGTGAGTTCAGCTACGATTCTGACACCGAGACCTATACGATAGGTGGCTTCGGTGAGGGTATTGAAGGTACAGCAGACAGCTTCCGGTTCGTGTATAAGCAGATGACCGGCGATGGCACCTTGACCGCTAGGCTTACGCAGATCACACGTTTCTCGGATGACACCCACTCCGGGATCATGTTCCGGGAGACCCTGGACTCCGGATCGGTCATGGTAATGCACACCATGCGCGCGGCCGGTCAAGTATTCGTCAGGTCGCGGGTCACGGAAGGGGAGGCGGTCCAGGACGGGCCCCAGGTGCCGCAGTTCCCGGCGACCCTGGTGATTCCGCACTGGATGCGTCTGAAGCGTGAAGGCGATGTGTTCACGGCCGAACACTCCAGCGACGGCCAGACCTGGGAGACGGTGGGCGACCCTGTGATAGTGCCCATGGCCCAGGCCGTGTACATAGGCATGGCCGTGGCGGCAGATCAGCCCGAAGAGAGCTTGTTGGTTAATACTTCAGTGTTCAAGCATGTTTCTATCGACGGCACTGTTGACCAGCCAGGGCCGCTTGATATGGTCTTGGACATCGGGATGCCGGTCAACTCATCGGAGGAAACGTACTTGATTATAGAAGACAATGCAGGCAATTTCGCCGTCGTCACCAATCCTGAAGGAAATATTGCGACTAGGGCCTCGAACTGGACATCATGGCAAGTTATGCTGAGTGATGTGGCCGATCAGAGCGTGGGCCTGACTCAGATCCAAAGTCTAAAGATCGGTGTAGGCAACAAGTTAGCCCCAGGTGCTGGTGGTANNACCAAGGTCCAGAAGCTGAAGATTGGCTTAGGCAACAAGGCAAATCCGAATGCTGGTGGTACAGGCAAAATATTCATCGATGATATTCGGCTGTATCCGAGCCCATTGGTGCACCACTGGAAGCTTGATGAGGATACTACTACAGGAGTCACGATTGCAGTTGATTCCATCGGTGGTAAGGACGGTACCATCAACGGCGCAACAATGACAGAAGGAAAGATTGCAAATGCATTTTATTTTGATGGCAATGCTGAGATTGAGATAGCCAATTTTACGACAGCAGATTTGAAGAGTATGACAATTACATTCTGGATGAATCCAGACGTGGGCTTCACAACGACAGGCGAATATAAGCGCATCTTCTCATCTGGCGATAATTGGGAAGCTATAATGCAGCCGAATTCTGGCCTTCTGGGTAACAACTTTTATCAGGGTGGTGGAACCTATCCGCAAAGCACTTTTCCCCCTCCTGAAGGCGAATGGACACACGTCGCTATGACATCAGTTCTTGGGACAGCGGAGAACCCGGGCACCATGGAGATTTACATCAATGGAGAATTCAACATTGCAGCTGAGAATGCGGATGACGACTGGACTGGTGGTACGGTCCTCATAGGTTGGCGACCTGGCGTCGGCGCCGCTCAGCATTATAAAGGTCTCTTGGACGATATCCGAATTTACAATGATGTTTTGTCACAGGCTGAGATAGAGTTGGTTATGAATGGAAGGTAGCCTTAAGATAGGCGAAATAGTACGCTAATTTGTATATTACTGAGCCGTAAGACTCCCTAACAAACGTGGTTAAATGGGCCCACACCTGAGTTTCTGGTCGTGGGCCCTTTGTTGTTGAAAAAGTTAGACATTCTTTCTAACCACCCAGATTAATCCGGTTGTGTCCCTAAAAAGATATGAAGCTCTTTGCATGGGGGACTCTATATAGTATACTAATCCAAAGTTGTACAAAAAGTTCCTTTTATCAGGTAGGAGTATCGCATGGTTAAGCATTTGAAAACGGTTATGTATACTGTTTGTTTAGCTTTGTGTGTGGGAGCGTTCAGTCAATCGGTCTCAGCAGGTCAAATCAGTGGAGAACTCAAGAAATGGCACAAGGTTACTTTGACATTCGACGGGCCAGAGACGAGTGAGATGGCTGATCCTAATCCGTTTCTGTACTATCGTCTGAATGTTACCTTCAAGCATCAAGTTAGCGGCAGGTCGTATCTTGTACCGGGCTATTATGCAGCAGATGGCGATGCCGCAGATACAAGCGCCGACAGTGGCCACAAATGGCGCGTCCATTTTTCACCCAATCAAGTGGGTACATGGAGGTACACCGTTTCATTTAGAAAGGGGCCGAATGTCGCCGTCAGTGAAGGAGAGAATGCCGGCGAAAGTGCAGGATTTATGGATGGGCAAAGCGGTTCTTTTTACATCGGGCCTACCGACAAGACGGGCAGGGATTTTCGTGGAAAGGGGTTACTTCAATATGTAGGCAAGCATCACCTACGTTTCGCCGAAACCGGAGAGTACTTCCTAAAATGTGGAGCCGACGCTCCGGAAAATTTCTTGGCTTATGCCTATTTCGATGGTGACTTCAAGACCGACGGCCACAAGGACGAGTTTATTAAGACTTGGACTCCTCATATAAAGGACTGGAAGTCAGGCGATCCCACCTGGCAAAACGGCAAAGGCAAGGGCATAATTGGCGCCATCAATTATCTGGCCTCGCAGGGCATGAATGTTTTTTCATTTCTCTCACTCAATGTAGAAGGCGACGACCGGAACGTCTTCCCGTATACTACTTATGATGAACGAGAACGTCTGGACTGCTCCCGGCTCGACCAGTGGGAAATTATCTTCGCCCACGGCACCTCAATCGGGATGTACCTGCACTTTAAAACGATGGAGACTGAAAACGAGCTGCTACTGGACAATGGCGACCTCGGCCCACATCGTAAGCTTTATTACCGCGAGCTGATCGCGCGGTTCAGCCACCACTTGGCACTAAACTGGAATCTCGGTGAGGAAATAAATGACGCGACGACAGAACAGAAAGTGGCCTGGGCTGACTACTTCTGGACACACGATCCTTATCAACATCACATCGTCATCCACAACGCAGGCGACCCCCACTACGACATGCTGGGCGAGGCATCGAAGCTAACAGGCTTTTCCCTCCAGACAAGCAAGCCCGATTTCAGCCAGGTCCATCGTCGAACGCGCGACTACATTGATCGCTCTGTGGCAGCTGGCAAGCCCTGGGTCGTCGCCTGCGATGAGCCAGGCGATGCAACTCATGGGCTTATTACCGACAACGAAGATCCAACACGTGACAACGCTCGCAAGAATGCATTGTGGGGTAACATCATGGCTGGTGGAGCGGGTGTTGAATGGTACTTTGGCTACCAACACCCCCATAGCGATCTAACGTGCCAGGACTATCGCACGCGAGAGAAGGTCTGGACACAGTGCCGTTATGCACTGGAATTGTTTAAGAAACATGAAATCCCGTTCTGGGACATGAAGTGCGAAGATGAGATGACAGAGGACCCGGACGACTACGTGCTTTGCAAACACGGCGAAGTCTACCTGGTCTATCTAAAACATGGTGGAAAGGTCGAAATCAACGCACAGACTGGCAAGTTCACCTATGGCTGGTTCAATCCGCGCACGGGTGATGGTCTCAATGGTCTGCTCCAGACCGGCTCGGTTAGTGCCGACAGAAAGTCTGAAGTCACTGCTCCCGATGAGAATGATTGGCTGCTTGTGATAAAGGGCACCGGCAAGCTGGGACTCGCCTCCGAGCAGGTTCCTCTTCCTGAAGTGGTCCCAACGGCTAAAGGTGCGATCATTCTCAAGGCCGTCAGAGATTTCCAAATTGTCACTTTCGGTGGATTTGTGCCTGCTTACAAGAACGGTGGTCTCGATGCTTTGGCTATCAATCCGGGAGAATAAAAAGATAAGTTCACTGCCGCCGAGAGTGAGTTCATCGGCGAGACCGGCGTCTATGATATCAGGCTAACCACTATGGTCGAGACCGATGGCGAGTCCACCTGTAAACTTCTGATCGGCGGTAAGCGCGTAGTACAATTCACCAATCCCAAGACATCCGTCGATTAGCATCATAACGATGCCTTTGACCATAAAGAGTGAAGGTCTGTTTTACCTTGTATCTTACAAAATAACTCNNATATGGTCAACAAGGACACATATAAAATTGCAGTAATTCCCGGTGACGGTATCGGGCCGGAGATAGTGCCCGCCGGTATTAAGGTTCTTAACGTTGCGGCTGAAGGAATGGATTTTCAACTTGAATACGAAGAATTTCCTTATGGGGCCGCTCACTACCAGCAGACAGGGACATTCATGCCAGAAAATGCCCTGGGAATCCTACAGGGGTTTGATGCAATCTACTTTGGGGCGGTCGGGCTACCGGACGTGGATGACACGCTTCCTGCCAGGCTGTTCACGTTCAAGATTCGTACGAGCTTTGACCAGTATGTCAACTACCGTCCGGCAAGGCTCTTGCCTGGAATTGAAGGGCCCCTACGCAAGAAAACATCGAAAGATATCGACTTTGTAGTAATCCGCGAAAACACCGAGGGAGAATTTGTTCAATCTGGTGGTATCATCAGGCCTAAGTTCGCAGAAGGCATGGCAATGGACACGAGTATATTTACGCGCAAAGGCATTGAGCGAATCGCCCATTATTCATTTCATTTGGCACGGCGGCGCCGCAAGCACTTAACGAACGTAACGAAGTCTAATACGTTGATTCACAGCCTGGCCTACTGGGACCGGATTATCGAGCAAGTGAGAGCCTCCTATCCGGATGTGGAATACCAGAAGATGTATGTTGATAATGCGTCGGCGAATTTTGTGCTCCATCCGGAGAAGTTCGACGTTATTTTAACGACCAACTTTATCGGTGACATCCTGAGCGATCTCGGCGGTGCGATAATGGGAAGCCTCGGTCTGGGACCGAGCGGCAACATAAATCCGGAAAGAACGTACCCTTCGATGTTCGAGCCTATTCACGGTTCGGCACCGGATATCGCCGGGCAGGGGATTGCCAATCCGATTGGTGCTATCTGGTCAGCGAGCTTAATGCTTGAGCATTTAGGTCAGCAGAAAGCGGCCGAAAGTATTGTTCGAGCGATTGAGATGACGGTTGGTCATGGAGTGTTACCGGTTGATTTGGGTGGATCAGCAAAGACCTCGGAGATCGCCAATGCTATTGTGAGAAATCTTAAATCTGCCGCTAAAGACAATGCCTCGAGTAATTGACTTAACATTGCCTCTTGCCTCCGGTGCGAGGGGAATTCGCATAAAGCCGGCTCGTCGGCTCCAGACCGACGGCTGGAATGCGAGTACGCTTTGTCTTTATTCTCACTGTGGCACACATATCGATGCTCCGGTCCACTTTGGCGTGGGTACAGAAACGATTGACACCATTGCTGTAGAGGATTTAGTTGGGCCGGCCTGGGTAGCTGATGTACGTCCGGTTGGGCCCTGTGCTCTGATTGAGCCGCAGCATCTCGGAGCCATCACGAAGGGATTCAAGCCCGGTGAGAGCCTCTTAATCTGCACGGGCTGGAGCAATTATTATGGCCAAGAAAAATATCGGGAAGAGCTTCCGCGAATAGGTGCAGAACTCGCGCAATGGTGTGTTAAGAACAGGGTGCGGATGCTTGGCGTAGAGCCACCTTCGGTTGCGGATGTCAATGACGTCGAAGAGCTGACTACAATACATCGGATTCTCTTCGAAGGCGGGGTAATTGTAGTGGAAGGATTGGCTAACTTGACATCATTGTCAAAACCCAAAGTGACATTCATAGCCCTTCCGCTGAAGATTGCCGGCGGTGACGGCGCCCCGGCCCGTGCTATTGCTATTGAGGATGACAATTAGACACGTGATGACGTAGAAAAGAAGATGCCGATACAATTACAGGAAATCCTAAGTTCGCTGCCTCCGGTTTGGCCTGAAGACCTGCTGCCAATGATACAACGCAAAAACGCACAAAGTCCCACATCGATCGTTGTGCTGGATGATGATCCGACCGGGACCCAGACGGTGCACGATGTGCCGGTCCTAACGAATTGGAAGCTGAAGACGATCAGAGACGAATTTGCAGATAAAACACAACTGTTTTATCTGCTTACCAATTCGAGGAGTCTTTCGGAACCGGCAGCGGTCGATCTGGCTTCAGAAGTAGGGGCGAATATTTTGGAGGCCTCACGGCAAACCGGTAGGGCGTTTGAGATTATCAGCCGAAGCGATTCGACCTTGCGTGGTCATTTTCCAGCAGAGGTCGATGCCCTCGCTGACGTCCTTGAAATGCAACAGGCCGTGTGCATAATCATCCCTTTCTTTCAGGAGGGAGGCAGATATACCATTAACGATATACATTATGTCAGCCAGGGACAGCAGCTGATCCCCGCCGCTGATACTGCCTTTGCAAAAGACGTGGTTTTCGGTTACTCCAACTCAGACCTCAGACTATGGGTCGAGGAGAAAACGCAAGGTCGGATCTCGGCTACATCGGTCCGGTCATTGTCTCTTGAGGAGATTCGGAAAGATGGGCCTGGCCATATTGCCGAGAAGATGGCCGAATGCAAGCCGGGCAGTGTTTGCATCGTCAACGCTGCCGACTACCGTGATTTGGAAGTGGTGACTCTCAGCTTGCTACAGGCTCGGCAGGAAGGACAACGTTTTCTGTTTCGGACCGCCGCTTCCTTTGTCCGTGTCCGGGCAGGGCTGACGTCCCGGCCGTTATTGATCGCCGATGAAATGAACATTACAGACAATACAGGCGGCTTAGTAATCGTGGGTTCCCACGTCCCAAGGTCATCTCAGCAACTGGAGCACCTGCTGCAGTACGGTAATGTGCAAAGCATCGAACTCAACGTCAATAAAATCCTCTCGCTACAGGAACGCGATGGACAAATTAGAGCTGCTGTTGAGTTTATAGAGAATACATTGCTCCAGGGACAGGATGCTGTGGTATATACGAGCCGCAAGCTCACTACCGGAAAGGACAATGAGAGCTCATTGTCTATCGGCAGGCACATTTCACAGGGATTCGTAGAGATTATTGGCTCGATGGGCGTCCGACCTCGCTACATTCTGGCTAAAGGTGGAATCACTTCCAGTGACATTGCAACGCAGGCCTTGGGGATTGTGCGAGCGCACATACTCGGACAAATCCTGTTGGGTGTGCCGGTCTGGGAGAGCGGACCCGAAAGTAAATTCCCGGGCATGCCCTACATTGTCTTTCCCGGGAACGTCGGCTCAACCGATGCAATTTCGGAAGTTGTTCAAAGCCTCAGAGGACCAAAAAGCCGGTAGAGGATTGTGAGCGTTTTATGAAGACTTCACGGAATATTATGAGTCGTCAGCGTTTTGTTCTTATTACGATTCTCTTCTTCCACAGCGTCAACACCTACATGGATCGTGCGTGTATCGCCTCTGCTGCGGATTATATTGTCAAAGACCTCTCCATCTCAAAAGAAATGCTGGGTCTGATTCTTGGTATCTTTGCAGTGGGGTACGCTTTATTTCAGGTTCCCTCCGGATGGATTGCCGACCGTTTTGGCCCACGCAAAGCATTGACTATCGTGGTGTCGGTCTGGAGCATGTTTACGGCCCTTACGGGCGCAGCTCGAAACGCCATACAAATGTTAATCCTGAGGTTTTCATTCGGTGTGGGTGAAGCCGGAGCTTTTCCTGGCGCCACACAGGCCTTTTTCCGCTGGCTGCCTGTGAAGGAACGTGGAATTGCACACGGCATCAATTTCTCAGGAAGCCGTTTGGGCGCTGCTCTTTCACTCTTTTTAATGCCGTGGCTGATAAGTGTGATTGGTTGGCGCTGGACATTTGTGGTTAACGGAATGATCGGCATTATCTGGGCCACCATTTGGCTTATCTGGTTCCGTGACAATCCTAAAGATAATCGCAAAATTAATCAGGCGGAATTAGACTACATCGAGACCGGACGCGTCAGCGACTTTACTACATCAATAAAGGCCTCCTTTGCCGAAGTTTTTACATCCCTGAATATGTCGCTGGCGATGCTGCAATACTTTGCCAGTAATGTGACTTTCTTTATTAGTTTAACATGGCTTCCTTCGTATATAAGAAGCCAGTGGCCTGATGACCCACATGCCATCTATTATTCGGCAGTTCCTCTTATTTTTGCTGCCTTTGCGAACTGGATTGCCGGTTCTATGGTGACCGGATTGTTTAAGAAGGGTTACCATGTGGGCTCGAGACGTGCCACAGCAATTGTGGGTTTTTCTCTGGGAATCGTAGGCCTGATTCTGGCGATACAAACCAAGAACCTGGATTTCCTGACCACAGACAAGGCTCAACTGTACTGGTTTGTCTTTTGCTTCGGTCTTGCAACATTTGGTGTAGATATGACGCTCAGCCCGAGCTGGGCCTTCTGTAATGACATCGGCGGCAGCAATTCCGGCGCTGTCTCAGGCTCAATGAATATGGTGGGCAACATCGGAGCGGCTCTGAGCGCTATTACATTCCCGCTCTTGTTGAACGAAGAGACAGGAAGTGCCAATGCCTTCTTTGTGCTGGCTGCTGGTCTTAATTTTGTAGCGATCGTGAGCTGGTTCTTCATGAACCCGAATCGCACTTCAGATAAGAAGCTTTCTCCGAAGGCTGTTCGAAATCGATTTATTGCCATGCTTACGGCTCTGGTCCTTTTGACTCTTGGGACTATCGGCTATAACATATATAAATCAACTCGCAAGAAACCGGCACCTGTGGTAGATACTAATAAGGTCGATGATGGCAATCCCATAACTATAGAAGAAGATGAATGATTAATGTAATTATAAATCATTATCATTGGAGAAATATGAATGATTACTTTCAAAGCCGTAGCGGTTGGGGCGGGATATTTCAGTCACTTTCAGTATGAGGCGTGGGAGCGGATTCCTGAGGTTACAGTGACTGCCTTTTGCAACCGCGATGCAGAACGGGCAAAGCTGATCAGGGAGAAGTACGACATCGAGCGCCACTATACGGATTACCATGAGATGTTGGAGAAGGAAAAGCCTGATTTCGTGGATATTATTACTCCACCGCCAACACATTTGGAGATGTGTAGAATCGCGGCGGATCTGGGTATTCATGTAATCTGCCAAAAACCGTTGGCTCCTACCTTCGATGAGGCAAAGGAGATTGTGGAATACAGCAGCCAGGCCGGGATTCGGTTTATGGTTCACGAGAACTGGCGTTTCCAGCCGTGGTACCGGGAAATCAAAAAGCTGCTCGATGCCGGTGCCGTGGGTGATAAGATTCACTCTATATATTTTCGTTCACGTATGGGCGATGGCTGGGGCGAAGATGCTTATCTGGACCGCCAACCTTATTTCCGGGATTATCCGCGGCTGCTGGTTTATGAAAATGGAGTGCACTTTATAGATACATATCGCTATCTCTGTGGCCAGATCAAAGAAGTTTATGCTGTACTGAAGAAACTTAATCCGGTCATCGCTGGTGAGGATTACGGGATCATCGTTTTCAACTTTGAGAGCGGGGCCACAGGCCTCTGGGATGCCAATCGATACAATGAATGCAACTATGAGAAACCCCGTTACACATTTGGCGAGCTCCTTCTTGATGCAAGTAAAGGTTCCATACGACTATATCTGGATGGTAGAATTACAATTCAGAAACTCGGCGAAAAGGAGCAATTGCACAATTATCGCCATGAAGATCGCGCATTTTCAGGAGATTGTTGTTATACAACCCAGCGACATTTTATTGATAGAATGCTCGATGGGAAGCCCTTCGAAACGAACGGACATGAATACTTAAAGACCTTAGCTGTTCAAGAAGCTGTATACGAGTCGGCATCTAAGAATATCACCGTGAGTGTCATTCAATAAACTACTCATTCAGAATACAAAACACAGTTCCTTGGATTCCTTAAACGAGGGGATCGTTGACTTCTCAAAGTATCTTCAAGATATGAACGAATGCGGGAATCGCGATCACGATGCTTCTGCATATTGAATATTCATTCCGAAGAGAGCAGAGCATGGCACGCCTCTACATTTCGGAGAATAATAGTCTTTCGGCCTTAAGCGGGTATTACAACCAATCACCAACGGGTATTTGATCCACCGCATGGCGCAAGACAGGATCAACATTTGTATATACCTTGTTTGTTAGATCAGGAGAGGAGTGCTCCAATAATTTTTGTATGACAGCAGTGGATACGCCTTTCTGAGCAAGGACAGAACCAAAGGTCTTGCGTAGATCATGAAATGTGAAATCATCCAAGCCGAG
>JABAOC010020067.1_pt1 | contig 12036 bp, 14 predicted proteins | sample 7062161 | NCBI WGS metagenome assembly JABAOC01 (sample SAMN14538625, study PRJNA623070) | marine sediment metagenome | biome: marine biome [ENVO:00000428]; feature: marine pelagic biome [ENVO:01000023]; material: deep marine sediment [ENVO:00002113] | place: India: Gulf of Khambhat ... | reverse complement strand
AAATTTCCAGAATTTAGGTCCAATCCTTCAGGAAGCAGGCATTACCAGGGGCACTATTTCTCATGTGCACAGTCCAAATGATGCCGCGGGAAAAATCCTGGCTCAGTACCCTCCTCCTGAGGAAGAAGTGGGCAGAGGCTCAGCAGTGAGCCTCCTGATCAGCGAAGGAGAGTGGGAGGAAAAATATCTCATGCCCGATTTAATCGGAAGGAAAGCCGAGGATGTCATACCTTGGCTTGAGGGATTAAATTTTAAAGTTGAAGATGTCCGTGATACCTACTATCCGGGACTCAGCTCAGGAATCATTATCAAGCAACATCCGAATCAAGGTTATATGATCCAAAAAAACTTTCCCATTACGCTGGAGGTCAGCAAATAATGGTTCAAATCGCTCCATCCATACTCTCTGCAGACTTTTCAAAAATCGAAGAAGCTGTGAAGATGGCCGAGGAAGGCGGAGCCGATGTGATTCATATTGATATCATGGATGGCCACTTTGTTCCCAATCTTACGTTCGGGCCTCAACTGGTCGCCTCGGTCAGGGAAAAGACCTCTATCCCCCTAGATGTCCACCTCATGGTTGATAATCCCCGTGCATTCATTCCTCTTTTTGCAGAAGCCGGAGCCGATTGGATTTCCGTTCATGTTGAAGCTTCAGTCCATCTTCATAAAGATGTGACTTTGATCAAAGAATACGAGAAAAGGGCAGGTTTGGCTCTGAATCCCGCCACTCCTCTCCACCTGATAAACGAGATCCTCAATGAACTAGACTTCATTCTCCTCATGACAGTCAATCCAGGCTGGGGAGGTCAAGAATTCATTGAATCCTGTCACTCAAAGATTTCCAAACTCAAAAACTGGATAAGCGGTCAACAACTTCGGATACCGATTGAGATCGATGGCGGAGTGAATCTCTCCAACATGGAAGAACTCATCAAGGATGGAGCTGAAATCCTCGTCGCTGGTTCTGCAGTCTTCAGTGAGAAAAATCCCCGGGAGGCAATCGTCAAAATGAAAGAACTGGCACAAAAAGCCGAGCAGCCATGAATTGTTTAGTGACTGGAGCAGCGGGATTTATTGGTTCCCATCTCTGTCAAAGGCTCCTCAAAGAAGAATATCGAGTCCTGGGAATTGACTCGTTTTCCGATTTTTACCCAAGGTGGATAAAAGAAAAAAATATCGAATCCCTGACGAAAGAAAAAAATTTTGAATTTATTGNNNNCTCACCGATATTGAGTATATCTTTCATCTTGCCGCACAAGCCGGTGTCAGAGCCAGTTGGGGTGAAAATTTCTCCGTTTACTCTCAAAACAATATAGAAGCCACTCAAAAACTGTTGGAAGCATCCCGAGACTCTCTCCCAAATAAATTTATCTACGCCTCCTCCTCTTCAGTCTACGGTTTCTGCCCGGAGCTTCCCATGTTAGAAACAAGTCCTCTTTATCCCTTCTCTCCTTACGGAGTGACCAAGCTGGCCGCTGAACATCTCTGCCTCCTTTACTCCAAGAACTACGGGATTCCCGCCATTTCGCTCCGGTTTTTTACAGTCTACGGCCCAGGTCAGCGCCCGGATATGGCTTTTCATGTATTCTTAAAGTCAATCGCTGAAGACAAGGAGATTTTTATCTTTGGCGACGGGCATCAAACAAGAGACTTCACATATATTGATGACATAGTTGAGGCCGCCTATGCCTCTATGGAAAAGGGAAAAGAGGGCGAGATCTACAATATCGGAGGAGGGAGCAGGACAAAACTTGAAGATACCATTCCCATTCTCGAGGAAATATGCGGGAAAAAAATCAAGGTCAAAAATCAAGACAAACAAAAAGGAGACGTTCCACATACCTTTGCAGGCATTGAAAAAGCCGGGAAAGACCTTGATTATTCCCCACAAACTCGGCTTCGGGATGGGCTCAAAGAGGAATGGATTTGGATAAAAAAACTTTACCATTCTTAGACGGAGTTGGATAATGCGTGGAATGAAAGAAAGCACTTTAACGAAAGTAATGTTGGCGCTTGTGGTTTCTCTCCTTTATATTCTCTGTGGCTCCGGATGCAAGAAAAAACAAATAGAGATATCACCAGAGATAGCTTCATCCGCAGAGAATTTATTCAGGCAGGGAGAAAGATACATCAAGAAAGATGCTGATAGAGCCCGTCTCTATTTCAGACAAATCATTGAATCTTTTCCACAAGACATCTATGCCCAACAGGCCAGACTGGCTATCGCTGATTCTTTTTTCCGAAAAGGAGATCAAGCGAATATGATACTCGCTGCTTCGGAATACAGAAGTTTTATTAAAGAATATCCGCACAGCCCTTCTGCGCCTTATGCTCAATATCAAATTGCGATGACTTTCTTCAAAAAAATTCTCAGCCCGGGAAGGGATCCAGAAAAGACATACCTGGCTCTCGAAGAATTCAAGGCAGTGCTGTCTCAGTATCCGACGAGTGAAGAAGCCAAGGATGCTCAAGAAAAAATATTAGAATGCGAGGAAAAATTGGCAGAGCATACTTTTCAAATAGGGATGACCTACTACAATATGAGATCCTACAGGGCTGCAGTGAAAAGGTTGGCCGAAATCCTGCTCAGTTATCCCAATTACTCAAGAATGGATAAGGTGTATTTCTATCTGGGCGATTCTTTTTTTAAAGGACGAAATTATCCGAATGCGTCCTCTCATTTCACAAAATTGGTAACAGACTACCCCCAGAGCAAGTTCGCAAAGAAAGCTAAAAAGAAACTCGATAAAATAGATAAGTTAATAAAAGAAGCGGAAAAAAAGGCCCCTCCGAAAAAAAAGGCCCCGGTCAAAAAGGATAGGAACCCATCAAGCGGGAGACTCACATGAAAAAAACACACGCTTATGTCTTTTGCCTTTCATCGATACTGATCCTCAGCTGTTTCTCTTCGGCTGCAGCGCAGGAGCGGAATCTGTTTAATGCCGTATCCATTAGCCCCGGAATTGGCTTTGAATACCTCTCGCGAACCATAAACTGGGACGATGATCAATACACGTCGAAACTAAAATCCAATTATTTTACGTTCGACACAGAAATCGAGCTCCAGGGTGGCCTGTTTGTTCGTGCGGTTCTCGGATTCACAACGTCCAACTATGAATCTCTGGTTTTCAGACAGCTTCCTGTATCCGTCGAGTTGGGGGAGGAAATCGGTTTTATTGGGGGGTACCTTTTGGGAGCCGGCATCAAAAAAAGCATAATTCATTCCGAAGACCTGAGAATAGACCTGCTCGGCCAATTCTTTTACGGCATTGGGAGCAAGAAAGAATGGGAAATTTCAGAATTGCCTGTCGAAGGGAGCCTTGAAGGCCGCCCGAACTGGACGAAAGTGACTGTCGGGCCGGTTTTTACTTATACTGGATTTGAAACTTTCTTCCCATATCTTTATTTGAATTTCAACAAGTTTTGGGGAAGATTCAAAATGGACGAAACAATCCAGGATCTGGAAGGCAGTGAGACAAAAAAAATCAAAGGAGAAAGCTCGTTTTGCGTTTCTCTTGGGCTGACTTATAAGATTACCGAATCCTTCAGCCTCAAATCAGAAGCCAGGTTTTTGCCTTATAAGGATGGAATCGATTCTGGAATCATGATCAAGGTGATGTATTCTTTCTATTGATCTAAAGGAGAAGACTATGAAAAGAGAAAAATTTATTTTCGCAACTCTTCTCATCCCTTTCTTTCTTTTTTCGCTCAACTTGAGACTGACCAGGCCCGATAGAGAGGATAAAGCGGCCTCTCCGTACAGCTCCCAGGAAACAAAATATTTGCTTGGAGAAAACCGCCTTGCCGACAGTGATCAGAATGTTCCGGAAAAGGATTCTGTCAAACGCAGACTTCAATTAACAAGAAAAACGAGAGAAGGAGCGACAGACTCTTCGGCTCCAAAGACGCTGACAAAGATACGCCCGGAAAACCTGGCCTTATCTACACCTGATAAAAAACGAAAAAAAGATTCGTTTTCTTCTCAAAATAGAATCCATAATATCAACGCAGGCAATCCCTTTCGCTCCAACGGAATACAGTATGTCCCGGATCAGGTTCTTGTCAAATTCAAGCCGTCGCTTTCAGAAGAGCTAAGAGAAACTACCGTGGCCGCGTATCAGGCCAGGAAGATCAGACGAATCCCGAGCATCGACATCTATCATCTTAAAACCCCTGAAAATGTTTCTGTGGAAGAGATGCTCTATCTTCTCGAGCAGAATCCTGATGTGGAGTATGCCGTACCAAATCTTATAAGGCATCTGGCCATAACTCCCAATGACCCGCTTTTCGGACAACAGTATGCTCTGTACAATCCAAACCAAATCGTGCCTCCAGGCAGTCCTCAACAGGGAATAGAAAGACCTGATATCAGGGCCAGGGAAGCCTGGGAAGAAACGATGGGAGACGATGAAGTCATCATAGCAATTCTCGACACGGGAGTGGATTTCGGTCACCCTGACCTTGATGATAAACTTCTCATGAACGGCTATGACTTTGTCAATGATGACTCTGATCCCACTGATGATCATTATCATGGAACGCTTGTGGCTGGGATTGCTGCAGCCGAGACCAATAATGACGAAGGCATTGCAGGAGTGGCGTGGAACTGTAAAATTCTGCCGATAAAAATAGCTGATAATACGGGTTGGGTTGATGTGGCGACGGAAATTCTGGGCATAGAGAGGGCGGTTCAAAGCGGAGCGCATGTCATAAATCTCAGTATTGCTGGCCCTGGGTATTCTCAACCGGAAAGAGACGCTATAAGAGATGCCTATAACAATGGTATCGTGGTCGTTGCGGCTGCTGGGAACAGTGGAGCGGGAACTGAGTACCCGGCTGCATACGATGAGTGCCTGGCTGTGGCCGCAACAGATAGCGAAGATTTGAACACGGCTTGGTCAAACTATGGCCCTGAAATTGATGTGGCCGCTCCAGGGGAAGGAATCGTCGGACCTGTCCCAACCTGGTTCTGGGGGCCTGGCTCTTTTCCTTATGCTTCCGGGGACGGGACGTCGTTTTCCGCTCCTCATGTGGCGGGATTAGCGGCTCTTATCATCAGTATAAAAGGATTGGAAGAAGGGGACATTCTTCTTGACGACGATGATATTCTCAGTGTTGAAGACGTCATGAATATCATCCGCTACACTGCTGACGATGTGAACTATGGAAATTATCCCGGAAGAGATGATTTTATCGGATTCGGACGCATTAACATGGAAAGAGCTCTCGTTCCGATCATTATCTCTGCATTGAATAAAAAAAGATGATTAGGTCTCTTCACATCAAGAACTTAGCCACTATCGAAGAGATTGACCTCCCACTTCAAAAAGGGTTCACTATCCTCACAGGAGAAACGGGTGCGGGTAAATCCATTATTATAGATGGGATTAGACTCGTCCTCGGAGAAAAAGGGTCTCCGGATATGATCCGGACGGGGACAAAAGAGACTTCTGTTGAGATCATTTTTCCGTTCCATCAAAAAATGACGGATTTCAGCGAGTATTTACCAGCATCTGATGAAGAGATGCTCGTCCAAAGAAGGGTCTCCACTCAAGGAGCTGGAAAAGCCTACATTAACGGAACCCTTGTCCCCAACAGAAGACTCAAAGAAACAGGAGGAAAGCTTGTTGATATTTACGGCCAGAATGACCATGTCTTCCTCCTCAATCTCGACTTTCAGTTGAATTACCTCGATGACTATGCAGAAGCCTCTCCCATTAAAAAAGATGTATCCCAGCAGGCTAAGGAACTCAAAAAACTAGCCAAAGAAAAAAAGGACCTCGAAGAAAAGGAAAGAGAAAGAGAACAACGTCTTGATTTTTTAGACTTCCAGATAAAGGAGATCGAAAGAGCCAAAATTAAACGTGGGGAAGAGGAAGAAATCCACAGTGCCAGGAACATCCTCAAAAACGCAGAAAAGATAGGCTCTCTCGTGGACAAAGCGTTGAGCATCTCCTACAACCAGGAGAATTCAATCTCTTCCCTGCTCGCTCAGCTTCAAGATGCTGTCCACGGCCTTGTGGACTTTGATAAAACATTCAAAGATACTGAGGATTCGATCAGCCAGTTTTCCATCACGATCCAGGAGTTTTCCGATTTTTTACATAAGTTCCAGGAAAAACAGGAAACAGCTCCTGAAAAACTAGAAGAACTCGAGGAACGTCTCAGCCTGATAGAAAAACTGAAAAGAAAGTATGGAAGCAACGTCGACGAGATACTCACCTATCTGGAAAAAGCCAAAAATGAATACGAAGAACTCAGCACCAGCCAGGAGAAGCTGGCAGACCTGGAAAAAGAGATCGAAAAAGTGTTCAGTCAATACAAGATTTTAGCAGAAAAACTCTCTCAAACACGAAAAAAAAGCGCTACTCTACTCGAAAAAAATGTGGAAAAGGAAATAAGCCTATTGGGCATGAAAAAAGCACGGTTCAAGATAAGAATCGAGAGTTTTCCGCCCAGCCCGGATTCCATGGAAAAAGTGAAGGAGAGCGGCACTGAAGAAGTGGAATTCCTCATTAGCCCGAATCCGGGAGAAGAAATGAGGCCTTTGAGAAAAATAGCCTCAGGCGGAGAACTTTCCAGAGTGATGCTCGCACTCAAAACCATCGGCAAAGAGACAGAGACATTAAAAACCATGATTNNATCGGAGGAAAGACCGCTGAATTTGTGGCATTGAAGCTCAAAAAATTAGCCCATACGCATCAGGTCATCTGCATTACCCACCTTCCTCAGATCGCCTCTTTTGCCACTCATCATTATAAAATTGACAAAAAAATCGATAAGGAACGCACCTTTACGACTATCAAGAAACTTTCCTTCAAGGAGAGAATTACTGAGGTTGCCCGGCTTCTGGCTGGGAGTCACATCACTGAGACAACTCTGAAAAATGCCCGAGAAATGCTCAATCATAACCTGGGGGAAAACTCAGCACAACAACAATAGAATAACCTGTTTTCCTGCCATAAAGCCATGACCAGAAAACAGTGCCCATTCGCGTAATGAGAGTCACGAGTGATCGAGCATGCCACTGAGTCGGATTGCGGAGCTTTTTTAGGATTGTCTCAACCCCTCAAATCCTTTACTATTAAGAGTCGCTGTTAATCTATACCCAGAGATGAGAGGAGAAGAATCATGAATAAAATCGAACAAGCGGTTTCTTGCTTTGAGGAAGGATTCAGTTGCTCTCAAGCTGTGCTCTCCACTTTTTCAAAGCGGTTTGGACTGAACCGTAAAAAGGCATTAAAGATTGCCCAGGCGTTTGGAGGAGGGATTGCAAAAACCGGACAGATCTGCGGGGCTGTGAGCGGAGCCCTCATGGTGATCGGACTCGAACATGGCAGAACCAGCACAGAAGATGAGGAAGCCAAAGAAAAAACATACGAAGTAACAAGAGAATTCATGGATAAGTTCAAGTCAGAGAATGGCTCGATCATATGCAAGGAACTGCTCGAGTATGATATCAGCACGCCTGAAGGAATGGCTGTTGCCGAAGAAAAGAATCTTTTTGAAACCGTATGCCCGGATTTTGTCCGAAGTGCCGTAAAAATCCTTGAACAAATATTATAAATCCCTCCACGCAACGCCGGCCATCGCCATCTCGACTCGTGAATAGCCGGATTAGCCAAAAAAATCTCAGACATTCATCATCCTTTCGTTGATTTAAAAACTGACTTTTCACCGCTCAGAGATTGGTATATAGTAAATGATTCAGAACTCATTCTGAAAATCCTTAAGAAAAAGAGAGACTCGATTTGAGAAAGTTGAGATTCTTCATCCGCACCTTTGGCTGCCAGATGAACGAAAACGATTCAGAGCGTATAGCGGGAATCCTGGCGGCCGAAGGAGCCCAGCCATCCGCTTCCCTTGAGGAGAGCGACCTGATCATTATCAACACCTGTGCAGTGAGGAAAAAATCGGAAGAGAAGCTTTACTCCTTTCTGGGTAGGCTCTCCGCACTTAAACAAAGAAAAAATGTCACCATCGGGGTTGTTGGATGTGTGGCACAGCTTTACAAATCCGAGATTCTAGAAAAAAAATCCTTTGTGGATTTCATAATAGGGCCTGATAACTATGACACGCTTTCCGAGATCGTGCGTAGCGATCACGCGGAAAAAATCATCTCGACAAATTGGAGTCAAGATTTTCATGAATTCTCCCCAGAAATGATTTTCCGGGACTCACAGTTCAGCGCCTACGTAACCATAATGGAAGGCTGCAATAATTTTTGCTCGTACTGTATTGTCCCCTATACCCGGGGAAGAGAAAAATTCAGGTCCGAGCAGAGCATCATCCAGGAAATCCGAGATTTAAGCAGGAAAGGCTATAAGGAAATCCAGCTTCTGGGACAGAATGTTAATTCGTACAGGGATCCTGAGAGCGGAAAAGGATTTTCCTCCCTCTTAAAAGATGTAGATCAAGCAGAAGGGATAGAATGGATTCGGTTTATCACCTCTCATCCCAAGAATTTCACTCAAGACATCGCAGAAGTGATGTCCGGGTCGGAGAAAGTGTGCCGCCAACTCCACCTTCCCATCCAATCTGGCTCGACAAGCGTTTTGAAAAGAATGAACAGAGGCTACACAAGAGAGGAATATATCGAAATAATCAATATGCTCCGAAGTCATATGCCGAATATCAGCTTGAGCACGGATATTATCGTTGGTTTTCCGGAGGAGACTGAAGAGGAATTTCAGGATACGTTGAGTGCGCTGGAAGAAATCCGGTTCACCAACATATTCTCATTCCGTTACTCCCCTCGTCCACAGACAGCCGCCTCCAAGTTAAAAGACAGTGTTCCGTTTGAAGATAAAAAGAAGAGACTTATCAAGGTGCAGACGCTCCAGAAAAAAATTCAACTCGAGTTCAACAGATCGCTCATTGGTGAGACAATGAAAGTCCTCTCTCTGGGAAGAAGCAAAAAAGACCCTCGAGTCCTGAGCGGCCGGAACAAAGGATATCAGGTTGTCAATTTTACATCTAAAGAGGATGCCATCGGCCGCTTTGTGCATGTGCGCATCACCTCCTGCGGGCCTTATAGCCTTATCGGTGAGGCGATTTAGACCTCTGGCGGACCGCTTTTTTATATTCCTCTTCAAACACATTCTTGAAGAATCGACGGTCGATCACTTTTCCGTTGTAAGGGTCAATCTCGATTCGGGCAATATTCCTCATTCCATTTTTTCTGTTAAGAGACACAGGGATTTTTTCGATGAATTCCACAATCCACCTGGTCCTCTGCTTTTGTCCGGATAATTTTTTCCGCGAGATTATTCGCGGTCTTTGCTCGGGACAAGAGAAGTTCGCTTTGATAAAATGACTCGTTTCTGCATCTTCTAGAGCCGCTCTTAACGCTTGAGATGGAACAATAGGAAATGTCTTTTTTTCTCTTTTGTGTTTGACATCCTTCGCTTTCCAATTCATTTTTTATCTGTTGGAAAAGCGCTCCATTACAGAAACAGGCACCTTTATAAGCTTGTCTTCTTATTGACGTCACAATCGCCTCGAAAATCTCAATCATTCTTCTGAAGAATCAATCGTATTCTCTAAAAGAAATGGCAGGATAAATCTGACCGGAGATAGGAGATTCCTGAAGGCTCTCTCAGTATTTACCCAGACGAGATGGCTTCGGTGATATCCGTGTTGGCTGGATTGGGATTCCACCTCAGGACATTTATGTACTCGCCTTCCAATAGAGAGCGATTAATTACCTGTCGCACCGAAATATCAGAGTCCAACTCGGATTGAACTGTACGAGTCTTTGTCCTCCGCAGGACAGCTCTATCCAAAAGAATGGGTTCCGGGATTAATTAAAATTTCTCAAAGTGACGCAGGAGTAGGAGAGCTTAAATTTCCTCTTTTTTCTTTTCTTTCCAGGCCCTGTACCTGGCAATATAATCCTGAGTGACTTTATCCGGTTGGAGTAACAGGTAGCTGGCATAATTGATCAAGTGACCTTTAAGGTATACTTCTTGTGGGAGTGAATCAAATTTTTCATCTTCGATGCTTTCAAGAAGCTCCATGCGAATCTTAGTATCGAGGGATACTTCGAATAGCTGTATTCCCCTTTTTTTTCTTATTTGCTTTAAAACGGAACCACTGTATGACTCTTCCTCTGTTTTTTCCTCTGAGGGATCATCCTCAGATGCCAAATCTCTTCTGTAAGACTGGGAAGAGCCAGGCTGTCCCTTTAAACTTTCCATGAGTTTCATAAATGCTTCCTCGACCTGCTGAAGGATTTCCTTCCTGTCCTTCTTTGAAAACTCATCCGCGATCGGAGATATCACGACAGAGTCAGTCGAATACAACTTTTTCAGGCGGTTGTAAGCATTCCTGATCTCCAGTATTGTGGAATCTGGAGAAATCTCTAGAATTTCATAATACTTCTTGAGTTCTTTTTTAGGCATGGTTAACTTCTTGAAATTTTCACCTCTCTCTCATAAAGAAGATTCTCAGTGAAAACTCCGATCTCTTTGGCGACACGCGATAAGGAATAATTCAGCATCAAGGGCCTCCTCTCTCGGATAGACCTCCATACCGCATCATCGTATTCAACATATCCGGCAAACTGGGCATTTATTCCCAAGTACTTCATGAAAATGCTCTTCATGGATGACCCAATAAGGATATCCTGACTGCTTCGTATCTTATTCAACACCAAGTAAACCTTAAAATCATATATTTCTTTATCGAGTATGTCCCCTAAATATGAGAAACTTTCTTTGAGACTGTCAATGAGTTCTTTCAAGCTTTTAATCTTGTATTTTTCTCTCTGTTCCCACATGTGTTCAACAATTTCCTTGAAGCCGTAGGCTCTCAAGGACATCCTTATTTTTCTGAATAATGCATTCTTCACAAAATGATACATATTTTCAATGGCTATGATTTCTGGCTCCAGAACAGCAATCCTCTTGTCAGCCATAAGGAATGTATCAATTGTATTATTATGACTCCCTCCTCCTAAATCAATGATGACATATTGTTTATTCAGCTTCATTATGTGTCTGAACAGCTTGAGTTTCTGAGTGAATTTTATGCTGTCAGATGCCAGGGAATGGACATCTCCCATTATGAGTGACATATTGTCCACACCGGTTTTCACGGTAAGTCTGGAAAGAGGGGTTCCCATTTCAAAAAAATTAGTCAGAGATTTTCTCGGTCTGTCTATGCCCAGAAATGAATGGAGGTTGGCCCCTCCGATATCGACGTCTATCAGGACAACTCTCTTTCCGGCTTTTGCCAGAAAGATGCCGATACTGCTGGTTAAAAAAGTCTTTCCAGTCCCACCTTTGCCTCCGCCGATCGCCCAGATACCGCCTTCTTGCACTTCTTTCAATTTATCCACTTTATGGAAAGAATTTGTATGTTCCTCTAAACAATATAATAAATTTGGCTCATGCGTCAACCTCCCTTAGAGAACAAATCACAGAACAAGCAAGAAATCTTTATACGCTAGAAACCTTGATGAGTGACAGAATAAAGTAGATTTTTTAGCTCTGCAGTATAATCATGAACTTTAATCAAAGAACGGGCTTGAACACTCATCTCCTGATTCTCAAGCACGCAGTTTGAGTCGAGAAGACATCGTTTTTCAGGCAGGTCAATATTGCAATTTAATGTTTTTTGTGCTATACATCCTTTTAATTTTTTTTACGAGTGTGCTTCCATGACAATAATTAATTTGATTCCATTCTCTTTTATTCTCGGTTTTCTGGGTTTCTTTTTTGCCATCCTTCTCTATTTTGTGATTAAACGATACCCCAAAGGGACCAAGTTAATGAATGACATCGCTGAAGCGGTTCATTCAGGCGCAATGACATTTCTGAGAAGAGAATACAGCTTCATCTCGATTTTCGTAGTCGTCCTTTTTGCTGTCTTGTGGAAGCTATTTTCGCTTTACACGAGTCTGGCCTTTTTGACTGGAGCTACGTGCTCATTACTCGCCGGCTTCGTTGGGATGAAAGCCTCCACCCGGTCAGCCGTTCGGGCTACACAGGGGGCAATAACTGGCGGATCTCCCAGAGCTCTGTCCATTGC
>JABAOC010005918.1_pt6 | contig 12039 bp, 16 predicted proteins | sample 7062161 | NCBI WGS metagenome assembly JABAOC01 (sample SAMN14538625, study PRJNA623070) | marine sediment metagenome | biome: marine biome [ENVO:00000428]; feature: marine pelagic biome [ENVO:01000023]; material: deep marine sediment [ENVO:00002113] | place: India: Gulf of Khambhat ... | reverse complement strand
GGGCAATTCATGTGCAATCATGCTTATATTGTTAATAACAGTGTATATGATGAAATTATTGAAGAAGGATGGAAATTTAATAATGGAAGCATTGATGATTATCTTTGCCAAAAATTACACCATAAATATAATGCATATGCTCAAATAGAACCATATATTATCCAAGATATTGGTTTTAGTGATCTTGATAAAAAAAATAAAAAATGGCATAATTTTGAATGGCCGAATATTGGCGAAGAGTGGTCAATGCCGTCTTAATTTTTAATTTATATTTAATAAAATGATGAATTTTTAAATATAAATAGCATAAAAATTACTATATTTATTTAAATTAAATATTAAATGACAAATTTGTGTCCTATTTGTAGTGAAAAGATAAAAACTATTGCAACTCTTGAATGTGCTCACAAATTCTGCGAAGAGTGTATCAAGAAATGGTTTGAAAATAAAAAGTCATGTCCAGTTTGTAGAACAGATTCAAAAATGTTTCCAGAAATTAAACCTCAAGGAATTGATCATGATTTTGAAGATTTTGATAATAGTGAACGATTTGTCCCTACAATATCAGATTGGGTTCCACCAACATTAGGTATGGGCAATGAAAGTTTAATGCAACTTGTAGCTTTCGGTTATCCAGTTTGGTATTTAACTGGTAATCAAGAAATGACATTTTTCAACATCAACTATCAACATTATGCAAATTGGCCGATGGAAGCGATTGAACATCAAATGCTACCAAGAAGAGAACTAACAGATCAAGAGTTTGAAAATCTTATTGATATGACTAATGAAGCATTATTTTTAGAAGATTTAATGAGGCAATAAAAATGAAATATTTATTTATTATGTAGTATATAAATTTGTTAGCTATTAAACTATAACTATGAACGAATTTGAGAAAGAATTCGTTCTCGAAAGTTACAATCAAATCGCAGAGCATTTTAGTATTACACGTACATATCCATGGCCGAGTGTTGAAAAATTTATCAAATCTCTACAATCTGGATCATTGGCATTAGATGCTGGTTGTGGTAATGGGAAGAATATGTTGATTAGAGATGATATCAAAATGGTTGGATGTGATCTATGTCCAGAATTTATCGATATCTGCAAAAGTAGAGATCTAGATGTGATTGAAGCAGATATTCGTAATCTACCATATGAATCTAATAGTTTTGATGCAACAATTAGTATTGCAGTGATTCATCATATATCTACACATGAAGACCGTAAAAGAGCTTATGAAGAAATTATCAGAGTTACCAAACCTGGAGGATTAGTATATTTCCAAGTTTGGGCCGAAGATGCAGTTAATGGGGATAAATTTATTCCAATTGAAAATGGTGAAGATGGAGATTATTATGTCACATGGAGTAATCAGAAGGATAGGACGATAGTTAAGAGATTCTACCATATGTTCAAAGAAGAAGAAGTAGATCTTTTAATTTCTCAACTAGATGGAATTAGACTAGTTGAAAAATATAATGAAAAACATAATTGGATAGTATTATTGGAAAAAATTTAATTTATCGTGTTAAATAAATAAATTGTTTTTGCAAATGTGTCGATAAAAATATGCCACCATTTAAAATTGCTCCAGCTCTTGCCCTATCTAACATTAAAACTATTTCTTTCATGGTGCGTCTAATTTTGGTATTTGCATATTCTCCAGCATCTTTAATATTAATATCATAACTAGAATCAACAATAATCTTTTCTGGGGGAATACCACTTACTCTATCTTGTGTGCAAATATTTATTCCCTTCTGTTGTAATAATCCTCTAATACTTATGAGTAGATACAATAAGTATACATCAATATCATCTGGTTGGGCCCAACATTTACCTGGGTATAATGTTTGACCTTGATATACTTTTTTCTCATATACTAATCCCCACTCTGCAGCAAATGTATTCCAGTCTACTGTCCATTTTTCCATTGGCACGTTTTGTACTGCTCCTGCCCCACATTTTATACCCATTCTAATTGGTTTCCCTTCATAACTTAATAGTGCAATTAGTTGATTATAATTGTATCTGAAATAGTGAGCGAGAAATTCAACAAAATTTAAATTACATCTTTTTGGTAGTAATTCTTCAGGGCTTGGCACTCCTGGTACTCTGGGTGGCACTCCTGGTGGTACTCTTGGTGATATTTGTGGAATGGCAGGACTAATTGGTGATGTTTGACTATAAATAATCTGTTGAGGTTCTAATATATTTATAATATTCAAAAGATCATTATAATCTTTCCCGGTTTCTAATGTTAGGGCTTTTCTTGCTATCTCTACAGGAGTATTTCCATTATTATTTTTGAGATTTATTTTTGCTCCTTCTTCCACTAATCGTCTAACAATGTAAGGATTTATTTCAATAACTGCAATATGTAATGGCGTATTACCACCATCATCTCTTTTATTTAATTTTACATCTTCCTCAATCAATGAATCAAATATATGCCTCTTTTTCTTTTTCTTAAGATTTGTTGCATATGCAAGTTCATGCAGAGGTGTATCATCAAAATCATTATCAGCATTTATTTTAGCCCCATTATCAATCAATATATCTACTATTTTAGGAAGTCCATGTTTAATCGCTATATGTAGAAGAGTATTGCCATCTTTGAAAGTAGCATTAACGTCATACCCTTTTTTAATTAAATTTTTAACCATTTTAGTATCATTATCTTTGACTGCTTCTAAAAGCTCATTGTCTTTTGTTTTTCTTTTTAATTTTTTCTTTTTTATTTTTCTCTTTGCTCCACCAAAAATATTAATTTGTAGGTCCAAATATCTTTCTTTATATTTCATATATTCATCGTAATAGTTCATTTTGAATATTTATACTATTAAGGAATATAATATTTTTATTATTAACATATTTTATAGATATGGAGATGAATAATAGTGATATAGTAGATCAGACTGGTGGAAAGGGGCATCATGTACTTTATACTAGTAAAACTACTGGTCGAAAATATAGTGGTTCTGGAATAATACTAGTCGAGATATACAATAATAGAGCTGGTAGAAAAGAACCAGCTGTAATTTTATTCAAAAGTATAAGAAAAGAAGGAGGCATAGTTTATGAAGGTTTAGGTGGTAGGATTGATTCTTCTGATTTACTCCACAAATATCCATTAGTGATAACTGCTCGTAGGGAAGCGTATGAAGAGAGCCGAGGCCTCATATCTTTTTCCTCAGCAAAACATATTGGAGCGCCAATAAAGGGTAATAATATATTTGTTGATAGAAAGTATGGAGAGTATTATTATCGTGCCTATTTTGTTGGAATTAGGTCTGGTGTTTTTTCTAAGAAAGATTATATAAATAATAAGATAATACTAGACAGTATTAAAAATGTATATCATGCAATGAAAGAAACCCATGATGTAACGAGATTCTACATCAGAGATTTAATAAAAAGTGGTCTATTAACTGAAAAAAATAATCTTACAACCGTTGATGCTTATGGTAAGAAAGCTACTATATTCATGAGAACTGTATCGCTCATTCGAAATGCTTATAAAAAAGGAATACTTAATCTAGTTATCAAATATCCACGTAAATTTATACCACTGAGAAATCTAATTTCTGTTAAATAATAATTAGAACTTAAAATATATCCCAACCAATGGAAAATGACCCAAATACTTTGCCTTGATATTTTCTATGACATAGTAGCATCCCATTGAGATATTCTTGCCAAATAGATATTCAAGACCAATATAACCATTCTTTATTTTATTTTCATTTGATGGCGTTAAATTAACAGATCCAAGTATTGATACTCCACTACTACCTATTCCTTGCTTTGTCCCAATTGACAGATAATTTTGTTTTGGATTTGTAATTGTCATGGATCCGCCTATATTTGTAGTATTAATACCAATTCTATTTTTAAAAGGTGTAGTAGATTGAAAATATATCCAAGGATTATCCTTCCTATTTTTGCTCATAGAACTATTAATACCACCAACCAGTTTTGTATTATTTGTAATGTTTGCTAGAAAACCATCAATAAATTTAACTGATTTTGGAATTCTAGCCACAAATAATGATCCATATGTGCGAGTAGAATCAGTAATATTTGATACTGATCCTCCAGTATAGTAGTCATTTGATTTATTTGTATGTATTTTAAGGATTGAACTAATTGATATGCCTTCCTTCAAATTAGTCAAATCAATACTCATTATATCGTTTCTATAAAAAGTATTCAAGCCCAATGGTTTAACAATTAGTGATTCATTAATAATATCTCCGACTAAATTTGCTCCTATTTCTCCATTTCCAATTGTTATTGTCGATCCGATCATTGCTTTTAACTTTCCCATCTTGGACTCATTATGTGAATCATTCTCTAGATATTTAAGATCTACTGTTCTGCTGAAACTAAAACAGATCGGACCAATACCAAAATTAGTAAATGTTGGGTGTATTGGCAAGCATCTACTTCTAAAAAGATTCTGATTGTTTAATAAAGAAAGTTTTGGGAGGAATGAATGTAGATTTGATGTATCTAAATTTTTAAGATTAACATAAAGAGGGTTAGTTATATGTGGAAACAAATCTGAAAATTTACAAAAAAGTGGTACAAAATTTGGTTTTTCACTAGTCATTATTTAAATTATTATACTATAATAATTTAAGTAGTTTTAAGGCATTAGATTATTTTTTGATTTCTCTTGTATTATAAGTTTCACAATTTGCACATTTAAGTCCGTAAAAATGGTAGTTGACTTGTGATTCCATATTGCATTCATGGCATAAAATATATACTTTTTTATCTTTATATTCATCAGGCATTGGAGTATTTTGAATTTGACCATCAAGAAAACTATTGTACAAAGTCAGATCAACCATTGATTTAGAACAAATCGGACATTTATAATTATTGTTATTCAGCATTCCTAACATACATTCATTATGAATCCAATGGCCACATTTAACTTTGCATATATCTTTTGTTGTTATAAAAATTTCTTCATCACATATTGGACACACTTCGTCTTTTATATCTATACATTCATGATTATCTTTGAGATCAATTCCCAAACATTGATTACATCCATCACAATGGAAGTATTCTTTATCTCCATAAATTCTACAAAAACCACATTTTTCACAATGTCTTTGTCCTTTTGTAGTATCATTATCAAATAGCCGACATTTTTCACAATAATAGTTTCCAAAACACAAATTACAATTCTCACAATACTGTTGTACCTTTTGTTTTTTTTTACATTTCAGGCAAATAATTTCTTGAATAGAAAATCTATCAATACTATGAATATCATCAATTGGTGTTGGTAACATGGTTGTAATTTCGTCATGACATAATCGGCATGTAAATATTTTGCCACAACATGGGGCAACAATTTGACATCCTCGGTTGTAGTGGGAACATCCAATACTATCTTCTGGAGAGGGAGATGAGGGAGGTGATGAAGAGGATGGGGTGGATGGGATGGAAGATTTTTCACTATTAGAATCTGATTCTTCTAGCAAATTAGCTAAAGCCTCGACTAATTCACTACCCATTTTGTGTTTTTATATATAAATACATATTCATATATATTTATATTTTCAATTCTTGAAGAGTTTATTAAGTTCGTATAAATCTGGGACAATATCATCTCTTAAGCATCTGACCATCTCATCTACGTATGAAGCACATTTCAAACATAAATCGTATTTTTCCCATCCGATACATGCAGGAATATTTTCATCAAGGCATCTATCACATCCAACAGGACCTTCTTCTTCATTGTAGTGTTTACATGCTGGGTAATAATAAGAACCATTTTTGTAAACTTTATAAAATGTTATTTCCTTTGGATTATTATTCATAATTAAATTTATAATAAATTTTATATTTCGATTCCTAACACATCTGATTCTGTCTTGTCACTTGACGTACTATTAAGTTCTTCTACTTGTCCATTTTCATTAGATATTTTATTTATTGCAAAAGACTCAAATAATTTTTTCTGATTTTCAATAAATTCTTTGCTTGCAATTTCTGGATTAATTATCTCTTCTTCTTCATTGCCAAAATAAGTATCACTAAGAATGGAACCAGGTTTTGGTGGGTTAAGTACTTTTTTTATTGGAAGATTACATGGTGGTTTAGAAAATATTGGTTGATAATATTTTAATCCAGTTGATAAAAATCCAGGTTTGGATATTAAAATCTCTGGACCGGGTAACTTTGGTGGACCTAATGGTTCTATTTCCTCATATATTTCATCTAAAATTTTATTTGTTTCGTCATTTATTTCTTCTTTATTTGACTTTTTATTGGCTAAATTACTAAAAGTCTTTGATAAGATATTTAATCCTTTATTTGCAGATTTATTATTTTCAATAGTTTCATCATTTTTGATAATATTAGTAATTATATTATATGCATTATTGAATATGTTATCTGTATTCTCATTGCCATATTCACTTGCTAACTCCTCTTTCATTTTTCCAAAGAAACCACCCATTAACTCTTCTGTCGTATTTTGATAATCATCATCATATGTAACTATATTTTCACTATTATTATTTAATTTTTCTTCCATATTTTTGATAATGGATTCTAACTTATTTTTATGGGCATCATTTGATTTTCCCTTAGTTGTAATAAATTCAACTGCACCAATTTCAATATCTTTATTTAATATACATTCAATATATTCTATTACACGTTTTACACGTTCCTGATGTTTAAAATATGTTTTCCCATTATTCCCAAAATCAGTATACTCCATACTAATATCGTATAAATAAAGAATATCTCTTAGTTCTTTTAGATTATAGGACAAATATGATTCTTTTATCTCCTCATAATTTTTACCTTTATATTCAAAATCTAATTCAAGTTCTGGTACCCCATCAAAATTATCATCATCAATAAATACCTTATTAAAAAGGGTGTATGAAAATAATTGCATAATTAAATAATTAAATGTGCAATCTTTTAAGTAGTTATCTGATTCATAAATAATTAGCCACTGTGGGCATAAATGACCCAGGTGGATGCTTGATGTGGCTTTGGCTCTGGAATATATTCCTGTCCAATATTTGCACAAATATCACAAAGTACAATCAAATTGTTATCTAGTTCACATATCTCTCCACTATTTCCACATAGATAACAGGTCTTTTGACAGATACTTTCTGTAAATGTTATTAGATTCATGACATCATTATCATGACAATCTCGACCTTCCAAACTATAAATGTGGAGCCTGCCATATTCTTCTTTGATACATCCAATCGTCAATTCCTTTCGGCCAAGACATAAGCCGTTAAGAAAATATTCCACAGCGCGATCCCAACCGCTTTCAACCAACTCGATTGAGCTAGTTTTTGTAAAGAAAGAAGGGTACTCATTGATAAATTTAATCTGTTGGTCTGACATTTGAATTTTATTAAGCCTTTGACTTTTAATAAAAATTAAATTTATTAAATGCAATAAATAATTCAAATTTCAATTTTTTTAATTAACGAATGTAGTGAGTTAATTAAAAAAATTGGTTGAACAAATATAAGGAATATGTATTTGTGATTAATCCAATTTTTTATATATTTACATAACAATCATTGGAATCAACGTTTTGGTTTTTTTTCATTATAGACATTTTGGGAAATTTACTTTCGCCAAATGTCTTGCCAAAAGATGATCCTAATTTCAGGCCAGAACTTTTCAAGGGTTTAGAGTAAAATTTTGATTGAACATTTACTATTTCAGCAGCTGGAACAGAGTTGTTTATAGGAGTGGATAAACTATTATTTTTGAATAATGAGTAACTAAATTCCTGGTGGTTATTTTGAGTAGTATCTTCTTTGGATAGATAATTTTCAATATATTTCACTACATCAAATATTCTACTCCTGTGTCTCTCATAACAATTAGTTGGCCCGCCATAAAATTCATAATTCATTGATAAGTCGTAAAGATACAAGATTTCTCTCAATTCTTCCAAAGTATATGCATGATAATTTTCTTTAATATATTCGAAATTTTTATCTTTATACATAAAATTAGGATCTAGTTTATGATTATTATCTTCTTTATCTATGAAAACTAAATAAAATGCTTGGTATAGAAATTCTTCATCAAAAAATAATGTTTCATTCATAAATTTTGATTTATTTATATTCTATAATAAAAAAAAACTATAAATATTATAAACTTATGGTTAAATATATTGATGGTAGCATTGTTTTAAAAATAGTACTTATGGGAGATTCAACTGTTGGTAAATCATGTTTAATGATTAAATATGCCAATAACTATTTTCCATTTAATCATGAATCAACAATTGGCGTAGATCTTGCATCAAGAATGTACAATGATTATGATCCTAAAATAAAAATTCAATTATGGGATACCGCTGGACAAGAGCGTTATAGAAGTATTGCTAGTTCTTATTATAGAGCGGCTGACTGTGTCATTCTATGTTATGACATAACAAATAAAAATTCATTTGATAGAATACATAATTGGATAAAGACTATTCATCAGTATTGTCCAGATGATTTATTGATTTGTTTGGTTGGAACGAAAACAGATTTGAATCATAAAAGAGTTGTGAAGAAGATTGAAGCTGATAGTTTTGCAAAGAAATTAGGTATACACCATTATGAAATTAGTTCTAAAAAGTATAGTACAGAGGAATTGGATAAATTTCTTTTTGATAAAATAGTGAAAGATCTTTTGGAAAAAAATAACAAGAAAATAGAAGAACTACTAGAGCAATATAAAAGTTTAAATATAGATTTAAATACTGAACAAGGAACGAAATCATGTTGTTATAAATAAAAGTTTTAATTTTATTTATACTACTAATTGCATAAATCTGGGCATATTTTATTGCACAATTTTTTAAAGAATTTTTCTTCTGGATCTGAAAATATATCCAGCCAATATTCAGAAAATACTGGCTCATCGAAAAATTTTCTATAGAGATCATCATCATTATCTACTTTTTTTATGTATTCTATTAAAGAATCATAATCTTCAAAATCAGCTGCATTGATAAAAGTATTTTTATTAAAATCTTGGTTTACTGTTTCACTACCCCAATAGATAGGAATACAGTTGGAATTATAAGCATCTAATATTTTTTCTGTGCAATATCCTGGATGTGAAGTATTCTCAAAAGCAACACTAAATTTGTAGTTTTTTTGAAATCCTATTTTATCAACTACTTTATGACCAATATTATTTAAACATGAGCCACCACATCCAACATTTTTATATTCTAACAATTTCTTTACAAAATCATTTCTATGAGAAAAAGGCATACTTGCAACATAACAACAAAATTTCTTGCTATCTAGTGTTGTTTTAGATGTATCGACCTTTCTATTAATTACTCCATTTGCACCAGAAAGCATCCACAAAGGCAATCGTATATGATTATCACTGTCTAAATGATCAAAGGTAATTCCAAAATCGGCTCTATTATTAAATCTAATATTTTCACCTGTATAAAATACTGTGCGTATATTCTTTTTATTTAAATAATATCTGTGTTGATATCCAAATACACTAAATATTGCAATATCAGGATTACTATCAACTACTTCTATTATATTCTCTTTGTCATATTTCTTTAATAAATTGATAAAATAATTATTATGACTATCAAATCCTGGCCAAAAATCACAAAATACTAATCTCACCATTATATATTTTTATAAATATTTTATTTGATAAATAAACTCATTCTTCACCATATTGAAGTTGCATCGCAATCATCTCATCAAGGCTCATATGGATTTGCTCATTCTCACCACCTGTTTGTATATAAATTGGATTATTTAGTGGAGGAAGACTAGAAAAACCAGAATCACTTTCTTGAGATTCTGAGGAATTACTCTCATTACCATCATTGCACAAGTTTGGATCTAGATTAATTATTGAAAAAGGATGGTCGATTATCAAATATTCTATGTTGCCGAATTCTTCTATTAAATATCCATCAACAATAGTAAGTTCATTAAATTGGTATTTTTCATTAAGGTGACTTTTAATTCCATCAAATGAATTAAAATCATACTGGTCTTTTTCATGACAATCACGAATACAATAAAGTTTACCATTTTCCGTGTCTTTAGCAAGAACTACTATAAAATTTCCATTCTTAAGAAAAATAAGACAATAATTTCCAGGAGCATCTTCTGGTTTGAAAATCATCTCATAACCAAATTCATTTATTATTTGGGGAGTGGCTGCTCCGATTGAATTGTCTGTAAATTCACCACCGCAGAATATAATTAATTCACCGAATGATAGATATTTTGGTAACTCTTTTGTATCCTCGCTCATTATGTAATTCATAACAGCAGCCTCAAGATTTTGTTCATGTTGTTCACGAGTTATATCACCATTTTCCATGAAATTCCAAGCTGTAAACAGGGCAAACACCGGACATGCATTACATTCATCTCCAAACTTATCTATCCCCTTAAATCTCTCATCAAATTGATTAAAAGTACTAAAACTTGCCATTTTATAGTAGAATTAATAAATAGATAAATTAATATTTATTTATTAAATCAATTTTTATATTACCTTAATAACAAAGAATTATTAGAATGATCGGTGATTAGGATGCCATTGCTTTTTGTAATCTCATAGTATGTTTCCTTATGTGATCTTTTTGATACTGTCATTTTAACAAATTTACTATTTTCCATTATCAAAGAGTTGAGTGGTAACTTTTTTTTGTTATCTATCTCAATATTTGTGCAATTTTTGATTTCTATTCCAGATATTAAACCGCTTAGCTTAATATCCATATTTTTGCAATTTTTGAAAATAATACGGTTGATTTTTGAATTGATTGAAATTCTCATATCCTGACAATTTTCGTAACAGATGGTCGATTCTTGATCAAAAAGGGTACCAAAATTTTGGTTTAAATCCCAAAGATTTTTTAGAGTGATTTGATTTTTTGTCAAAAGTTGCTGAAGTATCATTTTGTTCTGCTCGATTGGCATTATTTGGATTTTTTATATATTTTATATATATTAATAGATATGAAATTTTTTTATTTTTATGATTATAATAGTCATAAAACTTATATATTTTTTAATTTTTAGATAAAATAGTATATCAAGATTATGGCTAAAATCAAGACCAAAATTAATTTATAAAAAGGAAAATGAGTTTTAGTTGTTGACATTGATGTTGTATTTTTTTGATTTTTATCATACCCTTCGATTAATTTAGAAAAATAACCATAATCATCCTCAATTTCATTTACAGCATGTTCTACACTACCATAACTTGTGTATTTATTTCCCATTCTATTTCTTACACGTTCAAAAAATCCAGCCGAAAGAATAGTATCAAGAATTGATTTATTAACTTTCATATTATTGTCCTTCAAATATTTTAAAATAGCATTTTTAAGTTTCTCTCTATAATCAACTACTATCTCTGTTCTCTTATTGAATGGATATCCATTATTGCACAACCAATTAACTTCGCTTACACATCTTCTGAAAAGTTCTGTATTAGGAGCATAGTTATTACCACACTCTTCGAATCTTACCTTTTTACATATTCTTCTATTTTGCTGGTCTCTTGTACTGTAACGATAACGTTCATGTTTAATAAATTGTTCTGCAAAAGTTCTAGCAACTAGTTGTTTTATAACTTTGCAACAACGAATTGATGCTAGTTGTCTTTTTTTAGCTTGCCACCCCTGAATTACTCTGTTGGTTTCAGTTTTTCTAAAATCTTTTATGCAACCTTTTTCATCAGTTATATCAGGAGGATTATGTAATTTTCTTATACATTCCCAAATGAGTTTTCTCATTTCTTCAATATCATTTGGATCTTCAAATGTATAATTTCTTCTTATGACTTTGTCGCCAGCTATTAATATAACACCAGGAGGTTCATTTTTTCCTCCTCCATTTGGCAAGAACTCTACTGATAAGTAGGGATGCATCTCTTGCTCAAGTTGATAAACACTCGATATTCCTGGCATTAATTCACTTATATGACGACAATTTGGATCACTTATTA
>JABAOC010016788.1_pt2 | contig 12040 bp, 12 predicted proteins | sample 7062161 | NCBI WGS metagenome assembly JABAOC01 (sample SAMN14538625, study PRJNA623070) | marine sediment metagenome | biome: marine biome [ENVO:00000428]; feature: marine pelagic biome [ENVO:01000023]; material: deep marine sediment [ENVO:00002113] | place: India: Gulf of Khambhat ... | reverse complement strand
TCGCTCGGCAATGTTCCAAGAGGAGGAATTAGGCATGATTACTATATCTCGATGAGAAACTTCACGATAACCGCGGAGTCTGACGGTCTTAGCCAATACTACGGTAGCCACTCAGAAGGCATATTTGCAACAAACTACGCTGTTGGATACGTCCACGTTTTTCCAGAATGGTCTTATTACCTGAAAATTTCATGCCAAAAACCAGTTGATCTTAATGGGACAGTCTACGCCATCTTGCTTCTCATCTCAACTCCGGGACGTTTTTCCCAAGGAACCCTGAGCATGCCTGTCAACTTCATTGACGGAGAAGCAGATTCGATAAGGATCGATGGCGCAAGAGTTTCATGGGGAAGCGAGACTCCAAGTAGCCATCGAGTTAGAATTGAAGGATACAAGATTGAACTAATCGTTAGATTAGACGTTGAGGGAGCCGATTATGGTCCTGAACTAAATTTCACGGTTCATCCGCCCCGTGATGAGAGAATCAGAGTCTGGGACTGTAAAGTCGACTCCCATCTACAAAACACAGCAGCCCTTCTTCTCCTTGGTGCATTTGCCGGAATCCTCTGCTATATTCCTGCAAAATCAATCAGACCTCATCTAGTAGGGAAATTCTTGCACAATTGATTGCAATGCCAAAATTCTAATCAAGTGGCCAGTGAGACACAACGTACAAACTGGAAAGAATGGGGAGTTGCGGAAATTCGGGTGACATCTCCGCGCGCGACGCGTGAATGCGTATCATTGGAAACTTGAAAGGGAAACTCATGTGCTGTAGTCAAGATTTGTTACTGTATTATTGCGTGTGGTCCAGCGTTAATCAAGGGTAGCCCCTGAGGTCTATCGAATTCTATTTTGATGAGAGTAAAAGAGTGCAATAGATCGCTGTCTTTCAACCTCGACTTGATGAGCTTTCAGATCCCTCCGCCCTTCTTCGCTTGGTGAGATGAAAGGATGGTAGAGATTATCCAGGATGCGGAGTCCAGCTATTCTTGAAGCGTTCTCTCTCTGATTGGGATTTGCTGTGTCTCTTCTGATTGCTTTTTTTGATTGAATCTTTGTCCTAGTTTCTTTGCGAAACATTTCTTTTTCATTCTCCTAGTAGTTTCAATAGGTTTCAACTGCCCCGTAGCATCTGATTTTGTGGGCGACTCGAGTGTAGACCTCTGTCGGAATCCTCAAGCTTCCCATGCACTTGAGTTGATCTACTACGGCGTCGAAGAGTTCTGGGTCGACGTCTTCTTTGACTGTTATGCTTGTGTAGCTCTTTACGCGCACTTTTTTGCCTTGGCTGTACCAAGACTCGAGGAGCTTCTTGTTTACCTGTGTGACACCACTCTCCACAAGTACTTCTTGGCTTTCCGGGGTTGCGAATGACAGAGAATATGGCTTGTCAGTGTTTGACGCTCCTTTGGCGATCGTTCTCAACGTGTCTGTTATGCGTGGGATGAGCATCAGTTCTATGGCTCTGGACAGTGACTCGTAAGTAAGAGTGTATTCTCTTCCGATGTAGTCAACTAGGCCTACTGTGTGAAGCTCGTCAAGATATTTGCGGGCTGTGTTGGGGCTGATGTCGAACTCGCTGGCTATGTCGGTTGTTGTGCTTCTGAAATTCTTTTCAAGGTACAAGAAGATGTTCTGATGCAGTTTGTCTAGTCCTAGAGAATAGATGACCCAACGTTTGACCCTCTCAGGATAATCCTCCTCGGAGACGTCTTGCAATGGTCTCAGCCTGCGAATCGTCCATTCTGCCAAGACTTCGAAATCTTCGACCTCATCTTTCCTTGCCGCCTCTTTGGCCTCTTCACTTTTCTCCTTTTTTGTTTCTTCACTCATTTCTATCACCTTTAACTATAATGGAGTGAGCCTTCACGTCTGCGCCTCTACTGTTTCGATTTCCGACAACAAGTTTCTCCCCACTCTCTGTGATAATCACAAGATGTTGAGGGGTGTAACCATAGTCCGAAACAGGCCCTTCCACTTCAACGGTCTCATCATTATAGCTATGAACACCTACGACTCTTGCTATAGGACTCCCTCCTAAGCGGGATATCTCTTTACATGCCGCGATAGCGCTACCTACATCGCTGAAAGCTCTACCCCTCATGGTACAATAGTATGTAGCGTCTGAGCGTGCTCTTGATTCTGTTTTAGCTATGTTTCGTAAACTTTCAGTGATCCTTGGTATTAGTCGTCCTACAATAGAGGTTGATAACCGTTCCCGTACATAGTAGGCTTTACCAAGTCTTTCAATAAGTCCAGTTGAATAGAGTAAGTCAACAAGTTCAAGGACTTCCTTAGGTTCTTTGTTGACGTGCTTTGCTAAGTCTTCTAATGTTGCTGCCTTGCAGTTTTCAAGGTAGAGAAACAGCTCCTTGGCCGTTCCATCTATCCCAATAGACGATAGTGCCCAGTCTTTCAACCTCTGACCATAGGTCTCACGGGGCTCTTTGATAGGCTCAGGTATACGTCTTACCTTCCACTCGGCGAAAGATTCATATTCGTTTTCAGATGCAGACATTTTTAACCTCAACTCAATACTTTCTGCGTCTAACATAGATATTGATGCGTTTAAGTATATAAGTCTTACTCAGAAACACGGATGAGCGGAAAATCCGCCTACACAGAAGAAGGCGAATGTACGTGAAATAGTAATATCTCCGAGGATCTTGGGTTCGATGCTCGTGTCAGAAAACCGACGGACAGAGACCGCCTACCCCCCCCTAGGGGGGAGGGGGGCCTTACCAAGCTTAGCTTTCTATTGAGCGCGGGCGTTTCACAAAGCTAACAAGAGTTGACCCCGACATATCTTAGCCTAAAGGAAAGCATAAACTTCACTTGTAACGACACGCATTAAGCTGGTTCATGGCTAGATCAAGCGTTTCTCTGGTTCCTTTCTTGCTTCAATGACTCTGCCAGCGAAGTTCAACACGAACGCTTCAGGAAAGGCTTGCCAGAGCCTTGCTACTGCTTTGAATCCTGTACAATGACAGGGTGAGATTAGACTTAATTCGAACTGTTTCAGCTCTTCGATTGTCTGTTGAAGATATTGCTCGGACCGGCCAACTAGATGTGTTCCACCTGCAAGCCCATATATTCTCTGGAATTGCCCAAGTCTCTGAACTTGAAGGAGGGTGTTCACAACTCCTGCGTGAGCGCAACCTGTGATGACGAAGGGACCGGCGTCTTTAACGTTCACCCACAACGCTTGATCATCGAGAATCCGGTCATCAACCTCACTTCCTTCGACCACTATGATTGTCCTTTCTCTTCTGGAAAGAGGCAGTACCCGTTCAAATGAGGTCATTCTCCGAATTTCGCCCGTCGTCCAAACGCCTGGCACAATCTCCACAGATTCGGTATTCAGGAAAACCTCCCCGCCGACTTTCTCGATCTCCTCCAACCCTTCTTTCTCAGGCACACCATGTTTTCGCCTCTTTCCTGACTCTTCTTCGTAGAAGCGAGGTAGAAACGTGTGAGGATGTGCGTAGACCTTGACCCCACCGGTAGCCTTCACCACTTCAACCGTGGCCGCCGTGTGATCCACATGCCCATGGCTGATTGCGACGCAATCCACGTCACTCAGATCCACATCCAACTGCTTGATGTTAAACAGCAAGGATTTCTTATGTAAACCCGTGTCGAAGACGACTTTCCGATTTCCTCCCTTTGAATCCACAAGCTCCAAAAGGAAAGAAAGACCCCAGTGGCCAAGACACTTCGTCAGCGTCAGGTTATCCACAAGTGTCGTAATTCTCAAATCTCGAATCATTTCTTTCAACAGCAAGTAACAACAGTTTGAGATTAGTTTTGCGGGTCAAAATAGATAAAATGGAACAATAGGATCTTTCGAGACATCTCTCCATTTGTCCTCGGTCTACACTGCAATACACTGGGAACAGCAATTTCATAAAGGAGTAGGTATATTCTATCCGCCTGTTTTGACGATAAATCCGAAGCTTCTTATTGATCTCAGGCTTTGGCCCAGCATTTCAGCCGTTGGTTTTGCGAAAATTTTTGCTTCTTTGCCTAGTCTCCTGGCTTTTTCAACTCCAAGTCCATGGTATGGGAGGACATCAATTTCTTCTATGTTTCTCAGCCTCGAGATGAATTCGCACATGGCACTTATGTTGGCTTTGCTGCTATTCACGTGGGGAATTAATGGAAAACGTATGATTATATTCTTGCCAAGTGTGTGAAGCAGTTCCAGATTCTCAAAGATCCGTCTATTAGAGACCCCTGTGTACAACTCGTGCTTTTTGCTGTCCATCACTTTCAGGTCATAAAGGAATAGGTCAACGTTTTTGCTTATCTTGATGAGGATTCTTCTATCCGCATAACCACTTGTATCTACTGTCGTGTGTATGCCCTTCCTCTTGCATTTGCGTAAAAGAGCGTGAAGGAAAACAGGTTGAGAGAGAGGCTCACCACCGGATACAGTTATGCCACCATTCTTATCATAGAACGGACGGTCTTTTTCAACTTCCTGCATCAACTCGTCCACTGAAAATCTCTTCCCTACGATCTCCCTTGCACTTGCAGGACATTTCTCAGCGCAGACACCACAGACCTCACATTTGTCACGTTCTGTGACTATTGAATTATCTAAAACAGAGATCGAAGAGTTGGGGCAAACTGAAGCGCAAATCTGACATTCTATGCATCTATCCGGCCAGACCATCAGTTCCCTATCAAAGAGCCGTCCTTCGGGGTTGTGACACCACGGGCAGGAGAGAGGACACCCTTTAAAGAACACTGTAGTTCGTATGCCTGGACCATCATGTATGGCGTATCTTTTGACATCAAAGACCAGCCCATCAGTCAGATCGATTCCTCCTCCTTAAAGACAAGCACGCTACTTGTGAAAGCACCGATTGAAAACATTTCTGCTCAAGCCTAAAAACGTTGGTTCTCTTCACAGTCCATGCTCTGTTCTTGAGATTATCTCATCTTGAAGTTCTTTATGTAGACCTACGAAATAATCACTGTAGCCAGCAACGCGTACAAGTAGGTTCCTATAGTTTTCAGGATGATGTTGAGCGTCGCGCAGCATCTCCATGTCGACAATATTGAACTGGACGTGGTGGCCACCCAGCCTAAAGAATGTTCGGATGAGCTGCACCATTTTCTTCAAATCTTCCTCTGTCTTTAGCGCCTGCGGCGAGAACTTCATGTTTAGGAGAGTCCCCCCTGTTTTCGTATGGTCCCATTTAGTTACTGATTTGATGACAGCTGTTGGTCCGTGCCTATCTGCGCCCTGACTTGGTGAAACGCCTTCCGATAGCGGCTCACCGGCCTTCCTACCATTAGGTGTAGCGCCACATAACTTCCCGAAATAGATGTGCACTGTCGTGGGTAGCAAGTTTATCCTGTATCTTCCTCCTCTTGTGTTGGGTCTACCATCCACCGCCTGAAAATAGATTTCAACCACTTCTCTTGCAATGTTATCTGCATAATCATCGTCATTGCCATATTTCGGAGTCTTGCTAAGAAGTATCTGACGGATTATCTCATATCTTCCTTCGAAGTTCTCTCTACACGCCCTCAAAAGATCTTCAAAATCGATATCTTTCTGCTCGAAGACATGATACTTGACAGCCGCTAAGCAATCAGTGAGGGTGCCAAGCCCTGTTCCTTGAATGTAGCTGGTGTTATACCTCGCGCCACCATTGTTATAGTCTTTCCCCTTTTCAATGCAGTCATCAATGAGTATTGATTGGAATGGCACAGGCATGCGTTCTGCGAAAATTCTTTCTATTGTGTTGTTACCGCTTATCTTAAGATCCACAAAGTATCTCAGTTGTCTCCTGTATGCCTCCATCACTTCATCGAAGGATTGGAAGTCGATGGGACTTCCAGTTTCTACCCCGATCTTCTCATCTCTTTGGGGGTCTGCACCGTTGTTTAAAGCTGTTTCAAGTATCTTCACCCAGTTCAGGTAGCCTGTTAGAACCGTGGTTTCCTTTCCAAAAGCGCTGATAGTTACGCAGCCGCTTGGTCCCCCTAGCCTTGCTTCCTCGATGCTTTTGAGTTGACGGAGTTGTTCTTCAATTATTATATCTGTGTTGAATATCGAAGGTTTAGGGTGACCACTTTTGATTATTTCAACAGCCTTTTCCAAAAATTTGTCCGGGTTCTTACTGCTTATTTGCACACACGTATTTGGCTGCATTACCCTAAGTTCATTCTCAACCTCCAAAACTAGATAGGAGAGTTCGTTTACAGCATCGTTTCCATACTTGTCAACTCCACCCAAGTTTGGTGTAGCAAAATCTTGGTAGGTCGCACTTTGCTCCATTGTTACGTCGACTTTTGGCGGAGCTGGTTGATTGGAGAACTTTATCCAGAAACATTCCAGCAACTCCTTTGCCTCTGCTCTAGTCAATCTGGAGTTCTCTATGTCTCTCTTATAGAAAGGATACAAATTATGATCCAATCTGCCAGGGTTGAACGAATCCCATGTGTTGATCTCCACCGTTACACCGAGATGAACGAACCAGTACATTTGTAGTGCTTCCCAAAAGGTTCTGGGCGCATATGCTGGAACCCGATTGCACACTTCCACGATCCTCTTAAGTTCTCTTCTTCTAGCAGGGTCCTTCTCTTCTTTTGCCATTTCCACTGCCAATTCGGCATGTCTTGATGCAAAGCGTATGATTGCGTCACAGCATATCTCCATGGCATGTAGCTCTTGATCTTTATCGTAAGCCTCAGGATCATTTACGAAGTCTAGCTTTCTCCGCCTCTCTTCTATCTTCTTTCTGAAGCCCCTAAATCCCCTTCGATATATTTTTTCATCCATTATTGCGTGTCCAGGTGCTCTCTGCTCCATGAACTCAGTAAAAACACCTGTATTGAAAGCCTTCTTCCATTCTCCAGGCATAGACTGGAATATTCTGCTTCTTAAATCTCTGCCATTCCAGAACGGAATTATGTAATCCTCATAGATTTTTCTGGTTTTTTTGCTAACACGATATGGTGCCACCTTACGTGATCCAAGTATATCCAGATCTTGAATAGAGTGGCAACACAGTTCAGGATATGTGGGAACGGCTCTTGGACTGATCCCTTTCTCTCCAACTATCAGCTCCCCGTCTCCTATGTACAAGGTCTTACGTTCCATAACGTATCTGAAAGCACAAGCGCGGAGAACTGGTTCAGATAAGCCCTTTGCTGCGGCGGTGCTATAGAACTCTGTAATGAGTTTTGCCCTCTCAGGATCTAAGAAGGGAACTGTATCTACACTCTGCTTCCAGAGCTTTCCAATTCTCTCGCTCGGCACCATAGTTCCCACTTTTTCATATGAGCATGCGATATGTCAAATTCTGGTTATAAAGAGATTCTGATCGGGGCTCAATCCACAGGTTTGAAAGAACCACGAAAGGGAATCTGCCCTGCCCCAGTATCTCATTTATCTGGATTCAGATCTCTGCGACCGCGCAAAGGTTTTTCTGGAAATAGGTAAGTGAGGGCGTTTATTTCGCAAGAAAAAAAGGTAGTTTGGCTCCAGCAATTCGGCCTTTCTGCAGCCTGTGTCTGCAGACTGCTGCAGAAACTGCAGGAGGGGGTGTAACTTGCGAGAGACTTCTAATCGTGTTTCAGCTTTATTTCAATTGTTGAAACGTTTCTTGTTCCGCCTTCTTCCTGCTGTATTTCGTCTGTTCCTATCTTTATCTCGCCTATTTCTAGGTCTTTCATGAACCGATTGTTGACGATTTCAGCGACATCTACAGCTGTTGTTATTGCTCGTCCTCTCGCCTTCAAAGTGACCTCTTTGGTGTCAGACGAATTGAAATTCGTGATCACCGCTAACACGTAGTTCATAGGCGGTTTCCTTCCAACGTACACAATGTTTAGATCTTTGGACATACAGTACACCTCCTTTTTCCGCTTTGATTCCCTTCGTAGTCTGAGTTTCGCTATTATCAGATCAGGCTTGCACTAACTCGCCGGTTGCGAACCTGCTTCCGACTCTTGTGATTTTGAACTTCACGCTTTCTCCTTGTTTAGTGTCCGGAACAAATATGACGAAGCCCTCGATTCTTGCGATACCATCGCCTCTTCTACTAACATCTTCGATTCTGGCTTCGTATTCCTGCCCAAGCTCAACAGGTTTCTTCACGTTGAATCTTGGTCCGTTGCTTCCAAACCTACTTCGCCCACCATATGAATATGACATTGTATCACCTCGTTTTATTTGTCAGCTAGATTTGCCTTGAAAGAAAAGTAAAACCGCCATAACCGTTCTACCTTATTCGTAAAGCGACTAACTGCTTGGCTCTTGATAACCCAGTGTTCCTTATTAACCTTTGTACCTTCATTTGCAAAAGCCAGTGTCTACATCTGGAATGATGTGCAAGACGATCAGGGACAAACACTCCGTCTTTCAGTGTGCGTTTTCATACTTTCGCGTGAAAATTCTAGCGTGAAAGCCCGCAGCATTGTCGAGTAGGATCTGTGTGCGTGGCGATGATGAGAGTTCAAGATCTACACTCAGAGATTGCGAAGAAAGGGGAACTATTCAGACGGTGTATGGACGCGAAGAGCAAGCATCGTTGCTTTTCTGAGGAAGATCGGGTCGAGCGGAGAATTTACAGATATAGTGTTGAAAATTTCTGGCAACTTGATCTGGGATGAAGAGGATTTGGTTCAAAGGGGAGTAGGCTGGGCTCTCAAGGACAATATGTAAGCAGCGAGGAAACAGATCCTTGACTACGTTAAGTCTCTGAGACGGAGAGGAGTTTCGTCAACGATTATATTCTACGCTATTCGCAATTTGAAAGGTAGAGACCATCAAGAGGTTTTGAAAAAAACCTGGATAGTGCATGAAGCGCAGCACCATCAGCACGTGACGCTAAGTCGTGCATCTTCTTCGAAACGATATCCATGTATCAACACAAGCTTTTAAACTATAACTTCGCTAGCATCAACAGACATTGGGCCTGTGGCATTGATGAGTAGTATCAACAGAGAGACTATCGAAAAATACAGGTTGTGCGGGAATATTCTTCGCGAAACGCGTGAAGAGATTAAGCGGTTTGTCCGAATGGGCATGCCAATAATCGAAGTGTGTGAAAAGGCTGAAGGCTTAATACGAGAGAAAGGGGGTCAACCCGCTTTTCCATGCAATGTTTCGATAAATGAAGCTGCTGCACACTATACGTCTCCGCCTGGCGATGAGAGGAGAATCCCGGAAAAGTCTGTAGTCAAAGTGGACATAGGTGCACACATAGATGGATACCTAACCGACACTGCTATTACAATTTGCTTTGACCCTGAATATGCAGATCTTGTAGAAGCTGCACAGGAAGCCCTGAGAGTAGCCATCACTCAACTGCGTCCAGACGTCAAAACTTCAAGGATCGGATCTGCAATTGAGAAGGCTATAAGATCCTACGGCTTCAAACCAATCTCAAACCTGACTGGCCACCAAGTGGGCAGATATCTTGTCCATGCCGGTATGTCTATACCAAATGTTTCGCATGTATCTTTATCAAAGGTAAGGTTGAACGGAGTCTATGCCATTGAACCCTTCGTAACGATGCCAAGCGCGGCTGGCAAGGTCAAGAATGGCGAAGAGGTCACAATCTTCCGTCTTCGCAAGAGCAGGTCGTTGAGGAATACTTATGCGAAGCAGCTCCTCAAGCATATCAGAGAGGAGTTTAAAACTCTGCCATTCGCTGAACGTTGGCTGGAGAATGTCGTTCCTGAAGAACAATACAAGGATGCCTTCGAAGATCTCTTGTCCACTAAGGTTCTTATGGGTTACCCCATATTTGTTGAAGCCACCAAAAAGCCAGTGGCTCAGGCTGAGCACACAGTTTTGATAGTTGAGGATGGCTGTCGGGTATTAACCTAGAATCTTTCTTTTTTCTCCTTGACTTCTCTGTAGATTGCCGTTATCAACATGTTCTCGTTGCATTTTTCACACTGTCCGATTTCTTTGAAGATGTAGTCTCCCCGTTCGAAATCCCGTATGTTCTTGAACCCACACTTTCTACATTGAATTGTCGTTGTTATCGAAGGAGTTTCGATGCTTAGACGTTTAATTCTTCTCCTCATTTGGAGTAATACGTAGGAAGATAGGCCGGCGCCTAAGAATCCGATCAGCAAGAGGTAATAGGCTGCTATCTGATCATAGCTGAAAGCGTTTATTGCAAGAATGAGGGCCGTCAAAGATAACGCGAGAGTTATGAAGATCACTAACAATACGAAGGATGAGATGCGTGTTGTCGTAGATGATGATTCATTCATCTCTCATTTCTCCTATTGTCCAATTCCGATAGAGTTGCCCACCCCAGCGATTATGATCAGATCTCCTTCCTTTGTTCTCTCCAAAATAGTCTGTCTTATCCTATCAATCGCCTTGTCGCCCGCCTCAAACACCTCTCTTCGCATGGGCGCGACTGCGTCACCAACTCCTTCCTTAATTATCACCGCATTTATCGGAATGCGATACTTCAGTATAGACTCCTCGATTTTAAACTGATCTACACCTGGACCACCTATAGCTGCGCCTACGCCTTCATGCACTGCCCCAACTTCTTCGCCCTCCAGCTTCAAGGCTGCATCCACCATTATTATNNGCCCCCGTTCTCCTCAATCACTCGTTTCATTGCTTCGCCAGGCTTGCCAACGTTGCCCCCCGGCCCTTCAGCCTTTATAACGTAGGCCGTCCGCCCCTCAATAGGGATCGTGGCAACAACACAATCTTTGGCTATCTTGCGAGTTTCATATCCATGCATCAGCTTTGCGGCAACCAACGCTCCTACCCCATCACCTATAGGTTGACCATAGGCAAAGGCTTTCAAAGCACTAGCATAAGCTTCAGCCTCCCGCATGACTAGAGGCAATATCATCTGCAGCTGCATTATAACATAGAGGCTTAACGTTCTCTTGCCTAGCAGGTAGAAGTGTCGCACTACCTTGTAGATGTAGTTAAGAGCCATGGCTGCCTCCAAGGTGTGCTCAAGATTATTGATCTGAGTGTCATCAGCCTCCGGCGCCATAAATTTCACTTCATCCTTGAAGCGGACATCTCTAACGTCCAGTACATGTTCAAGCTTCCACACAACACCAGCTGGGTCCAGACTCTGCGGCATCACGGTGAAATATTCCAAGAATCGATCAACCCTACCAGAAGGGTCTGCTTGTGGTTTGCCAACTTCCTTTATAGTTTCTACCGCCTTGTTACGACCTTCAATCTTAAGAAATTTCAGCTTGTGAAGCGAGCTTTCAACTTCTCTGAGCATCACATACATCTGAATTCTCTGTCCATACAACATGAAAACGAAAAAAAAGACATAGATCAGCAGATTCAATATCCAAGAAAACGTGTTATCTCCCGGAAACTGGGCAATCTGATCACCTCTAAAAAGCATCAATGGCAGCAACTCGTTCACAGATTCACCTTCTGAAAAGACTATTAATGCCCAGTTATAAACTTTAGGCAAATTCATCAAACAAAACATAAAGAGTTGGGGTTGCCAGCTTTCCCGGGTTCACGGGGCCGAAGACCACACTACAGCCGGGAACGGAGCGTAGTTTAACTTCTGAGTTCGGAATGGGATCAGGTGGTTCCCACGCCCTATGGCCGGCAATCCCAAAATACACGTCAACTCTCAGTTCATAAACTTATCGCTTACTGGTTATTAGCTCATTCCGGAAAAATCATGTAGAACAAATCTGGCAAGCTAGATTACGGGACTTTGTACCAGAAAAGAATCTAGGAAAAAACACAGATCACACGCGCGCTATAGATCGAAAACGGTTTGAACTCATTTTTCATAGTTTAAGCTCATAGATTTCTGCGGACATCAACCGTTAGAAAAAGAAAAGGGAGAGGTTTCGCTATTTCTCTCGGGTAATAGCAAGCACGGCTTTGATCGAGATTATAACAGCTGCAGGGGCCGCGAAGGCTATGATGTAACCCAGGATGTAAGTAGCCCAATAGTAGAACAGTTCTAGTGCATCAACCATCAGCAAAGGTTCCCAGACATTTCCTATTCCAGCAACGAGCAAAGCGATTGTTGCTATGAGG
>JABAOC010006145.1_pt2 | contig 12042 bp, 16 predicted proteins | sample 7062161 | NCBI WGS metagenome assembly JABAOC01 (sample SAMN14538625, study PRJNA623070) | marine sediment metagenome | biome: marine biome [ENVO:00000428]; feature: marine pelagic biome [ENVO:01000023]; material: deep marine sediment [ENVO:00002113] | place: India: Gulf of Khambhat ... | reverse complement strand
GACCACCGCCACAGGATAGAGCACGGGCCGGCCAACTACCTGTGCACCCCCGAACGCCTCGAAAAGATGAAGGAGCTGGACATATTCCCGGTGCCCAACATCAACTTTCTCTACTACTTCGGGGACCCGCTGTACGTCACCCTGGGCGAGGAGAGGATGGAGCACGCCTTCCCCTTCAAGATGCTTCTCGACGAAGGCGTCAGGTTCTCCAGCGGCACGGACGCCCCCGGTTACATGCCGGTCGACGTCCTCAGGGACATATGGACCTGCGTCGCGAGGAGGAGCTGGGGCGGCGTAGAGGTCTCCCCCGAGGAAGCCATCTCTGTAATGGATGCCATCAGGCTGTTCACCATCGACGCCGCATACGCCGGCTTCGAGGAGGACGTCAAGGGCTCCATAGAGCCGGGTAAGCTCGCCGACCTCACCGTGCTGAACGAGGACGTACTGACGGTGGACCCAGACGCTATCAAGGACATCGCGGTGGACTACACCATCGTCGACGGAGCAATCGTGTACGAGAGGTAGATAACCGAGAGACAGGGGGACTGTTTATTCCCTTTTTAATGCTCCACGTATAGGGAATTTGATTGGAGAAGAAAGCGTCTCATTCAAGACGCCCAGCGTTTTTACCCTGGCTCAAGCCACAGAGGGCAGTAGACATCCATCAAGGCAAGCGTGCAGCGAATAGCACATAATGCTTCTTTCATGTTATGTTTTGATGCATACGTGTTATATACCCCGTGTTGTCACTAAGGTTTCTCGGTAGCTCATGCTACCATGTAACACGGAGGAGCCCTGGACTCCAGTTAAAGGCATCAACCAAAGGATTTCTCCTAGCCAAGGCTCCTCCCATCAAACACGGTGACGAATTAGGTTAGATTCTCAGCAGCCAAGAACAGAGACACGGGCTACGTCGGTGCGGTGAGCCAAATCATGGTATACAAGTTGCCGTCTTGACGTTCTATTAGTATGGACATCTTGGCTGGAAGCAATGATCTGTTACTTAGCGACAAACTTGATAAGATCGTTGAAACAATGAAAAAAAACATCTGAAAACATAGAGTCCAAGGTAAGAACTCTTAACGTCGACGTCATCTCAACGAGAAACGACACAGACGTGAAGAGGCTGTGGAACAAGCTCTGTTTGCTCCACATGAGGAGGATAGTGATCTGTGAAGAGCTCGGAGACGACAAGCCGGCTACCTGCAGCTACATATATCAACCTCAGGCTTGCATACGGGTTCTGCATCTTACGGAAGGAGAAACCTGCTGCAACAGGTTCTTTAAACGAAAATCCTAGCTTTATGGCGTGTCTTCCCCAGTATATTTAGTATAACGCTTATCCAATGGCCTCAACGCATCGCCTCCCGATGCACATGCTTTCTCGCGTCTTTAATCACCGAGTAATCGGAGACCAACACCAGCTACAGCTTGGTCGTTTGGGTAATCTTTTTTAAACCGTTTAATGTCTGTATTCGGGCGTCAAATTGTCTGAAGAAGAACTGAAGAGGATGCGTGACCTTGCCAGCGTCCTACATAGCACGTATTTTGGTCTACTACAGGCTTTGAGGAAGGAAAAAGGGCTCTTTGCCCTATGCGAGTTTTCGATTAAGGGGATAGACAGCATGCTGAAAGCCTACTTCAACTTCTTGGAAGAGAAGGAGATCCCTGACATCATAGCGCATCTGGAGAGCACGGGTATATACAAAGATATTGAACTGAAACAGAGTGGGGACCGGTATTTGCTGGACATTGGGAACTGCCTGTTCGCGGGAGGCGAGGAGGGGGTGCACAATACCATCACAGGCATCGACATGCCCTGCCCCATCGCGTTGTTCATAGGCTCGTGTCTCGTGAAGGAGAACCCCTCAAAGAAGCTCTACCTATATCCGTCGATATACGACGAGGAGGGAGTGACCACTCAGTTTGATCTACTCTCCCCAGACGAGTTCGAGGAACGCATGAACGAGTTAAACAAGATCGCTGAGCTTGAGTAACTATTCATCGACCTGCGAAGACCGTGAATTCACAAATTGTAAAATGAGAATTTGTTGTTAGCCGCCATATAGAAAAATGTTATATATTTTAACAAAGTGTTAAAATGATTCCGAAAATGCTCTTCGAGAGGCTTCGACATGGCTCGTAGAACTTCACAGAATATCAAGAATCAGTTTGAGAAGATGCTGTACGAGTCCATAAACGAAAGCTTCTCCATCCTATTGGATGATTCGTCTAAGAACAGCTTCTTTTCATACCTTAAGAAAAGCCACGGGTTCGACGAGGATAACGTTAGCCAGAATCTCAGGATCTTCTCATCAGAGCTGAACAAGTTCTTCGGAGTCAACGCAGACAAAGTAGAGAAACTAATAGTCGCGTTGCTTTACTCTAAGATTGGGTCAGAGTACCAGGAGAGAGATGACTACGATTTTACGGACTATATCACTTACGCTAGTTCAATTGGAGCAAAATACTCAGGGGTTACAGATACACGGTGTCGTTTGAAGGAGAACGATCTTCGTTTGATAAAGGCGCTGGGAGAGGACGCGAGGAAAACGGTCACACAGATCGCCAAGGAAACGGGTTTATCAAGGCCGACTGTCTCTAAGATGATCCAGAGAATGGAGGATCAAGGAGTTCTCCACATAAAGGCTGGGGTGAACCTCCAAGAGCTTGGTTTCCCGACGGCCTTTCTTGCACTAGAATGCAAACAAATCGATCACCGGATGAAGCTGCAGAAGAACTTGGAGAGCTGCCCCCGCGTCTTGATGATCCTTGAACCTTCCGAGAAGGTGAACATGCTGCTGCTCGTATACGGTGAGGACCAGGTCACGTTGAAGTCAACCATCGAGTCGTTCAGGCATTTCTCTGGGGCCAACCTCGTAGACATCTACCATTCGGGGCCCCCCATAGTACCTCACTCGTTCAACATACCGATATTCACTGAGAAGGACGACGTCTCCCCGTGCGCCAGGAAATGCTTCGAGTGTGTGAACTACGTCAACGAAGAGTGTTTTGGGTGCCCAGCCGTCAAAGAGTACAAGGGGCCCCTCTGATCAATCTCATAAGATTTTACGTGGACGGGTTAATAGAAGACCCCTAGAACGAAACTGAGGACATATACTGCTCCTATGAATGCCCCGAACATCAGGAAGACCCAGGCGACGAAGAGGGAGGTTATCTTCGTTGACCTCGGTCTGCCTAGGAGGGCAGCGAGGAACAGTATCAGGACAGGTAGCTCTATTATCCCCACGACTATGAGCCCGAGGGGTCTTCCCAGTGGGTTTATGGGTGCCTCGACGTGTGAGGCTACGTCGGCTATCTTCAAGGCGATGCCGTACAGGGCCTCATTCAAGGTGGGTCTCCTCCATCTCGATCAACGGAACCACCTTAGTCAATATGGAGTACAGTAGAAGGGGTAACGCGAAGGATCCCAGCAGGATCGCTATCTCGACCCACGTGGGCGAGTATAGGCCCACCTGCTGCACGCCGATGGAGAGGGTCGGGACGATTATCATGTACCTCTTGAACCAGAACGCGACCACGAGTATGAACGACATCACCGCCGTCCACGTTATGTTGACGTAGTCCTTCCTGAACGCCTGGATGAGCATGTACAGGAACGGTATCACGAGCCCCAGGGTGGTCATCACCCAGAAAAGCGCCGCGAAGCTGCCGAAGAGCCACTCCTCCGAGACGAACATCTCCCCGGTCGGCCCGGCGAAGAGGGCCGCCAGCTGCTCCGCCATCATCATGTAGAGGTAGACGAGGACGGTCACCGCCGTGAAGTTGCTGAGGCCTCTGAATAGCTCGGGCCTGATTATGTCCTCCCAGTGGTATAGCTTCCTCATCACCGCGGCCAACACTATCACGGAGGCGATGCCCGACGCGATGGCCGCCACGATGTAGTACGGGCCCGCGAACGAGTTGAACCAGAGGGGCCTTGAGCTCAGGAGGCTGAATATCCAAGCCACTGTCGTGTGAACCATGACCATCACCGGGAGGATGGTCACGGCCAGCCAGAACGACAGCCTGTCTATGGTCGCCTCCTCCCCTTCCTCGTAGAACGGGATAAGGTACCCGAGCATCCTGGACCTCCAGCCGCTGGTGTGCTCCATCGCCAGCCGTATGTCCCTCCTCATGGGCAGGTAGAGGTAGGTGGAGCTGAGGATGAGGTACGTCGCCACCGCCGTTATGTCCCAGATCAGGGGCGAGTATCTGAAGCGCTCGACGTATTTCGCTATCAGCAGGAACGCCCTGTCTGGTCTGCCCAGATCGATCACTATGCTTAGGCCAGCCATCATGAGGCTGACGATGGTCAATAGCTCAGCTATCCGTGCGATAGGCCGGTACCTGTGGGCATCAAGTATTCTCACGGCGGCCGAGATGGCTATACCCGCGTGGCTTATCCCGATGAAGAAGATGAAGTTGGAGATGTACACGCCCCAGATGGTGACGTCGTTTAGGCCAGTCACCCCGAGTCCCTGTGAGAGTTGCCTGGAGTAGGCGTAGATCGCTATGAGGGAGATGAAGGCAAGCGAGGCAAGGAACGGGTAGAACTCCCTTGAAGTGTGCTTTATGGGCCTTAGTATTTTCTCGGTCGCGTCGCTCAAAACTTCTCACCGTCCTCCGTCCACTTCACCCCCCGAGTGAAGTAGTATAGCTTCGGGTCGGTCCCGAGGTTCTCCCTTATCCTCATGGTCCTGACGGTCTTCAACAGCTTCGAGACCTCGCTGTCGGGGTCGTTGAAGTCCCCGAAGTGCCTCGCCCTGACTGGGCAGACCTCTACACACTTCGGGACGCCCTCGCCGGTCCTTATCCTGTGAACACAGAAGGTGCACTTCTCCGTGACGCCCCTGGGCCTGAGGGGTACGTCCTCGTTCAACGTCACGACTGATCCATCGATCGGGTTGACTCTGCTCGGGGGGTGCTGGGGCTCCCACCAGTTGAACCGCCTCGCGTTGTAGGGGCACGCGGCCATGCAGTACCTGCACCCGATGCAGATGTCGTAGTTCACCAGCACCAGCCCGTCCTCGTCCTTGTACGTCGCCCCCGTGGGGCACACCTTGGTGCACGGGGGGTTGTCGCAGTGGAAGCAGTTGAAGCTCATGTACCAGTGATCTGGGCTTGGCGCGTCCGTGTAGTCGAGGTTAGCGCCCACCGGCGGGATGTTCTCGACCCCGCTGACGGGGCGACGGTTCTCCATCTCGAAGATGTCGATCCAGTGCATGTTGCTCGGCTCGTCCGGCGTGTTGTTCTCGAGGTTGCAGGCGTGTTGGCACCGTCTGCAGCCTATGCAGGCCCCAACGTCGATCATCATGCCGAAGCTGGCGCCCTTCACGGCCCTCGGGTAGACCGTTCCGATGCCCTTCTTTATGAGGGGCGTGGCCACCCTCTTCATGCTGGACGCGACGTTGTTGAGGGCGACGAACACCCCCATGACTCCAATCTTCTTCAGAAACTCCCTTCGCCTCATCCTAGACACCGGTCCGCCCCCTCAATATGTACACCCATATCAATAATATCTCCACGACGACCGCGGCGGCGGTGATTGGGAGAACAGGCGTCGACTTCGCGGGCTCCCGCTGAGGAATTGGTTCCAGGGTCGATATGTTTGAAATGACTGGATCATGGGGGTCGTGACAGGACGCGCACTGAGCCTTCGGGTCGTCGTAGTCCCCGTGTGTCCCCTGCGCCCATGCCGTGTACCGCTCGTTGTGGCACTGGGCGCAGAGAGGCACCGAGTCGTCGAGCGGGTAGACCGATTTATTCAACAGCTCAAGCTCAAGCTCATGGATAGCGCCGTGGCAGGAAAGACAAGAATAAGCTTTCTCCCCAAGAGTATCGTGCTTGGAGAGGGGCCTCTCGTGGCAGCTTGAGCAGTCCAGCTCGTGCTCGCTCAGACTGAAGCTGTGCCCGGTCTTGGCCGGGGTGCCGTTGACGAAGTCGGCGGGCTCCTCTATCATGTGGCAGTCCGCGCACTCCACGTCAGCCTCCCCGTGCTTGGTCTGGAGAACCTGGTCTACGTGGGAGTCGTGGCACTGGCCGCAGGTCCCCGTCGACGTCTCGAAGGTCAACTCGTTGGTGTGCTCGTCGTGGCACATCAGGCAGTCGGCTTCGCCGTGGGCGGGGCCGCTGTCGATCCACTCCTCGTAGGTCGGGTAGGGGCCTGAGTGGCACCCCCCGCAGAGCTCGACGGACGTGTCCCTCTGCATCGTATCGCCAGGGCCGTGACACGCCTCACACGAGACCTCCGTGACCTCGTACTCACCTATCATGGAGTCGTAGCCCGTCGTATGGCAGCTGAGGCACGTCTCGGGGGACCCGAGGCTCTCCCACTGCCCCTGGAACTCGGGGTCAGTTAGGGCCCTAGCGTGAGGTGACCCAATCCATTCCTTCATCTCGTCTTGGTGGCACTCGGCGCAGTAAGCGGCTCCCTTGTATTCATCGTCTGTGGCGAATGAAGTATCAGTGTTCTGGAGGAAAAGCACTATGAACGTCGTTAGCACAATCGCCATTAGAACGTTTTTCAGATGCGTCTTGTCCTGGTTTCCCCCGTCTCCCTCACTCGAAATCGACATGTTATATTGATGAACGGGAATTATTGTATATAACTCATACTACTAAACGACGCGAATATTAACTAAATGTAAAGAAAAATATCATTGTCTTTACAAAATGTAAAAAAGTACATGGTTTCCGTTACCGTCATTTATATTAAAAACACGTGATCACGTCGTGAACAAGCTGTTATCTAAGGACAATAGCGGATAGGATGCCCTAAGATAAACGGTGTGTCACGCTTTTCTCGGTACCCTGGGAGTTAACCTCAGGTTAGGTCGAGGATCTTGTGTCACCTATATTTGAATCCTTGATTGAAGGTATTTCCATATTGGAACACTTTTTAGATTATTTTCATAATTCTGAAGCGAATCCATTCCTAGCTTTTACAAAGTTATCATAAACATTATTAGCTTAGACTGAAATCTCATTAAGATTCACGGTGGTTTAATGAAGTTCCCTGAGATGACTCGGAGAAATAAAACCCTGCTACTCCTTGCGCTGGTAATCATAGTAGTACCTTCGGTATTCATATACGACTACACTCAAAACAACCCCAGGTTCTGCACCACCTGTCACCTGATGAATGAAGCGTATGACGCGTGGTCCGTGAGCGCCATGCACGACTTGACCTGCCACGAATGCCACGAGACCGACATGATCGAAAGCATAGGTCACGTCGTCGAGGTCATCACACAAAACCCGGAGGACGTCACCAAACCGACTGAGATCGACAACTCCCAGTGTGAACACTGCCACGCCAGCAACGATCCTCAATGGCTTCAGGTGGTGAACACGGCGGGCCACAAGGTCCACTTCTACAAAGACGCTGACCACGCCGATTGCATAGACTGCCATGGACTGAGGCTGCACGTGTTTGAGCCACCGGAGCAGACGTGCGTTGAATGTCACGAAGAGGAGAAAACCTACGTCGAGGAGTTGATGGGCACTCACTGCGTCTCTTGCCACCAGTTCACTGCAGTGGATCATGACCTATTCCCGCCAACCAACGTGTGCCTTCAATGCCACGAGGAGCGGAACATGACGGGCGTTTCGTTCCCGGCTGACGTGCACACCCATACGGCGTGCGTCAAATGCCACAACCCCCACGAGGAGGAGCCGTTCCCCGACTGCACCCAGTGCCACGGCGAAGGAGGCGGGCTTCACACGGATGAAGGGCACGTCGAATGTACGTCCTGCCACATCCCCCACAGCGACGCAGGGGTCAGAGAAACATGCGAGTCCTGTCACACAGACAAGGAAGAACACTACGAGCAGGTTAACTGCGCCGCCTGCCACTCGTTCACAGGTTAAAAAGCCGAGATATTTGTCGTCTTTTAACCTTTTTTCTCCCTGATCACCGCTATAGGGGCGATTATCCCTACGCACATGAACAGCGTCCCCAGCCATATGAGGTTCATAAGCGGGAACCTTGAGACGTTTATCACGAACTCCGATGGAGCGAAGGGTATGCCTGAGAGTATGTGGCTCAGCGACCTGTAAACCGTCTGGGACTGGTGTAGAACCAGGTAGACGTCGTAGCCCGCCGTCCGTACGATGGTTGGCCTGGACACCACTCCGTGCAACGTGTAGAGCATGATGTGAACGTCCTTTGTGCTCTGCGATGAGCCCCGTCTGACCGTGACAGGGATCGAGAGACCGGCGGCCTCGGCGCCCAGTTGCAGCGGGTTAGACTGGACAAGGATCTCACCGAACGGATCTATTATCGTGAACTGCCCGAACTCGAGTTTGATTTCACCAAGGTCGATGCTGGTACCGGGGACAGCTGTCAGGTCACCGTACTCGGTCACACTCGTCTGGCCCAGCAGTATCCCCGCCATGATGAGCACGACTCCGAGGTGTATCAGCCTTCTGCCCACGAGAAGCGCTGAAGCCTTCCTAGATAAACCGTTGACAAGGTTATAGCCCACCGCCAGCAACGCGATAAACGTCATGGGTATCCCCAGGTTGGCGAGCATGTTGCCGGTGGGGTATCCCATTAGGGCCGAGGCTACGCCGAGGGCCAGAGCGCCCCCCAGGACGCCTGTGTATGTCTTCAACGTGAGCCTCTCGTGGAGGTGGCATCCTATGAGCGATGACATGAAGAGAAGCGTGAAGGGGTAGGTCCACTTGTTGAAGAAGGCGGGGTCTATGGATATCTCGTTTCCCGTGATGCCGCTGTTGAATATGGGGAACAGTATGCCCCAGAGAGACACCATGCTTATCATGATGAGTGAGATGAAGCCTATTGACATCGACGCGTTGTAGACGGTGTCCATGTCGGCGTCGAACTCGAACAGCGGGTAGCCTCTACGGCGTTTACCCGCGACGAAGTACGCCACGACGACGATCATCAACGCGAGGAGCACGTAGCCTATCGGTGAGCTGCCGAACGCGTGGACCGAGACAGTCAGCCCGCCCCTGGTTATCGCCGAGNNTCGCCGAGGCCAGTATGATCAAAGCCGTCGTGACCATGAGCATGGTGTCCTTTGAGGTCGACTTCCTCCCGGTGAGCTGCGGCACGAGGTGGAAATACGCCGTGAGTGTGAGCCATGGGACGAGGGACGAGGTCTCCACGGGGTCCCAGGCCCAGAACCCGCCCCAGCCGAGCACCTCGTAGGCCCAAAGCCCGCCGATGGCTATACCAAGGGTGAGGAAGAGCCACGAGACGGAGGCCAACAGCCTAGTCAACCTGGGCGACGACTCCGCCGACCCGAAGGTGAACGCCAGGCTGAACCATGCCAGCACGTATCCGATGAAAACGATTGGCGGGTGGATTAGCATCCAGGGAGTCTTCAGCAGCGGGTTCAGGCCCCTACCCTCGATGGGGGCCTGAGCCGAGGTCTTAAACGGGCTCTGTATGAGCACGACGAGGATGATGAACAGGAAGACGATGTCTAGAAACTGGTATATCTTGTGGTTGTCTTCGCCCTCGCCTTGACTCATCCTTATTACAGCGTACCCTACGGCGAAGAGGAAGGACAGGAACACCCATGACCCTCCGCTGCTAGCCCAGGACGCGTACAGTCTCTCGGCCCAGCCGAGGCCCGAGGAGCTGTACAGGAAAACCTCCTCGACGACGAAGTTGTTAGAGACGAAAGCCCAGGCCAGGTATACGTAGCTCAGGGAGACAAGGACGCAGGAGATAATGGCCGTGGGGACGCGGGGGTCGATGAACCATGTCTCTTTCTTTCCTCGTAGGTTGCTGATATCCAGGGCAACTATGAAGGCCGATGCCAGTATGAAAACGTCCGCAAACACCATGCCGTTGTTAACGAAATGATCTCTTTTAAAGCCCACCTTTTTACAGATTTTAAATACTACCTTGTGTTTGTATGTGCAAACATGAAATTCCGTGAAGACATGTATCTAGCCATAACTGGGTTGGTAAGCGTCATCGCGTCTTACTACGCTCTCTTCCTCACCCCAGCGGACGTGGAGATGGGGGAGCTCGTGAGGATATTCTATTTCCATCTGCCACCGGCGATAATGTGCTACGTGGCGCTGCTGGTCTCGGTGGTCACCGGCTTGCTCTACATCAGAACCAAGAACATAAACTACGACGCCCTGTCAGAGTCCGCGGCGCTCCTGGGAATAGTGTATGGCCTGGTGACGCTCATCGGCGGCGCCATCTGGGCGAACGCGACCTGGGGGGTGTACTGGAACTGGGACCCCAGGGAGACGACCACCCTCATACTATGGTTCGCCTACCTGGGGTACTTCCTGCTACGCATGTCCATAGAGAACCCCGAGAGGAGAGCCTCGTCCGCCGCCGTTTTCAACGTGCTGGCGTTCCTGACCGTCCCGTTGAGCTATCTCTCGTTCATACTGTGGCCGTCTCTACACCCCAGACTGGGCGAGGGCGGGGGCCTGGGTTTGACGTCCAGCATGGTCCAGGCGCTCGTGTTGAACATAGTCGCAGGTCTATTCATATTCGGGTATCTACTAAAGAAGACATACGAGCGTAGGCTGAAGATCTACGTCGTCGACAGCATGGTACTGGAGGGACGTTGATGCCAACTGATGTGGTTCTTGTCTTCGCGTTGTACTGGATCACGACGCTAGGATTCCTAGCGTGGGTTACGAGGTCCAGCGCAGAGCTCGATGAAAAACTGGATACGACAGAGGAACAGAGTTGAAGCTACAGAAAAACCACGTGATCGTCGTTATACTGTTAGCTCTGAGCGTGGGGCTTGCTTACGACAGCGTGTCCAACTACGTTAACCCCTACGTCTCCGTCACGGACGTGATTGCCAACGCCGAGCAGTACCACGGGAAAAACATGCAGGTCATCGGCGAGATAATACCCGAGTCGCTGGAGAGGAGCGACGAGGGAAGCATGAGCTTCCTGATAACCGACGGGGAGTCCGAGATAGAGGTTCACTACACCGGGGCTCCCCCGCAGAACCTCGAGCAGGGAAGCGAAGTAGTCGTCGTCGGCTCGCTGTCCGACACGGGGGTCATCGAGACCTCGAGCCTCCTCGTGAAGTGCCCGTCCAAGTACGAGGGCGATGATCAGCAGGGCGCGTCTCACGTGTTCCTCGCGGGCATGGCCGTGGCGGCGCTGGGCGTCGTGTACCTCTTGTATACCATGCTATGGAAGAAGAACTAGGCGTGAAGCCACCGTGTCACCGATCGTAGAGCTCCGCGAAGTCACCAAAGACTTCGGGCACATAAAGGCGCTGAAGGGGGTCACCCTGGACTTCGCGGCCGGGGAGAAGGTGAGCCTCCTGGGCCCCAACGGGGCGGGCAAGAGCACGCTGTTGAAGATAGTCGCCACCCAGATGGCGCCCTCGTCGGGCTCCGTCAAGGTTCTCGGCTACGACGCCGTCGAGGAGAGGGAGGAGATCAAGAAGAGGGTGGGCGTCGTCGGCCACAGGAGCTTCCTCTACGACGAGCTGACGCTGGAGGAGAACCTGATGTTCTACGGGTCTTTCCTCGGCTCGGATCACGATGAAGTCGTCAAGGTGATCAGCGTCACCGGTCTGGAGAGGTGGAGCGGCGTCAAGGCGGGCCACCTCTCCTACGGCTTGAGGAAGAGGGGGGACATCTCTCGGGCGCTGCTGGGTGAACCGAGTCTGCTGCTGTTGGACGAGTTCTTCTCGGGCCTGGACGGGGAGACGTCCGAGGCCCTCGCCCGGTATTTGGGGGAGATGAAGGGGAGGACGATCATACTTTCATCGCATACGCCTGAGAGGGTTCGCGGCCTCTGCGACAGGACCGTGCGCCTGCGCGGGGGGCTCGTCGAGGGGGGCGCGGTTGCATGATCTCTGGTAGTCAGCTGGAGATGGCTATGAGGCTGGCGAGGAAGGACGTCATGGTGGAGCTGAGGAGGCCGCATGAGCTGCTCTCTATCGTCGCCTTCACCGTCTCGTCCGTGATTATCAGCAGCTTCTCGTGGAGGGCCATGCTGTCCCTCGAACCCGTCGTCGTCTCGGCGACGCTGTGGATCATCCTGTATTTCGCTAGCATACTCGTGTTGAC
>JABAOC010004429.1_pt3 | contig 12049 bp, 9 predicted proteins | sample 7062161 | NCBI WGS metagenome assembly JABAOC01 (sample SAMN14538625, study PRJNA623070) | marine sediment metagenome | biome: marine biome [ENVO:00000428]; feature: marine pelagic biome [ENVO:01000023]; material: deep marine sediment [ENVO:00002113] | place: India: Gulf of Khambhat ... | reverse complement strand
AAAAATGAGGAGGTTTGTTTTCTGGGAGTTGGTCGACTCGAAGCGAAACAGGGCACCCAGGAGCGGGATGTCTCCCAGGATCGGAATCTTCGAGACTCTTTTCGTCCTCCTTTCCTGCATGAGGCCCCCCAGGATGATCGTCTCCCCGGATTTTACGATAACGTTAGTTTTTGCGCTTCGCTTCGTCGTCGTCGGACCAACGGGATTGATATCTAATATTGAGGTGCCCTCCTTTATTGCTGACTGCTCCTGATAAATGTCGAGTTTTACGAAATCGCTCTCGTGAATCTGGGGGATTATCCGGAGCGTTGTGCCCACGTCCTCTCTTTCCACGGTGTTGATTATATTTGCCAGGTTCGTCGTATCCCTTGCCTGGCTGGTGATGAAGGGAACGTTTTCGCCCACGATTATCTCGGCTTCCTCGTTGTCGGTGGTAAGCAGGTGAGGGGTGGCCAGGACGTTCGTGTTCGAGGAGACCTGGGCAGCCCGCAAAATCGCCGTGATCGCTGGAATCTCGGTGCCGTCAGGCAAAATGACCGTGCCGCCGATTACCCCGGCGGTGAGCCCTTCACCGGCTAGAAGAAGAGGATTTCCCGCCGCGAGTGCGACGAGGAGATCGTTGACGTTTCCCGAAAAATTAAAATTCGAACCGAGTATCGCCGCGCTGCTGTCGGTGGGCTCGAAAGCCCCCCGGTACTCAGCGCCGAAGTCCAACCCCTTGTCAAGGGTAATCTCCATGATGATGGCTTCGACGTAAACCTGGCGGCGTTTTATGTCGAGTTTCTTGATGACGTCCACGAGCGTCAGGTAATCGACGGGGGATGCGATGACCAAGAGGGAGTTGGTCGACTTGTCCGCCGATAGTTTAATGGGCCCCTCGAATTCAGGTGTGATGATTCCCTTGATCGTCGAAGGTGTGCCCGGTTGCGGCTGTTTCCCGGCGGCGGTCGTTCCACTGATCAAGTTGTTCAGAACCGTTGCCAGCTCTTCGGCGTCGGCGTTTTCCAGGTAGTAAACGTTGATCTTGCCCACGTTTTCGGGAGCGGGAATGTCGAGTTTTGCGATCATCTCCTCGATCTCCTCGATCATCTCTGAAGGTGCGAGGATGATAACGCTGTTCGTTCGCGCATCAGATAAGAATTTGGACTCCCCCGCAGCGGCGGGGGTGACGGCTCTGGTTTGTTGCTGGCGGCCTCTTCGTGCGGCGGTGCGCGGGGCAACTGGTCTGCTTGTGCTTGTGTACAGCTGATTCAGAATGTTGGTCACGTCGTCGGAAGGGGCGTGTTCGAGCTGGTACAGCTTGATGACCTGTGCCGCCGTGTCGATGTCCAGTTCGGCCAGAATGTCGGCGATTCTCGAGATATTCGACCCCCTGTCGATGATGATCAGGGTGTTAGAAGGGCTGTAAAAAGTGAGAAGCCCCTCCTTTGAAATGAGGGGTGTGAGCAGGGGAGAGGCGTCTTTGGCGTCGATATAGTTGAGCGGTATCAGCTGGGTTATGAATTCGTCCGTAGCAAGATATCTTCTCTTCTTGAATGTTTTCAGCCCTTCCTGCACGGCGTCGCGGGAAGGGATTATCTTCACCACGTTTCCCTGTTGGACGGTAGTAAATCCCTTCACCTGCAGAACAGAGAGGAAAACCTGATACATCTCCTCCTGGGTAATCTTCTTGGGGGATATGATCGTTATATTCCCCCTCACTTTTTCATCATAGATGAAGTTTTTCCCCGTCACCTCGCTGATAAACTTGATGAGAACCGAAATATCGACATCCGTGAAGTCAAGGGACACCATGGCGTCGGGTTTCTTTGCCGCTGTTGGTTTTCTTTTCTCGACCGGCTTCTTTGTTGGTGTTTCTGCTTTCTCTTTCTTTTCTTCTGCCCGGCTTGCCGGTTTTTCTGGCGCCACCGGTTCGGGCTCTGCCGATGTCTTTGGCTCCGGTTTTTCTATGGTTTTGGGTTTTCGCGTGCCTGCCAATACCGGTTCCTTTTCTTCAACGACCAAGGGTTTTTCTACGATCGCTTCCTCTGCTTTTGCCGTCTCTTTTTCCTCCACGGCAACCGCCGTTTTCTCTGCGGTTTGCTGCGCGATTTCCGGTATTTCCGTAATGAGGGGGCCCTCCTTTTCGGGCATTTCAAGCTCCGCCCCCCTCATTATGATGAGAGGATCCAGGCCCGTTATTTCGCGAACCCTGTCCATCTCCCGCTCGGCATCGATACCGGAATAAAACGGCCCTACCAGTATCTTGCTCAGGATATCGCCTCTTTTGGTCTCAAAGGGCTCGATCATCACCGGCATGCCGTTCTGGTCGAGGGCATTTTTCAGGTCTTCTACATTTTTCTTGACGGAAAAGATCCCCACCTGGAGGAAATAGGAGCTGCTGTTCGTTGTGATAATCACAGGATTGCGCGACCGTTCGATTTCATTGTCCTGCGACGCGGCTTTGGTGAACGAGGCTGTCAAAGCCAAAGCGGTAAAGAGCAAAAATGATAAAAGCGCTGTATTGATCCTCAATCGATTCATGCCCTCTCCATCACCTGATCTCATAGCCTACAGTCTTCTTCTGGCCCCGCCGCAGTATGTCCACCTCGATTCGCTTCTCATCCTTCAGGTTTTGAAAGATAGTATATATCTTTTCTGGAGATGTCAAAGGCACGCCGTTGATCTGTTTTATTACGTCCCCCGATGTGAACCCGAGCTCCGAAAAGACGCTCCCCGGCCGTATGGCGGCGAATCTGAATCCCGCTGCCTCTCCCGACTCAAAATAGGGGATTATCCTCACCTGGGTGATGACCTTATTGATATTTTCGGTCAGGTAGTCCACCGAAGACTCGTCGACGGCAAATGTGAATTCATCTATCTTGGAAACTTTCAGATCGGGCTCCCCCGCTCTCTGGGCAGGCTGCCTCGCGTTGCGGCTCCTGGCAGTACGTTGTTCCGCGTGCTCTGTCTTCGCTCCCACCTTCTCTTCAGGGATTACCGCCAATGCCACCCTCTTACCGTTGAGCATTACGATGACCGAGTTCCTCCGGATTTCCTGGAGTTTTGTGCTCTCATCGATATAATCTCCCTCTTTGAATACCTTGTCCTCTTTTGTCTGGGTGAAGAAGAAAACGGCCCTTTTCAGGTCCTCCTGGTCGGAGAAAATGGTGCCCGACAGGCGAAACTCTGATGAAATACCGCTCACTTCTATCGGCGCTGAGGCCTTGTCTCTCCATTTGCCGGGAATGTCCATGCCCGACTGAGGGGAGAACAGGTTCGTCAGAGAGAGTATACCGTTCGCATTTTTCCCTTCCCCGGGCGTTCCCGCCGCTTGGTTTTTTCCAGCGGTGGTTTTTCTCTCTACAGAAAAGACTTCTCTCAGCGTATGCCGGGAAGACAAATAGAGGGTGAAATTGTAGGCGAGAGCAGCCGCAAAGATCCCCACCGAAACGACGAATATGATGAATGTGCTTTTAATATCCATAACTTTCGCCAGATTACCTTATTCATTCTCTTTTATCTGAGAGATTAAGTCAACACAAGTTAATATAATTCCAGGTTGTTAGATATATAAAGGGTTATCTCATCAAGGGGGAATCTTCCCCGATCTCGCATCCCGTAATACCCGCATTTGTGAGGATGAATCGAAACCGCGGAGGGAAATATCTAAGAAAGGAGCAATACAGGTATTCTGCCCGGCGGTTTTCAAAGCGGTTACCATAATGTTTACGGGGAAGGAGCAAGGCGCCATGATAGGGAAGAGGATCTCGGCTCTCGTTTTGATCGCGGGAATAGTAATAATCGCATTCTTTGTACAATCCCACACCCGGCAAAAGGAAGGCATATTGAAAGTTTCCGGCGGGGAATTTATTACCCTGGATGAAATGATGCACGACCTGAGAAATGTGAGCCTCGTTTTCGTCGGTGAGTTCCACGATAACAAAAATCATCACGATGCCCAGTTGAGAATCATCAGGGAGTTGAACGAGCGGGACGTCCCGGTCTCCGTGGGGCTTGAAATGTTTCGGGCAAACAGCCAGGAGAAGCTCGACAGGTGGGTTGAGGGCGAGATGAGCGTAGACGAATTCAGAGAGGTATTTCAGAACAACTGGGGTAGCTACTGGAATCTGTACCGCGACATCTTCTATTACGCACGCGACGAGAGGATACCCCTTGTTGGGCTCAACGTTCCCCGGGAAATTCCCCAGAGGGTAGCCCGGTCGGGTTTTGCCTCGCTCAGCAAAGAGCAGGTAGCACAATTGCCGGGTGTCAGCTGTGATGTTGACGATAAGTATGAGAAGTTCATCAGACGGGCGCTGGGGGCCCACGGTTCTCACGCCGGATCGTTCACTCACTTCTGCGAAGCCCAAATGGTATGGGACACGACGATGGCCTGGAGGCTTCTGAACTACCTGGGGGAAAATCCAGACCGCACGATTGTAGTTCTGGCCGGCAGCGGACACTCCTGGAAGCGGGGCATTCCCGAACAGGTCAGAAGAAAGTCCGATGTATCGTTGAGAGTTGTCCTTCCCGAAATCCCCGAACGGATGGACAAATTTAGCGTGACCTTCGAAGATGCCGATTATTTGTGGGTCAACATCTGAATGGTTTCCCGCACAGGCCTTCCCACGGGTCAAATTCAATTCATGAGGACTAAAGAGGTATGACAGGGGCCTTCAGGAAGTTTTCCATCACATTTCTTTTGTTTCTCGCCGCCTCCCCGCTTTTCCCTTTGTCCGTTCAGGATAATAACGAGCCGCGCTATGAGCTGAAAGTAACTGTTTTTCCGGCGGATAACAGGATCTCGGGGGAGGGGGTTATTTCCATCCCCCATGACGCAGAGGGATCCGTTTCCCCGGGCACTTTGAAGGTGACCGAACTGAAGGTTGTCGATGGGGTGACCGGGGAGACAAAAACGGCCCCCGGTGCGCTCATTCAGGTACGTGGGGGTGAGCGTATCGAGTTCCGGTACGAGGGAATATTCAAGCCGGAAAGGGAGAGGGAAAACATCGAAAATGTGGGTGTCACGGGAGCGAATATCGTTGACGGGAGAGGAATCATGCTCCTGTCCGATTGGTATCCCGTGTACAGCGGCCCCTGCGTATTCTCCCTGGAGGTGACTCTTCCGAGGGGGTTTGTCGTCCTGTCGGAATCAAACCGGATGGCCGTGCGGCCCGGTCCGGGGAAGGGGATGAAAACGCAGACCTTTGATTTTCCCGTTGCAGTCTCCGGGATTACCCTGGTTGGCGGAAAGCATATCGTTCGAAAGGAGCGTTACCGGGGTGTAACCCTTCGGACATATTTCTTTGCCGAAGAGGACCATCTCTCCGTGACGTACCGGGAAAACGTGAAAAGGTACTTGGATCTCTACGAGAAAATGCTCGGCCCCTATCCGTTCGGGGCTTTCAGTGTCGTTGAAAATATATTTCAGACGGGATATTCGTTCCCTACCTACACTTTGCTCGGTTCCCGGGTCATTCCATCGAGATACGTTCCTGAGATATCCCTGGGACACGAGTTCTTGCACCAGTGGTTCGGCCATTTCGTGGAAGTGGATAGAACACAGGGAAACTGGTCGGAAGGGCTGACCACCTATCTTGCCGATCACTGGTACGAAGAGCTGGAAGGAAAGGGACATTCGTACAGGAAAAAAATCCTCGTGGACTACATGAATTACGTCTCGCCCGCAGGCGACATACCCGTTTCGCAGTTCGAGGGGAGGGTCGATTATGCTACGAAGGCCATCGGATACGGAAAAACTGCCATGATTTTTCACATGGCCAGGAAGATGCTCGGTGACGAGGCTTTTTTTGCCGGTCTCAGAAGGTTTATCACGGAAAACGGTTTTCGCAAAGCCGGGTGGGATGCGTTGAAAGGTTCCTTCACAGATTCTGGGGAAAAGGACCTTGCGAGATTTTTTAACATTTGGACGAACGAGCCCGGAATGGCTGTCCTGGAGATAGGACCGCCGGTTGTAGAGTCTCGTGGAGAGATGTTCGCTCTCACGATCGATGTCGTTCAAAAAAATGGGCCCTTCACCTTCAACCTTCCCCTGAAGGTGGAGACGGAAGATTCCCAGGAAAATTTCCCGGTAAGGGTAGGGCAGAGATCAGTGCGGTTCAGCAAAGAATTTACGAGCAGACCGCTCAGAATAATCATCGATGAGGATTACGATACCTTCCGTTTATTGAGCGAATCAGAGTTCCCTCCCGTCATATCTGCTTTTACCGGGAACAAGGACAACCTGGTGATCACCCCTGAATCCGAAGGGGAAAGATTGAGGGACGTGGCGGCGTTTTTCCGGAGACAGGGTTACAGGGTTGCCGGCAAAAAGGAGGTTACCGCTGATATGTTGAACAGATCCTCCTACCTGGTCATGTCTTCAGATCGAAGCTCGCTGTCAGATTTTCTCGGATTCGATGTCGATCCGGTAATCCCCCGGGGTGGGCTTGTCGTGAAGGTCATCAAAAATCCGAAAAGCCCGGGAAAGGTGATCGTCCTTTGCTATTACGATGACGTGAAGCAGCTCGAGCTCGCCTACCGCAAGATATTCCGCTACGGGAATTACTCACTTCTCGTCTTTGAAGAGGGTAAAAATACCCTGAAAAGAACAGATGATTCGGCGAGAGGCATAATTTTGGATCTGGTCGGCAAAGATCGTAGATAGCCGGGAGCTCGGGAAAAAATCGGTGCCATAGATCGTGATGCCTCAATTTGTACCGAGCTGAAGATGTGTTGACAAATACTAAATAATAAATCCTAAATACGAAACAAATCAAAAATCCAAAATATCAATGTTCCAAACAGAAAAACTTTATGCATACGGGGAATTAAAAACCTCTCCCCAAAGGTCTATGTTTTGTATTTTGAACATTTGTATTTGTTTCGGATTTAGGGTTTCGAGCTTAGGATTTACCTTCCCATAGGAACAGGACATCTCCCTTTGCAGTGTCTATAGATCTCCAACTTTGGACAAACAAACAATCTCGGAACGGTAAATTTTGAACTTTGAACTATTTCGTATTAAATCCCCAGGTAGGCTTCCCTTACTTCCTTCGATTTTTTTATCTCCTCGGGTAATCCCTCGGCCTTTATCGTACCTTCATGCATTATGTATACATAATCGGTCGTCTTTAAAGTTACGTCCGCGTTTTGCTCCACGAGGAGAATGGTGAGCCCAATTTCTTCCTTCAACTTGAGGATCGTTTCGAAGACCTCCAGGGCCAGCTTCGGCGCAAGTCCCTGGCTGGGCTCGTCGAGCAATATCAGTTTCGGCTTCGTCATCAGCGCGCGGCCGATAGTCACCATCTGTTGCTGCCCTCCGGAGAGAGATCCCGCCACCTGCTCATTCCTCTCTTTCAGAATTGGGAAGAGGGAGTAAACCAGGTCGAGAGATTCGCTTAGATCTTTCAGTGCTTCCTTGCGGTAAGCTCCCATGGTTAAATTTTCGAAAACGGTCATGCCTTTGAACAGGTGCTTCCCTTCCGGTACGAGGGTAATTCCCAATTCTACTTTTTTGTGCGTCGGCGTTAATGTGATATCGGTACCCTCGAATTCAATTTTTCCCCTCCAGGGATGTACCGATCCAAATATTGTCCACAGAAGGGTAGATTTCCCCGCTCCATTTGGTCCGAGAAGAGATGTGATTGACCCCTTTTCTACTTCAAGGGACGGCTCCCACAAAACCTGCATCGACCCGTAGCCAGATTCAAGCCTTTCAACTTTCAGCATTTTTCTCCTCCGGTGGGTGTCCCAGGTAGACCTCGATTACCCTGGGGTCGCTGAGCGCATCTTTCGTCGGTTCGTCGACGAGTTTCGCACCCTGGTGCATGACCATAACCCTTTCGGCGAGTCCGGCTACTGCCCTCATGATGTGTTCCACCATGGAAACTATCGCTATTTTTTCAACCTTCTTGACCTCTTTGATGAACTCTACCATCTGGTCGATATCTTTCGGGTTCATCCCCGCCATCGCTTCATCCATCAGAAGGAGCTTCGGCTTCATCGCCAATGCCCTCGCAATTTCAACGAGTTTTTTCTCCGTAGGGGTCAGGCCCCCGGCAGGTTTGTTGCGATGTTCCCCGAGGCCGATGAGTTCTATGTAATGATCGGCCATCTCCATACACGCGTCGACAGTCATTTTTTTTCCTTCCGATCCAAACATCCCACCAATCGCAATGTTCTCTCTCACGCTTGCTGACGCGAAGGGACGGGGAATCTGGAAGGTTCTCCCGATCCCGAGAGGCGCCCTTTTGAACGCCGGCAGGTTCGTTATGTCTCTGCCATCGAAATATACCTTTCCTTCGTCTGCGGGATAGACGCCGTTGATAACGTTGAAGAGCGTCGTTTTTCCTGCCCCGTTGGGTCCGACGATGGCGATGATCTCTCCCTGTTTGACTTCGAGGCTCACATCGTCGACTGCGACGAGCCCCCCGAAACGTTTCGTTACGTTTTCAACCTTCAGAAGCACCATGACATCCTCAGACGATTATTTTTTCCAGTGCAGTTCCCTGCACCTTTCTTTTCAGAACCCCAACGGTCCCCTCAGGAAACAGCACGATAATGAGAATAATTATTGGTGCGAAGATGAGGAGCTGGAATCCAGGGAGTATGATCGAAAGATAATATTTCGAAAGTCCGTAAATGAGCCCTCCCACGACGGGTCCGAGGAGCGTCCCGGCTCCGCCGAGCAGAACGATGATGATAGCCTCCACCGTGTAGATGATCTCAAAGACGTCGGGGGGGAAAACATAGGTCAGCTTGAGTGCCCAGGCCGATGCCCCGAGCAAACCGGCAAAGCAGGCGCTCGTTATGAAAGCGATGATTTTATACTTCGTCACATTTATGCCCATCACCTTCGCAGCGTCTTCATCCTCGCGGAGCGCCGTCAGGGCATATCCAACTTTGCTCCGAAGATAGTAGAGTGTCATGAAAGCGGAAAGCGCTGCGATTGTAAAGACCATCACGTCGGCCCAATATGTGGAGAGAACGTTCGAAAGTTCCCTCCCGAAAGCCTTGTTGAGCTGGCCCGAAAAAATTATCCCCGCGGAACCGTTCCAGATCTTGGCGCCTTCGATGAAATAGCGAAAACCCTCGTTGACGCCGATGGTGGCGATGGCGAAATATGCTCCCCGAAGTCTCAGGGCAACGGCACCGACGGCCAGAGAGAGCAGGGTGGCTATGCCGATAGCCATGAGGAGGCCGAGCGCCAGGAGCCACAAGCCGAGGCCTTTGTCGTAAAAACGGGATATGGCCAGCGCCATCCCGTAGGTGCCTACTCCCAGAAATGCCACGTATCCGAAATCCACGTACCCGGTCATGCCCAAGAATATGTTGAACGCCTGGCCGAGGGCACAGTAAAAGGCGAGCATGGCGATGAGCTGCCAGACGCCTTCCATGTTTTTCCCGAGGAGGAACAGCACAAGGTATGCGAGGTAAACGGGAACGAGGGGAAGGTATTTTGAAAGCTTGTTCATTGCCAGCCACCTCACTTCGTCTTGATCAGGCCCGTCGGCCTGATGAGAAGGATTACCAGGAGCATCACGAAAGAGAGGAACCGGGTGAGCGCAAAGGGCTCAACGTTCGGGATCAGGGCGAAAAGGGTATATGACCCGTTCTCTACAAGCCCGAAGACGAGTCCGCCGAAAAATGCGCCGTATGGAGAGGCGAGACCCCCCAGGACAGCTATAACGAAGGCTTTCAGCGTGTAGTGTCCCCCCATGTACGGGTTGATGCCAACGGGAATGAACATCGTCAAAAGAACGCCGCTCATCACGGTTAGGCCGAGACCCAGAGAAAAACTGAGGGCGTACTGCCATTCCACGTTAACGCCGCATACCCTGGCGCCATCGCTGTCCTCCACGACGCTCCTAATAGCTGTGCCGGCCCGGGTTTTTTTAAACCAGAGAAAAAGAACAAGTGCGACGAGGATGCTTCCGAAAAATGCCACGAGCTTGGTATATGGCAGGACGGTGAAGGGGATATCTATCTTCCCGAGAACCCAGTTGTAGCCCCGGAACTCTGAACCGAAGATCAGCTTGATGACTTCTTCCAGTATTATGCCGAATGAGAATGTGGCGAGCAGGGAAGCGAGTTCGGGCCCCTTGATGAGCCGTCGAATGGAACTGTAATAGAATATGAAACCCAGGAGCATGCCCATGATGAACGTTAAGGGGATGGCGAAAACTGGCATTACGCCTAAGGAGTTGAACATCCAGAGCGTGATAAACGCTCCTACCATCATGAAAGCACCGTGGCCAACGTTCACCACTTTCAGCACGCCGAATATCAAACTCAGCCCCATCGTCGCCATTCCGTAAATTGCGCCGAGGATCAAGCCCTGTATCAGGTTGCCCATCAATTGGTTTGCAAACATATACCTCTCCCGGATTTTGATGGTAGAACATGAGCTTCGGGTAATACATCAAAAACCCCCCCGGGGAAAGCTACCCCGGGGAGGTTCGTTGTAATTAGTGAACGCTCACATCTTTCATGGAAAGCGCTCCGGATTTACATTTTTGGTTTTGCTTTTACGCCCTTGGCTTTTTCGGCAAATGTGGGCATGGGGAATACGAGTTCTCCCGTCTTAGCTGACTCGGGAAACACGATAACGCGCTTTCCATCCTGCCACTGGACGTCGACCATGTCATGGCCCACTTGCAACCCCGTGTCGTCGATGTCCCAGCCGCCGTAGAAGGACATAAATTGCAGTTCGCCCAGGACTCTCCGCACTATGTCAGAGTTCAGGCTGTTCGATTTTTCGATTGCTTTGACGAGAGCGAGAACTGCCGCCCCGGCTTCTGCGGCGTGATAGTCAGGGATAATATCCTTGCCGAGGGCTTCCTTGAAGAGCTTCACGAATTCGTCCTGCGATGGTCCTATCCATTCCTTATTGGCTTTTTTCGCAGCCTCTTCGGAATAGGTAACACCGACCTCCCAGTGAGAGGGCCCCATAACGCCTTCTGCCATGGTCGTGAGCGCCTCGTAAAAGGCGGGCAGCGTCGCCGCAGCAATAAGCGACAGGGCTTTCGGATTGATGTCCAGGTCGGCGAGCTGCCTGTTGAAAAGCTGGCCGTCCTCAAAATGGCCGCCGCCGATAACGATATCAGGATTGGCGGTTTTCATCGCTGAGAGAAGAGGCGTGAGGTCAGTAACACCTGCTGGATAGGTGCGCTTAAAAACAATATCAAAGCCGAGTCTCTTGGCATGTGCTTCGGATCCTTCCATGACTGCCCGGGCAAACTCTGAATCTTCGTACACAAGTGCCACTTTTTTTACGTCCGGGAACTTTCTCTGAACCATGGTGAGGGTTCCCCTGTGATAGTTGGAGGCCGGTCCTATTGTCTGCACGATGTACTGGAAGCCCTGCTTGAATATCTTGTTGCTGGCCCCACCGTGATCCATGTATATCATGCTGTATTTTTCAGCGATCGGCGCGCCTGCAAGGGTCAGCCCCGAGCTGTAGGGGGCAAACGTGAAGTGTACCTTGTCGACCGTTATGAGCCGTTCGAGAAGGCTCGTGACGGCTTCTTTCTTCGACTCGCAGTCGTATTTGACGTATTCGAGAGGCACCTTCTTGCTGTCAATCGTAACACCACCATATACTTCGTTTACCCATTTGATGTTGGCCAGTATCCCGCCAACAGCCTGTTCACCTGCTTTTGCGTATTTCCCCGAAAGTGCGGCAGGATGCCCGATGAGGATCTTTTCCGGAGTGTCGGCTAATACCGTTGTTGAAAAAATGAATCCCGTGAGAGCGGCAAAGCACAGAAATATAAGAAATTTACGGTTTTTCATATTACCCCCTTATGGATTGGTGTGAGGCTTTTCCCTTGAGCCTGTATCACGTGAACAGCGATAAGACAAAAAAAAGCGCTGTTTTTCATCACTGCGATTTGGAAACATAAACTGTTTGCGGGTTCTGCGTATTAAAATAGTAGGAGGGGTTCCCGGTGTCAAGTTAATATTGGACTATTTTGCAATTAGGGAAGAGGCTGCCAACGAGGAAAAAGGCAGGCTCAAACCTGCCTTTTGTTTTTGGTGATCCCAGGGGGATTCGAACCCCCGT
>JABAOC010023753.1_pt2 | contig 12059 bp, 10 predicted proteins | sample 7062161 | NCBI WGS metagenome assembly JABAOC01 (sample SAMN14538625, study PRJNA623070) | marine sediment metagenome | biome: marine biome [ENVO:00000428]; feature: marine pelagic biome [ENVO:01000023]; material: deep marine sediment [ENVO:00002113] | place: India: Gulf of Khambhat ... | reverse complement strand
TTATCCATATTGGGTCGATAAATTTTAAAAGGTCTACTAGTCTAAATAAAATTACCAAAAAAATAAAGGGTTTTAGAAAATGTAGGGTCACATATCTAAATTGTTGCCAATCCGATGCACCTTCTATATTACCAGACTCGTAAAGTGTACGAGGGACCGTTTGGATCCCACTAANNAAAACTAGGGGGGTCCATTGCCATACATCAGCAAAAACTAATGAGAGTTTAGCTAAAATTGGATCTGACAATGTAAGAATTGTTCCACCTGCCAAAAAATCTAAAGAATACGAAAATATGCCCCATCTTTCTATAAAAAGTAATTTCGTTATAGCGCCCACCATCATAGGACTTACAAACATCGGAATGATTAATAAAATTACCAAATAAGTTTTACCTCTAATTTTTTTACTTAACAATAAGGCTGCCCCCAATCCTATTAAAAATTCCAAAGTTAAAGCAATCCCCGCGATTGAAAAAGTATTAATCAAACTACCGATAAATCTGGTATCTCCAAAGAGAAGCGTTGAATAATTCCCAAGACCGATAAAGTTTATTCCGATTGTAGGTGTGCGCAAATTCCACGAACAAAAGCTTAAGACAAGAGTTAAAATCATTGGAAAAATAGCTAATGCTAAAATAACCAAAAGAACGGGAACAATCAACAATTTACTCAAATTTTTTTCTTTCACTTTTTCACCTAATCTGAATAGAACTTCCTTTCTTATCGAAAAGCGAGATTTTATTTAAGTTAAAGTCCACCCACACGATTTCACCACTCTCTTTTTTAAATAATTCCGATTTTATCTTTACCTTCAAAAGAACATCATCCGTTTTTAAGGTAACTAATTTTTCATCTCCAAGCGATTCTATTGCATAAACTTTGGTTCTCCAAGAAGTCGGTTTTCTTTTCTCATTAATTGAAATATCTTCAGGCCTAATACCCAATACCACCTCCGAATTTTTCAGATTTTCCGCGACAAACTTTAGGGGACCTGAAAGGGGCAAGAGATAAAATCCAAGATCTAGGAAGATTTCCCCTTTTCTCTCCGTAGTACTACAACTCAACAAATTCATTGGGGGAGAACCAATGAAACCAGCAACGAACGTATTAACTGGGTGTCGGTATAATTCATCAGGTGTGCTAAATTGGTATAACATACCCTTGTTCATTACTCCTATCTTATCAGCCATAGATAGTGCTTCTATCTGATCGTGGGTGACAAAAATCGTTGTTACTTCCGTTCTTTTCTGCAATTTCTTGAGTTTCACCCTCATTTCAACCCTGAGTTTTGCATCCAAGTTGGCTAAAGGTTCATCTAGCAAGAAAATCTTCGGTTTTCTAACGAGAGCCCTACCTAACGCTACTCTCTGTCTTTCACCCCCACTTAATTCATCTGGCTTACGGTTTAAAAGTTCGTTTATTTCAAGAAGTTCTGCAACGCTTTCCACTTCTTTTCTTATTTCATCTATAGGCTTTTTTTGTATTCGAAGCGGGAAGGCTATATTGTCAAAGGCTGTCATATGGGGATACAACGCGTAATCTTGAAAGACCATTGATGTATTTCTATTAGCCGGATGAATATCTGTTACATTTTTATCTCCGATATAAATACTTCCTCCATCAGGATTCTCCAGACCTGCTATACACCTAAGGGTGGTAGTCTTCCCGCAACCAGATGGTCCTAGCAAAGCAACAAATTCTTTGTCCCTAATCTCCATGTTCAAATCGTTTACTGCTTTGACATCCCCAAAACTTTTTGTCAAGCCTTTCAAGATTAGTCTAGCCATTTTTCTCGTTTTAGATAGTTTTGTTTGGATTATAAGATTTACGGTTATTTAGGGGCTACTGGTCCAGCCTTTTACTGGGGTTTTGTCTCTATTCATAAACGGACAATCGATTTATTAAACAACCTCCGCAGAACCGAAACTTTTATATTCTAAAAAGTGAAAGCAAATTGATAAAAATGCAAAGAAAAGAAAAAATTATAGAGAAACACGAAAAATACGTTGTGAAGGGTTGGCCTTTATTTTATGCTCCAATAATATTTACTGAGGGAGAAGGATGCATAGTGAAAGATATCACGGGGAAAGAGTATATCGATTGCGTTTCGGGATGTGCTGGCCCCATGTGGGTTGGTTGGAAAAACCCTAAGGTGGTTGAAGCCACCAAAAAATATGCCGAATTTCCGCATTCCTTTCCTGGATTTGTAAATATCCCACGAGTAGAACTCGCGGAGAAAATTGCGAAAATAGCGCCACCCAATCTTACCAAAACGTGGTTTGGATGTAGCGGAGGTGAGGTCATCGAACTTGCAATTAAAAGTGCCATTCTTTATACTGGGAAAAAGGAGGTAATATCTTTGTATAACGGTTATCATGGTTTTACAATCGCAGTATCTGCTTTAATACCAGCAATTTATAGGAAAGATATGCCCATAATGCCAGGGTTTAGACAAATCCCTTCCCCTTATTGTTATCGTTGTGCTTTTGGAAAGGAGTATCCAGAGTGTGATTATGAATGTGCAAGAAACCTCGAATCGGTGATAAAACATGGTACATACAATGATGTTGCCGCGTTTATTTTAGAACCAATACAAGGACAGGCGGGTCATATATTACCGCCCGACAAAGAATATGCTAAAATCATAAGGGAGATATGCGACAAGTACGATATTTTGATAATAGCCGACGAAATACAAACCGGGCTAGGAAGAACAGGAAAAATGTGGGGATCTGATTATATTGGACTTCGACCCGACATAATATGTCTAGGAAAAACCTTGTGTGGGGGCCTTCCCCTAAGTGCTGCTGTATTTAGAGAGGATATAGCTGAAAAAACAGAATCAAAGTTATGGGGAGTCACTACACATAGTGGTGCGCCAATTTTATGTGCCACTGCATGTGCTGTTTTTGATGTATTAATGGAAGAAAAAGTGTTAGGGAAAGCCAACAGAATGGGAAAAGTTATAACACAACGACTTAAATCTATGCAAGAAAGGCATGAAATTATCGGAGAAATAAGAGGACCCGGACTATTTATCGGAGTGGAGATGGTAAGGGACCGAAAAACAAAAGAAGAGGCTTTTGATGAGGTATCTAAAATCATACAAATGTGCTTAGAAAAAGGTGTCTGGTTTGGACGATCAATGGCTAATATGGGCAATTTGATTAAAATAAAGCCACCTTTTATAATAACTGAAAACCAAATCACCAAGGCTCTCAATACATTAGACGAAGTACTAACAAAGCTAAAAAATAAAAAGTGAAAGGTTCAAAAGGTCATAAAAATGAGTCAATGATTGAATTTTAATGATAAATTCGTTGGACAAATAAGTGTTCCTTTCCTTAAATCTGGGGGCTTCTTATCTCCACCTCCCAAACTTCCGTTCCTTCCAACAGAGCTTTTATGGGCCTAAGTAAAGGCTACTTGCGGGAGTATGGGACTAAACTAATTAAGCGAATTTAAAACCCATAGAATTCCTCTATACCCTCAAGAAACCTGCTAAGGACTAGAAACAAGTACTTATCGCATAATATGTTTTAAAAATTTAAGACCATCGATCGCTATATCGTCTTGTGTGATAGCAAGAGGGCGCCAAATGCAAACAGCCAGTTCTTTGTACCCTGGTGGAAAAGTTTCAATTATCAACCAGTGGTCATACTTAATTTCCTTAAGTGCATTGGCGATTTCAACCCATTCGATATGACCCGAACCAGGAGTTCCCCTATCGTTCTCGCATATTTGAATATGATAAAGAAGATCACCTGCTTCCCTGACAGCATTACTGATCGATTTTTCTTCAATATTTGCGTGGAATGTATCAAGCTGAACCTTCACCGCGGGACTATTCACATCTTTTACTAACCGTATACAATCTGATGTCAAATTAAGGAAATATGTTTCAAATCTGTTCAAGGGCTCAATGGTTAGATAAACACCTTTGTCTTCAGCGTAGGCACCAACTTCTTTAAACCCTGACACTACATATTTCCACTCCGTGTCTTTAGTTAATGTAGATTCTAATTTACCAACAGTAGAATAAAACGGCCCCCCAACTATGCTCGAATCAAACTCAACTGCAAAATCGATACATGATTTAATGTATTTTTTCGTATTTTTTCGGATTGTCGTGTTAGGACTTATGAGATCACGCCCCGAACTGGTGACTCCCGCAATAGACCCGCATTGTAAACCCCAAGAGTCTAGTGCTTCAACAATCCGTCTTCTATCAACTTTATCGGGAGATTCTATTGGGATTTCAATACCATCAAATCCTACTTCCTTAGCTTTTTTTATCGATTTTAGTAATACATCAGTACTACCAGGACCCCAAACCCAACTATTGACACCATATTTAACCATTTTGACACCCTTAGTATTTATATGAATTTTTTTAGATAATTAATTGCAAATTTAGTATTTTCATCGTAGTATTCTTTTGTCATCCTAGCCGAGCCATGGGCTATAAGAACTTCTCGGAGGCCTTTTTCCTCGGGATATTCATACCTAGTACTTCCGTGGGGAGATCTATCGACTGGAGGTAAGAATTCTAACATCAGATAATTATCATATTGTATCTCTCTCAAGAGGTTAAGGACTTTCCCCCAATTAGCTTGTCCCATTCCCGGAACTTCTCTGTTGTTATCCGCAACATCAAAATTTAGAAGATTGTCTCCTGCTTTCTTAATTGCATGTTCTATTGAAGACTCCTCAATATTTAGATGAAAGTAGTCCAACGAAATGCCTACATTTTCTTCGTTGATATCTTTTATTAGTTGCAAAGCTTGATCCGTCTTTCGGATGAAATAAGTTTCAAACCTGTTTAGTGGTTCAATTGCCAGTTTTACATTATAATCTGCAGAATACTCTGCCACTTTCTTTATTCCTTCGACCGCCCATTGCCATTCCTTTTCTTTCTTACCTTTTGGCTCCTTTCTGACCGTGGGGATGACCCCAGAATACAAGTTTCCTCCAATCTCTGAAATTAAGTTTACACACTCTTTCATATATTCAATAGTATTCTTTCGAACGCTCTCCTTAGGACTTATTAAGTCCCTATCCAAAGTTGGTATTCCATTGACGGCGGCTGGCTCCAATTTATACGAATCCAATAATTCCTTCGTTTTTTCAACATCAACTTCTTCTGGCTCTCCTTTAATCCCTACCCCATCAAACCCACAGGAGGAAATTCTTTTTAAACTTGTTTCCAATTCTTTCTCACAATATATCCATTGAGCTACCCCTAATTTCACTTAATCATCCCTTACAAATGTTCTACTCCCTGATTACTCCTTCATAACCTCTCCATAACCGACTTCGGGAAGGAGCCGAGAAAGGTTCTTTAACCCGATTTTTAGTCCCTGCTTGTTTAATTTCTCTGTTCCATACCATACTGGATCCTCATGCTCGATTATGACTACGTGATCGTAACCTTGCATCAGAAGCTCCTGAAATATTCCCTTAAAATCAATTTCCCCAAGTCCTGGTATCGTATATCTCCACCACTGGTAGATGGGATCCTCCCATTTAATAGCTCTATGACCAACACCTGTTTTACCTGCAAAGAGGGCATCAACCCACTCACTATTTAAAATCCCGTCCCGTTCCAAGTTTTCTCTGTCTATCATACAATCCTTCCCATGGACAATATAAATACGATTTATAAATTCTCTTAGGGCTTTGCGAATATTAATCCCTTGCCATAAGAGATGGGAAGGATCGAATACCAATCCTAAAGTGGAGTCAAACATCTCAAACATTCTTTTCCATATCGAAGGGAAAAAAGCGATGTTTCCTCCTCCAGACCCATATTGTTCGTTAAAGTAAAATCCCATAGGACAATTTTCGATCGCGATTTTAACGTTCCTATCCCTAGCATAATCCACCAAGTGACCAAACTCTTTTTCGAAGAGTTCTAAGTTTTCCACAATACTCTTAGAAGGGTCTCTCCCTGCAAAGGTTGTTACTGCATCAACACCCAACTTTTCACATGCGTCTATAACTTTCTTTAAGTGCTCGTGATTATGTTTTCTCTTTTCCTCATCCGGATGCAGATTATTGGGGGCATAACTCAAATTAGAAATTAGTAGGTCATTTTTCTCGGCTATATCCTTTATCCTACGGGCATCCGTATCACTAAGTCCCTTGTCAACATTCACATGATTAGACCCTTCGTAGGCCTCCACTTCCAACGCTTTAAATCCCGTATCAGAAGCCCATTTCGCAACTTCTTCAAAGCTCATCTTACTCAAACACGCGGTAAAAAAACCTATTCTCATTTCTTCCACCTTTTTTTGTTTTTTCCCCAAGTATTTAACTTTTTTGGATGGACGTGATAGAAGTCTCAAGGGGCGCTGTCGTTATTTCAGTTTATGACGAGAAAAAACAATTTAACAAGATGGGTAACAAAAGGTCAACCCCTTGGGCAAAATCGCTTCTCGAAGATTCTGAACTCGATGCATAATACCCTGCGATACCGTTTGATGTTATAGACGCTAACCTTGAAACCTGCAAAACAGTGCCATACATACCGGAGTACACAGAAGTTGAGGACATAATATCAGTCGCGATTTCGGATGCCATGCTAGGAAACAAGACCCCTACAGAAGCACTCAATGATGCCGCCGCTGATGTTGAGGACCTACTTAGGGATGCGGGATATTACTAATGGATTAACACCCACTCTAAGGTGGGTGTTTATTTTTTAGCAGTAAGAGGATACATCTATCCGCTCGGAAAGCTTTTAGCTGATGCCCCTATCCGATCGGAAAGCGTTTAGCTGAGATTCTCTCCCATACCTTTCGGTTATCTCTTCCCACCCAGCGGCAGCTACATTCAAAGCCTCTTGAGGGGATAACTCCCTCGCATAAGCTTTGGCAAGTTGTACCGCCAAAGTCTCATGGTATTCAGTTGCACCTGGGATTCTAAGATCAACCCATGGATTAAATCCTTCACTACTACCAAGGATATCGAGCCATTTATCCGCATTATGAAACTTAGTTCGTAACTCGGGATCTGTATAGTGGCTTCTTCTGAAAGTTTCGTGCCCATAACCTTCCAACATATATGTTTTACTATATTCTCTCCCTGAAACAAATATTGCGAACTCAATTGCCGCATCTTTATGTTCACTTGCTTCCGTAACCAAAAAATTCCAACCATGCATCACCGGCGTCCTTCTATATATTTCGTCTTTTGTAACCCAGTCTCCCTTATCCCAATCCCAAACTTCATAGGAACCTGGAACAGGAGCACTCCCCCACTTACCACTAATGGTACTTAATTCTGGATCTTCTGCTAATTGAGGCGTATCAGGCCAATTACACGGGGTACTCATTGCAACCATACCTGTGTAGAAGCTTTCAAAGCATTGCGGATAACCCCACCCAAGAACGCCTGGTGGAGCAATATCGATTATTTTCAAGATGTATTCTGTGGCAGCAACCCCAACGGGGGAATTAATACGGGGCTCCATTGTTTCAGGATCAAAAACATATTCCCCCCCCAAGGTGTAGTACACGTATAACCACCACCAAACGTTTTGATCTCTTGTGCAATTCCAACCACTCCCCCAAAAATCTATTTTACCATCGTCATCTGTGTCCCTATTGAAGAATTCAGCAATGTCAAGATATTGATCAAGTGTTTCGGGGGCTTTTAAATCATATCCGTATTTTTCTTTAAAAGCTGCCTCTTCAGCGGGATCCTCAAACAGGTCCTCTCTATAGTATAACAAGTGAGTATCCATACCTACAGGGAGCATATAAATTTCCTCCCCATATGTGGCTAACTTTTTAGCTGCCCAAGTTAAATCCTCCCAATCGTATTCAGGATGATCTTCAATTGCATCAGTTAGTGGTATAACGTAACCCCCGTCAATATATGCTCCCGCCCATATAGCTGGGTTCGAGATGATATCATACTCCATTGCGCCACTAACAGCTAGCAAAATAAGCTTATCCCTCAAAGCATCATAAGACAAACCATCTACTATAACTTCACATCCTGTGGTTTCTCCAAATTCTTTTACAGCGTCATCCACAGAACCAGCGGCTTGTTCCATAATTGCGACTTTAATTGTTATTCCTTCATATTTTTTTACCTCTTGGGGCGGCGCAGGGCTAGTTGCAAAGTAAGCCACTACCCCGCCCACAATTATAATTGCGATAACAACTGAAATTATCATGTTTGTAGAAATACCCTTATCGAGTTTCATAAATATCAATTTTTTTAATCTGTGTATCCTTAAATACTTTTCGGTTATGTAGAGCTTGTAGAAAAATCAGTAATGGTAAACATTAATGTTACGCTAGAAAGTTTACTTAATAGGTTATAGTGATGTGTTACACAAACAAGCGAAAAATCTCTTAACCACCTTACATCTCAATCAGCCGAGCGTTTTCTTGAGCCAATTTACCTGCTCGCACTCGGCTCGCCCCGCTTGACGAGCTGGTCGTTATAACTCTTCCAATCCCTCTTAACTTTATTCGGTATGTTGAATCACCTCGGTGGTTTTTGTCACCCACCCCATCGGTCCAGCCCCCAACTTACTAAAATCAGATGTGGCTGATTTTTATCGCTGCCCTTTTGGGAAATCGCACCCAGGATGCGATTTCGAATGTGCACGTGCATTAGAACAAATGGTAAAGTATGGGACATACAACGATGTCGCCGCATTCATAATGGAGCCGATATTGGGCAACGGTGGACACATCTTGCCCCCCGATAAGGAATATTTCAAGATTATACTAACCCATTTTCGCAAGCTCGATAACCACACCGGGGCACGCGACCGCTACATCGAGAAGCTCGACATCCATGTGGGCGAACTCGACCGGCGCACGGAGCGCGTCGAGGCGAGCGTCGACAAGTTGTGCAAAAAAAGCTTAAATTGGGCAAAACGCAAAAAAATGTGGTAAGATGTTTATAAGAACAAGTATAATTTTCGGGGATTTCAGGCGGGAGATAAGTAAGCTGAACTTGGAAGGGAACGGGTTACTCTGTTGTAGGAGAGGTTTTGACCCAAGCCCACTAAAGGAACTGAATTTGAGGGTTCTGAAGGTATCTCCTGAACCTACAGTAGAATCTATCCGAGGATATTGGAATGAGATGAACAACAAAGAATTCGATTATGTGCTCGCGATCGGGGGAGGAAGCGTTATCGATGTAGCGAAGATCTTGGCCACACGGATGGAGAACGACGAGCGGATTGAAAATTTCATCGGGGGCGGAAAAGTCAAGCACAAAATGAAAAAATTGATCGCGGTTCCCACAACCCATGGAACGGGAAGCGAGGTAACGAAATACGCCGTCGTCAAGTGCAAAGATACAAAAAGGACAGTCGTTTCTGAAAATATCTACCCGAGTGTAGCGATCATCGATGAAAAAATGACTCTTGGGCTACCGAAAGACCTCACGATCTACACATCTATAGATGCACTCTGCCACAACATCGAAGCGTATCTTACGGAAATCTGCGATTCTTTGACCGATGTGGTTTGTGAAAGTGGGATAGGATTTTTCTTTGACGGGGTTGAAGATGCGATAACAGATTCGATTGCGGGAAGAAAGCGGATGATGTTGAGTTCGGTTTTGGGTGGGGTCGCGATTACGAATGTACAAACTTCGATAATCCACGCATTAAGTCATGTGCTAGGTGGAGTACATGACGTTCCTCACGGATTGGCGAACGCTATGTTCTTGCAGGCATTTTTGAAATTTTATGCCGGGGATGAGAAATTTAAAAGGCTTGAGAAAAAAACTGGCATCGACATAGCGAGCGATATCGAGAAATTATATGAGAAGTATGGGCTAAGAAGACTCTCGGATTTCGTGGACAAAAACGAAGCCATACGGATTGCAGAACGGGCGTTTGAAAACAAAAGGCTAATAGAGGTCGGTAGGAAGCCCGTTACCGAAGAAAATTTGAAAGAAATGGCCTTTGGTTCACTTTGATTTTTTGAAAGTCGAAACATCTCACGAGAATGTAAGTAATAAACAAAGGTGGGGGACACCGACCTTAGATATCGTCCAACAACTCTCGTGAAAGACCCAATTTTTGATGCCCCCGCTCAGCCGCCCGTCCTCAGGAGCCTCTCGATCTCCCCGACCCTCTTGGCCACCTTCCTCCCCCTCTCAGTCAGGCTGGTGAGGACCGTGTTTGGGAATCCCTTCCTCCTCTCCTCCTCCACCAGCCCCAATTGCTGCAGCACCCTCAGCGCCGTGTAAACCGCCTGCTTGCCCATCGCGGCGTTCCCAATCAGCTCGGTCCTAGAAATGGAACCTTCTTTATGGAGCATGAGCAGAACTCGCAGGGTACCCCCGGTTTCATCCAGCTCGTCGATCGGTTCCATTTCAATCATAATGGTTGGTGGACTTATTGTCTTTGAGAAAAAGCCGTGTGACACGTGTCACACACAGCCAGTTGGAAGTGAGAGCGACCTCCTTCACTCTCACCAACCCCGTACCATTCCTCCCTCCGTTTTTATGCCATTTATTGACATATAAACGTTAGATTAGACAATTATTTACTTTTTTGTCATGTTTCTAGTTAAAATGTCAAAAAACTCTACCTGGCTTTGTTTTCCGAATGAACCCAAATATCAAAAACAATGTAGGTGACGAACTCGTGGTTTGACCAATCTTCCGTTACTTATTTTATTAGTTTTACTGACCCCCGTCCTCAGGAGCCTCGATCTCTCCCACCCTCTTGATCACCTTCCCCCTCTCTCCGCCAGCCCCGTGAGGACCACGTTCAGGAATCCCTTTATTTTCTCCCTCCGCCTAACATTTTTTTATATGTCATTATCCTACCATTAAAATGTCATAAGGGGTTCGTGGTCGTCGCTTTTGGAATGCTCGCGCAATCCGCGGCGCGATTTCCCGAAGGCGCAAGCTTTTGAGTAAGTTTATCCATCCGTCTGCACTGGCGGGCGCAGAGGGGAAAGCTGAAGGGGGCACTAGAGCGGGTGGTGAGAAAGCTGAGCGATGTCATCTGAAACCCGAGCCTTTTTTTGGGTTTCGTCCTGCCTTACGGATTGTCCTCGTATACCTCCGGCTACCCCTGAGCCTTTTTATCCTCTCCCGACCCAAAACCTCTCCGAGTATGCGCTGAACCCGGTTAACGGTGGGTTCGATCTCCTTCTTGGGGTCCCACTTGACTTTCGGCTGCGATAGGATGTAGGCTGCCGCGTCCCTGAGGCGTTCCTTGTCGTCGACGATGTGGCTTATCAGAGTAAGGATCATCTTTGTATTATCATCGAGTGCCCGCTGTTGCTGATCGCGCATGACCATCATATTCGATATGCGCGAAACGCTCAGGCGCGACTCGACTCGCTTGAACTTCTCGCGCAGTTTTTTTTCCGTGGCGTGGACATAAAAATCCTCGGAACCGCTTATCGCCCGCCCGTAAAGTACGCATATCCAGTCGTGCGGGATGCCTACGTCGTGTGCCTCCTCGCTGAAGAAGTCGCGGAAGTTGTGCAGCCGCATCCGCTGTCCTTTGGGGATGTCTATCCTCGCCTTCTTCACCGTCCGCGTCACCACCTTGTTAAGGGCGTCGGCCGTCAGTTTCTTGCCGCTGCGGTCCACGAAGAGCCAAGGTGAGTGGTCCTTGCGAGTTTGCAGGTAAAGTTTTATCGCGTTCACGGCGTCACAGGTCAGGAATGGGCGCATGCGGACGTTGGTATTGAGGCGCCTGAAATACTTACCGCGAGGGGCCATGCAGACTGGATCGCGCGGCGACGCCCTCCGCGCGAGCCCCTGCTTGAACTGTTTGCGCGTGAATTCGCAGATATCTCCGCCGATGCCCGTCGACGCCGCCGTTAGCAAAATCGCCCGGTCCCGCACGTCCGAAACTTCGACCATCGCCTTTAGGTCCTCGCACGTCGGGAGGTAATCGGTGTAGACCTTCTCACTCCTGCCGAACTCCTTTATCTCGTGCGCCGTGAAGTCGAGTTCGCCCCTCTTTCCGAACCTGAAGTTAAAGAAGGAGCGCGCTGCCACGACCGCCTTCTGTGCCGTCCCGGGGGATTTTATCGACTTGAAAAACTGGACGACCA
>JABAOC010020321.1_pt2 | contig 12065 bp, 7 predicted proteins | sample 7062161 | NCBI WGS metagenome assembly JABAOC01 (sample SAMN14538625, study PRJNA623070) | marine sediment metagenome | biome: marine biome [ENVO:00000428]; feature: marine pelagic biome [ENVO:01000023]; material: deep marine sediment [ENVO:00002113] | place: India: Gulf of Khambhat ... | reverse complement strand
ACGCTCAATGACAACGGTTTTCTCCAAAGATTAGGGAAACTCCAGGCCGTCTTTATATTGACCAGGAGAGTTGATTTGCATATACTCCGCTCATTAATGGAAACTACTCACAAGAGAGTAAAAAATGATCTTAGTTATTGACTTCGGCTCCCAATACAATCAGCTCATTGCCAGGAGGGTGAGAGAGCAGCAGGTTTACTGCCAGATAGAGCCTCCGGGAATTGAATTGTCCAGGGTTAGGTCCCTAGCGCCTAAGGGGATAATACTGTCAGGAGGACCGGCGAGCATATATGAGAATAACAGCCCGAGGCTGGACCCCCAGGTCTTCAATCTCAATATTCCCCTACTGGGCATATGTTATGGCATGCAGTATATGATGGATAGTCTAGGTGGTAAGGTTGAACGTGCCGCCAAGAGGGAGTATGGCCTCGCTGAGCTACACATACTCGATCGAAAGGGCATCTTCCATGGGGTCAATGGGGTAACCCCTTGTTGGATGAGTCACGGGGATACCACTTCTAGCCTTCCAGAGGGTTTTATGGTAACGGCCTCAACGGAAAATACTAAAATTGCGGCGGTTGAAAATGTCAAGAAGAGGCTCTACGGCCTGCAATTCCACCCGGAAGTCGCCCACACCCCTCAGGGACAGAAGATGCTGAGCAATTTTCTCTTCGAGATATGTGGCTGCAAAAGACAATGGACCATGAAATCCTTTATTGGAAAGGCGGTAGAGGAGATAAAAGGGGAAGTTGGTGAAAAGAAGGTCATTTTAGGCCTGAGCGGCGGGGTAGATTCCTCAGTGACGGCCATGCTTCTCAACAGGGCTCTCGGGAAACAGTTGACCTGTATCTTCGTGGACAACGGCCTCTTGAGAAAGGGCGAAGGGGAACGGGTGAAGGACTTATTCAAGAGGCATTCGAGGATTGACGTGCGATTCGTCAACGCCAGAAAGAGGTTCCTGGAACCACTGAGGGGGGTTGTAGATCCAGAAAACAAGAGGAAGGTAATAGGAAGAACCTTCATCAGGGTATTCGAGGATGAGGCCTCAAAGATCGAGGGAGTTGGCTTTCTGGCACAGGGGACCCTCTATCCAGACCTGATTGAATCCAGGTCTGCTTTTGGAGGTCCATCAGCGCTCATCAAATCCCATCATAATGTCGGGGGCCTCCCCAAAAGGATGCGCCTTAAGCTCATCGAGCCCCTGAGGCATCTCTTTAAGGATGAGGTCAGGCTCTTGGGTAAAGAGCTTGGTCTGCCTGATGATATTATATATCGCCATCCCTTCCCTGGTCCTGGTCTGGCAGTAAGGGTTATTGGCGAGGTGACCCCAAGACGTCTGTCCATACTGCGGGAGGCAGATGATATCCTCATAAGGGAAATCAAGAAGGGTGACTACTACAAGAGACTATGGCAGTCTTTCGCAGTCCTTCTACCCCTGAAGAGTGTGGGCATCATGGGGGATAGGCGGACCTATGAACATATCGTGGTTATCAGGGCTGTAAGCAGCCTTGATGCTATGACTGCAGATTGGGCCAGGCTCCCCCATTCCCTCCTGGTTAGGATCTCAAGCCGCATCATAAACGAGGTCAGGGGGGTTAACAGGGTTGTCTACGATATCAGCTCAAAACCGCCAAGCACTATCGAATGGGAGTAGGCTCAATTCGTGATCGCCATTATCGACTATAAGGCCGGGAATCTCGCCAGTATTGCGCGGGCTATAAGCTATCTTGGCTTCAAGTGCCGCATAACCCATGACGTAAAGGAGATACTAGGGGCCCGTAGGGTTGTCTTCCCGGGTGTTGGCTCTGCAGGACAAGCCATGCAGGATCTAAAGACGATGGGGCTTGACCGGGCAATAGGTGAGCTCTATGAATCAGCTAAGCCGTTCCTGGGCATCTGCCTGGGCACACAGATAATCCTGGAAGACAGCGAGGAAAATCAGACCACCTGTCTCGGATTGCTCCCTGGTACGGTAAGACGTTTTCCCACGCCCCTCCTCTCGGCTAATGGCAAGAGCCTCAAGGTGCCCCATATGGGCTGGAACCAGGTAAACTTCAGGAAGGCGCACCCAGTTCTTAATGGTGTTGCGCCGGAGAGCGAGTTCTATTTTGTTCACAGCTATTACCCGGTCCCAAGAGATGGAGACACGATCATCGGCACAACCGACCACGGCATCACATTTGCCAGTGTATTGGGTAGAGGGAATCTCATTGCCCTCCAGTTTCATCCGGAAAAGAGCGGACCTCCAGGCCTGACCATCCTCAAGAACTTCTGCTTGTGGGAGGGAGAAGATGCAAGAGAGACCCTCAGATAGGGACGAGTTCCCTCGCTGCAGCAAACATCCGTTCGCCGTTAACTGCCTGTACGTTTCTTACGATCCACTCGCGGACTTTCTCTCCCGCAGGCAGTGATTGCTTGTAGCTCATAAAGTCAAGCTGCACATCGAGTGCATCTGCGACCCTCGTCGCGAGAACAGGCCAGACCTCGCCAATATCACCTACAATGGGGAGACTCCCGGGAATCCGTGCAAATCCCGACATCTCCATGCGGAAGGGGATGCGCATAACCTTGGTCTTAGGAAGGCCTCTTTGAACTGCATCGGTGACCATTCTTGACCTCCGCTCCTGCGTCCATGCCCTCACCAGATTGGGATCCAGGTCAATACGTACGATCTTCTTGTGGGCAAGGGAGTAGGTCCATCCCCCTTCCCAGTCCGCCCACACCCCGTGCCCAGTGAAGAGCTCGAAGGGGCCATCGTGGACTTCCTGCGACAGGGCAAGGGCAGATTCGATAATCACCTCGGCACTATCCAGAAGCCCCGCAATGCGGCCACAGCGTTCTGAAATAGACAGAGAGTCCCCGATGGCCAGCCCCACCTCCCCACCTCCCACTAACTGTGGTATGGTGACCAGCACGGGAATGCCGTGCTCGGCTCCCGCCCCAATCATGGTGAGACGGTCGGCCCCATAGCCAGCCATCTGCTCAAAGGGTATGCCGCAGCGCTTCGCCAGGGCAAGCACGTCGCGCGCAAGCCTCTCAGTACGAAGTCCTGTAGGGTATGCGATGTTTCCGGCGACCTTGATGATAACGTTTCCCTTGGCCTGGTGCATCCTCCGGTAGAGGGCCGTGTCGATTGGAATCTCGCGTTGAAATTCGTCAAGCCTTGCCTTGGAAAGGATACTGACCTCGAAGAATCCATCTGAGGGGAGCTTTTCTCGCTCAAGACCAAAGGCCACGCCATCGAATCGCTTTACCTTCTCCAGGGTGCCGGCCATCTCATGGTTGATCACTGCAGAACTGGTTGAGACGCCATCGATAATTCCCTTGTGGATGAGCTCCGCCACAAGGGTGGTCACGCCCTCGTGCAGATTCGGACCGCTGCCCACCACCGCTACCACCTTACCCCCCTTCTCCTTAGCCTTAACAATCATCTCCGTAGCCTGCTTCACCCTGGTTTTAGCCCTTGAAGAGAGGCCCTGGTACATAGCCTCAATGACTTTCCGATCAATCACCATGAGTTAACCTCCTCTACAAGTATGGATTCTCGATACTTGATACCGGATACTGGATTTCCAGCCACTATTCACAATCAGTAAAGAGCAAAGAGAAAGGCGACTTCTCGCTCATATGTCCACTTTCTACGGATTGAATAAACAAGTTCATTTTTTGCCAAGAACTTCGAGCTTGTCATGAATATCGTCGTACAATTCCTTGTCCGTTAGTGATTCAGTCTCAAGGAGCGCTTCGAGGTGATCTTCTTATTTCACTACCTTGCTCAAACATCTCGAATTTTGGCAGCTTATTCAGTTAACTCATCCCGTTCCCCCACCATCTCATTCGATGCCAAGCATCCAAGATCCAGAAGGCGAAGCTCCTCAAACCAGTCCTGCTATCACCCCTGCATGTTTCTCCGCAGCGTTTTGGTTCCTCATGACGGCATCCCGCGCACGTTCACCGTATGCTTTCAGGCTATCAGGATGTCTGAGGAGCCAGATCGCCTTCTCCGCCAGCATTTCAGGGCTCGAAATGGGCATGCCCGCACCCACCTCCTCTAGCAGCGCCTTTGCATCCAGAAAATCCTCCATGGAGGGCCCGTAAAAGACAGGCTTTCCCCAGACCGCCGGTTCCAGGGGATTCTGCCCACCCAACGGCACGAGGCTCGCCCCGCAAAACACGATGGTTCCAACGCTATAAAGCTTGAAGAGTTCCCCAAAGGTATTGATGACAATAACCGGCTCCCTGCGCTTTGCCTCACCGCTTCCTAGTTCGCTCCTGAGCTGATACCGGAAGCCGCGCCTCTCACACAGGGATCGAATCTCAGGTATTCGCTCAATATGCCTCGGCGCGACGATCAGAACAGCGTCGGGAAATTCCCTCACGATCTTTTCATAGGCATCCAGCACCATGGCCTCCTCGCCCCCACGTGTGCTCCCTGCGACAAAGACCGGCTGGGAGGATTCAAGATTCAGGATCTGCCGCATTTCCGCTTCTGCAGTAGGGTCTGCAAGGCTTACGAGCAGGTCATATTTCGCATTGCCATTTATGAGGATCCTCTTTGGATCAGCCCCCATCGTCCTGATACGAGCCGCATCTTGTTCAAGGATCATGCTGAAGGCATCGACATTTCCCAGGACTTCACGAAAAAAGTGCCGAAACTTGAGATAGCCCCTGACCGATCTCACTGAGATTCGGCCATTAACCAGCGCGGTCTTGATTCCCATGCGCCGCGCCTCAGTAAGCCACGCAGGCCAGATCTCAGTCTCCAGAAAAACGAGCACATCCGGGCGTGCACGGGAGAGTGCCTTGCGCACTGAACCAATGAAATCGATGGGGGCGTAGACGACGGGGATATCTTGCCCGAAGTTCTCAATTGCAAGTTCTCGACCGTGTTTGGTGGTCGTTGAAACCATGACGGAACAGCTTGGCAGAAATTCTCGTAAGGCCTTGATGATGGCGGCAGCCACCTTGACCTCTCCGAGGGACACGGCATGGATCCATATGCGGGGCGATCCCGAAAGGGCCCGCCCAATGTCTGGCGGTATATAGCCCACGCGTTCTCTCAGATGCTCGCCGTGGCGTCGGCTCAGGCGGGTATAGATCCAGAACGGTGGAAGACAGGACAGGAACAGGCCGGAAGTAAGGGCAGTGTATGCCCCGTAAAGGAGTTTCATAATCCCATGTCGCCAAAAAAGATGCGCGTTTACCCAAAAGAGAGAGGCCTATTTTCCCACAGGGGCACCCTGACACTTATCACAGATCCATATACAAGACAAGGAACTGTTATTGTGTAAAACCCACCAAGAAGTGTGGAAAAATTTGCCCCATTTGGGTAATTCCTTACCTACGAATGGAGTTATTCTTTAAGGACAATAGGGGATAACTACATGAAACTTATACCAAACATGTGACCTCTACTACAAGTGGCACACCTCTTGCTGGGAACATCTCTAACAATCAGACTTATACAGGGAACATCCTTAATCCATACGAGATAGGGAAAAGCTATGCGGGCTGCTATCGTGTTTCGCGAAGAAATTAAGACTTCCCATCCTGGCTGTCTTTAATCTATTATGACCTGGAAAATGTGGTAGAAATACAAGGGGCAATCAGCATACCTGCTAAGAGGCGCCATAACGTGGAAGTGCCCACAGGTTGAAGAGCTTTGTGATGGAATACCAGACCAAGGAAAAGACTCGGCTCCTCATGGAAAAGGGGGTACATATACCCAATCCCATGACGGTTGATATTGGAGAAGAAGTGGATATAGACAGGATTTCCGGTGACCATGTGGTTATCTATGCCGGCTGTAAGATCTACGGCAAGAACACGCTCATTATGCCCGGAACAAGACTGGGCCATGAAGGCCCTGTGACCATAGATGATTGCCAAATGGGCCCCGATGTGGAACTTAAGGGCGGCTTCTTCCGTAAATCCGTATTCCTTCAAAGTGCCAATATGGGTTACGGGGCCCAGGTACGGGATGCGTGCATTTTGGAGGAGGAGGCTAACGGGGCTCATGCCGTTGGACTGAAGCACACTATCCTCTTCCCATTTGTTACCTTAGGGAGCCTCATCAATTTCTGTGATTGCCTCATGGCAGGCGGCACAAGCAGGAGGAATCACAGCGAGGTAGGAAGCTCGTATATTCACTTTAACTACACCCCAAATCAGGATAAGGCAACCGCCTCCCTGATCGGTGATGTGCCGAGAGGCGTCATGCTCAATCAGAGCCCCATCTTCTTGGGGGGTCAGGGCGGACTGGTGGGACCTGCTCAATTGGCGTATGGAACGGTCATAGCCGCTGGGGTTGTCTATCGGGGAGATTGCCCTGAAGGCAGTAAACTCCTGACTGATGGAGGGCTGAAAAGAGCGGATTCAGTTTTTTATCCAGGCCTTTACTGGCATGTTGCAAGACGGGCATTAAACAACATAAACTATGTCGCAAACCTTATAGCCCTCAGGCAGTGGTATCTGGGTGTCCGCTCCCAGTTCTTCCAAGAGGACTTCATGAGCCGGCAATTATATGAGGGGGCATTGGAGAAATTGGATCTGGCTATCGATGAGAGAATAAATCAGCTCAAGGCCCTGGCCCACAAGATGCCCCAATCTGCCGAGCTTTATCAAAGGATTATGAAGGGAAAAGACCCCCAGGGGTTAGTGAATCAGAAAAAGGAGCTCTTCAATAAGTGGCAAGAAATAGAGGATATCCTTCTTTCCTCAAGAGAAAAGATGGATGAGGGATCTGACAGGGATGCCTTCTTGGAGGCAGTGGCTCAGGGCAGAGAGGAAAAGGGGAATGATTACGTGAAGGTCATTCAGGGCTTAGATAAGAAATGGAGTGCCAAGGGAACCGAGTGGCTACAGGGTATTGTGGACAACATAAATGAAGGGGTCTTAGAAAAACTCCCGTCTTTTAAGAACCGGGAATACAGGATAATAGTCGGGATGTAAACCCATGCGATTTAGAATCGCGCAATGACACCCTAAATAAGAATCAGATGTCAAAGGAGGAACAGGGATGGGAAAGTTATTTGGTACCGATGGTGTGAGAGGTGTGGCCAATGAATACCCCATGACTGCCGAGATGGCCTTGAATATTGGCAGGTCGACTGCCTATCTATTTAAGCGGAAAGGCCATACCCCGAGGATCATTATCGGAAAAGACACCCGTGTCTCCGGGTACATGCTTGAAAGTGCCTTGGTTTCAGGGATCTGTTCCATGGGGGTGAATGCCCTCTTGGTAGGGCCCCTGCCTACACCGGGGATTGCCTTTGCGACCAGTAGCATGAGGGCGGATGCTGGTATTGTCATATCTGCCTCTCACAATCCCTTTCAGGATAACGGAATAAAGATATTCTCGAGCGATGGCTTCAAGCTGCCCGATGAGAGGGAGTTGGAGATCGAAAAACTGATATTTTCCAACAACATGGATGCATTACATCCGTCTCCGAGTGAATTGGGCAAGGCCTATCGCATAGACGATGCCAGGGGTCGGTACATCGTCTTTCTGAAAAACACCTTTCCCAATGAATATAGCCTGGAAGGGACCAAGATCGTCCTTGACTGTGCCCACGGGGCCACCTATCGAGTGGCACCGGATACCTTCTTCGAGTTAGGGGCCGACGTCACCTCGTTGTTTGATGAGCCCAATGGTGACAATATCAACGATAATTGTGGATCCCAGCACCCGGAAACCCTAGCAGAGGAGGTCGTCAAGAGGAAGGCAGATGTNNGGGATGGTGACCGCCTTATCACAGTTGATGAGAAGGGGTCTGTCCTAACAGGAGATCAAATTATGGCCATCTGTGCCAGGGAAATGAAAGAGGAAGGAAGACTGAATAATAATCTGCTCGTCAGCACCGTGATGAGTAACATCGGGCTTGGCATCGCCTTAAAGGAACTTGGCATTGAAAACGCAATAACTAAGGTCGGCGATAGGTATGTCTTGGAAGAGATGCAGGCAAAGGGGGCCTCAATTGGCGGCGAGGAATCAGGGCATGTGATATTCTTGCAGCATCACACCACGGGTGATGGGATTATTACCGCCTTGCAGGTCATGGCCGTTATGAAAAAGCTGCAAAAGCCCTTATCGGAGCTGGCGAAAGTGATGACAGTATTTCCCCAAAAGCTCATCAATGTGGATGTTAAAAGCAAGCCTGAACTGTCGACGATTCCCGAGATAGATGAGGTTATCAGGGATGTGGAGGAACAATTGGGAGATAAGGGGAGGGTTCTCGTTCGGTACTCAGGAACGCAGCCCATGTGCCGTGTTATGGTAGAAGGGCCAACACCCGAGGATACCGAGAGACACTGTAGGCAGATTGCCGATGTAATCCGGGGAAAACTCGGCTAATTGAACTTACATTCTGGAGGTGGTGCTGTGCCCTTTAAAGTAATTGTGACCAGGGATTTCGATCACATGAGCGAGGTTGCCGCCCGTGTAGTGGTTAAGGACATACAGGATACCTTGAAGAAGAAAGATACCTATGTCCTCGGTCTGGCCACTGGCAGTACGCCCACTGGCCTTTATAAGCATTTTGCCAAGGCAGCTAATGCAGGGGAATTCGATTGCCCTAAGATCCAAACATTTAATCTCGATGAATATATAGGCCTACCAGGAGAGAATGCCCAGCAGCGTGCGTTTCATCCGGAGAGTTATGGCTTTTTTATGGTACAGGAGCTTTTTGGGCTACTGCAAACGAAATTCAGAGAAACCAATGTGCCCTGGGGTACACTCGTTGATCAGGAACGACTTCTGGCCGAGCTTAAGGCCAGTCCCGGCGATTGGGAGGAGCAGGGCGCGGACAAAGGGAGGGCTATTGTCATCAAGGCGAATGCTCAATCCGAATATCTCAGGTGGATCCGAAGGGAGATCATAGATGCTTACGGAGAAAAAATCGAGCGGAGCGGAGGAATTGATCTCCAGGTTGTGGGGGTTGGTGGTCGAGGACATGTAGCCTTTCACGAATCCGGTATCCCCTTTGAGGGAAACAGAATGCTCCTAGTTAAACTTGATGAGAATACCGTGGCAAACGCCGTGAAGGATGGACACTTTCCAAGCAGAGAGCAAAGCCCGTGGTATGCCATTTCTATGGGAGTTGAGCTCGTCTATAGCGCGAAGACGGTCCTTCTTCTGGCCAATGGAAGCCGTAAGGTCGATCCTGTGGCGGAGTCCCTTTTGCTCGCCCCCACGCCTTCCGTTCCTATATCCTACGGGCACCTATTCGCCATGAAAGGCGGTACTATGATCTATGTAATCGATAAGCCCGCCGCCAAAAAGGTGCTGGAACATGCGGATAAGGTAAGCCAGCGGGGTATAGCCCTTGAGGATATTAGTGAGCAGACCGCTTCTCGGAAGGTTGAGGACTTACCATTTTTTAGAAACCCCAACTCCGGTTTGATGGGATAAGTTGCCCTCTCGCCCTAAGAGGGGTCCCACCAGAAGGTCCTTCTCTTGTAATCGCCGCAGTCAACAATGAGGCAAGGGAGGTCATTGAGATAAGTGGCTTTCTCAGAACGAATAAGGATCTTTCTGAGGGAAAAGCTGCTCTGTCCCGAGATCTATTGTGGGACGAGCCTCAGGAGTGTCCCATCTGGTGCCGTTGTCCTCTTTCCTGTCCAGGACAGCCAGCTTAATTGTGGCTTAACCGGCATCGTAACCTTCAAGAGAAAAGAGACTGCCGCCTCCAGAGTCCCCATACAGAAGCTTGAATCTATTATTTCTCGCCTCAAGGGATATACCCATAAGGCCATAAGAGGGGAAAATAGAGACCTCATAGCCAAGTATCTCGGCGGAGAGACCTTTCTCAAGGAGTTACAAGATGTGATCCACGACCTCAAGGCTACTTCATCACTCTACACGATCTTTCAAGATGCCCCCATCAGGAAAAGGCTTGAGAAGGCCTCCTCTGCCTCAGAGGGGATAATTAACGGAGAAGAACATAAACACCATCAAAGGTTACATCTCCTCTCCCCTGAGGAAAATGAGGTCATCGTAGGCAGAATAAGCCTGCTTAAGGATATGATCTGGTCCCTGAGAGAGGAGATACTAAAGAATGTAGAGAAGATCGGGGAGTTATCCAGCTTTACTCGCGGAGATATGCCTCGAGTTGCCTTCGACCGACTGATGGATATGAATACCCTGCTGAACAACCTAGATCGACTCGAGGTACGAGGAAGGGACTCGGCGGGTATCTCCATTATTGTCACCATAGAAAAGGAGGATTATCTTCACTTCGAAAGGGCACTAAGAAGGAGGGGACTGCTAGAGGAGTTTTCCGCTCGTCAGGATCAGGAGGTCCTCCTGAACCGTGGCATTACAGTTCGCATGGATAAGGACGCTGTTTCCATTAGCTTTGCCTACAAGATTGCCGCCCAGATTGGGCATTTGGGCGAAAATGTACAATTCTTAAGGAAACAGATCCGTAATGATCGGATATTTCAATCCTCGATCGTCCTTCCCAGTATCCATCAGACCCTCATTGCCCACACTCGCTGGGCCTCAGTGGGTGAAATCAGCGAACCAAACTGTCACCCAGTTGATAATGTGATAGCTCAGGATGATAGAACGCAAGGATCTTACACCGGCAAGGGAATTATTCACGTGTGCCTGAACGGGGATATCGATAACTACCTCAGATTGAAGGAGGAGTTTGAAAAGGAGACGAAACGATCCATACCTCCTCAAATCAGTACTGATACGAAGATTATACCCCTCTGGATACAAAGGTATTACGAAGCTGGCCATCCTATTGAGGAATCATTCCGGTTAGCTGTTAATGATTTTGAGGGCTCCCACGCCATAGCCATGCACACCGACCTTGCCCCCGGGAAGATCTTCCTGGCTCAGAGAGGGAGCGGGCAGACGATCTTTGTCGGTCTGGGCGAGGAGTGCTATATCACTGCCTCTGAGATCTATGGCCTAGTGGAAGAGACCTCTCGATATATCAAGATGGAAGGGGATAAGACCGCGGCTGGATTACATGGGCAGATCGTTCTCCTGGACCAGTACTCGAGCGGCGGCGTTACAGGGGTGAAGGCAATGCACTACGACGGAACTCCCATAGGACTCTCTGAGGCCACGGTAAAGGAAACGGAAATAACACCAAGAGATATTGATCGCCAGGATTTTCCCCACTATTTCCTCAAAGAGATCTCAGAATCTCCTGGGTCAGTGGAAAGAACGGTGCAGAACAAATGGAAGGTCATTGAAGAAAATGGAAAGAGGCATCCGTTGATACTCTTAGATGACACGGTGATCCCTCCTGCTCTTGTAGAGGCCTTTCATGAAGACAGAATAAGAAAGATCGTCTTTATCGGACAGGGAACTGCAGGGGTTGCAGCGTATGGTTGTGCCGAGCTGCTCAGGTATTACCTTGCCGACAGCGGCATTCGGATTGCCCCCCTCAAGGCCTCGGAGTTTAGCGGGGGCCTCCTAGAAGCCGACCTTAAAGATACGCTAATTGTCGCCATAACCCAATCAGGTACCACCACAGATACCAATACTGCCATAGATATGGCGCGGGAATGTGGTGCCCATACGATGGCTATAGTGAACCGACGGGATTCAGATATCACCTTCAAGGTAGACGGCGTCCTGTACACCAGCACTGGGAGGGACATTGAGATGTCCGTGGCCTCCACTAAGGCCTACTATTCACAGATTGCAGCTGGGGCAATCCTTGGCCTCAAATTGGCACAATTAACGGCAAGGAGGGAGGAGGACTTTATCCTTGGGGAGCTCGAAAGGCTTGTGCGAATCCCCTCTCTCATGAAAAAGGTCTTGGCAAGGGAAGAGGAGATCGCCAGATCCGCTCGGCGGTTTGCACCCACAAAGAAGTATTGGGCTGTTGTCGGTAGCGGCTACAATAAGATATCCGCGGACGAAATCAGGATAAAATTGAGCGAGCTCTGCTATAAGACTATTTCCTCAGATGTGGTTGAAGATAAGAAACATATTGACCTTTCTTCAGAACCGCTGATTCTCGTTTGTGCTGCTGGCAACCGTGGCAATGTTATCAATGACATCATCAAGGACACCGCTATCTTCAAGGCCCACCAGGCCA
>JABAOC010034802.1_pt1 | contig 12066 bp, 5 predicted proteins | sample 7062161 | NCBI WGS metagenome assembly JABAOC01 (sample SAMN14538625, study PRJNA623070) | marine sediment metagenome | biome: marine biome [ENVO:00000428]; feature: marine pelagic biome [ENVO:01000023]; material: deep marine sediment [ENVO:00002113] | place: India: Gulf of Khambhat ... | reverse complement strand
GCCGTTGCGACGTTGTAGCCCTTGTACTCCAGGTTGTCCTTCAGCACGCGGAGCATGGTCGGGTCGTCCTCGACGACCAGGATCGTCTCGTCGGCCATGGCTCTCCCCCGTCGGAGGAGTCAAGCGGCGGAGCGGTGGCCCGCCGGCAGCATCACGCGGAACGTGCTGCCCTCCCCGGGCCGGCTCTCCGCGTCCACGCTGCCGCCGTGGGCGTCCACGATGAACTTCACTATGCTCAGACCGAGGCCGCAGCCGCCGGCGATGCGGCTCAGGCGGTCATCGGCCTGGTAGAACACGTCGAATATCTTCCGCAACGTGCGCCGGCTCATGCCGATGCCGTTGTCCTGCACCTCCAGGCACACGTCCTCGTCCTTCTGGTAGGCCCGCAGGGCGATTTGTCGGTCATTTTCGGAGTACTTGNNGGCCCTTTCGGTAGGCGCGCAGGACGATGCGCCGGTCATTTTCGGAGTACTTGAACGCGTTGTCCAGGAAGTTCAGCAGCACGACGGTCATCGCGTCCTTGTCCACGGTCACGGCGGGCAGCTTCTCCTCCACCTCGACCTCGAACTGGCAGCCGTGGGACTCGAACCGGTTGCGCACGGCGCCGGCCGCGGCCTCGACGATCTCCCCCGGCGGCACCGAGGCAAACTCGAAGGCCCGCTTGTTGCGCTCCATGCGGCTGAAACTCAGGAAGTTGTCTATCAGCCGGCTGAGGCGCTCGTTCTCGCTCGAGATCAGCCGCAGGTAATCCTGCACCTGCTGCTGGTCCCGGTAGTGGCCTGACAGGAGCGTCTCCACCAGCGCGCGCATCGAGGCCAGGGGGGTCTTCAGCTCGTGGCTGACGGTGGCGATGAAGTCGTTGCGCAGGCGGGTCAGACGGGCCTGGCGCAGCAGATACCGCCCCACCAGCACTACGATGATGCCCGTCACCAGGATGACCAGGAAGCCGGTCCATATGTAGATCTGCACCTGGCTGCGGGTGGCCATGGCGAACACGCCCGGCCCATCCAGATGCAGCGCCACCCGCCAATCGGGCAGGAACTGCCCGGCCGGCAGTTCGACGAACGCGTCATCGTCCTCCAGGTCGGGTCCGCCCCGCCGGACCACGATCCTGGCTCCGTGCAGACGCACTCTGGCGTCCAGCAACCCCCGCACGTTGTCCAGCAGATGGCCCTCGCGGCAGAGCACGACCGCCCGGCCGTCGGCGGACTGAAGCTGCCACACGCCCTCGATCCGCGTCCTGGTCAACTGGTCCCCACGGGGGGGTGGCTCGCCACCTGCCAGGTAGTCCGCGGCCAGCTCTTCCGCATCCAGCGTCGGGAACCGTGGGGGCTGCTCCTTGAACAGCTCCCGCACACGCTGCATCAGGAACCGACGCTGCGCCGTCGGCATCGGGGGCGGGCCGTAGTCGTTAAGGCGGTCCACAAGCCGGCTGAGCACCGACGCCGTGCGCGGGCTCCCGGGCTCTGCCAGCTCGAGGGCCATCAGTTGGGCGTTGGGCACAATGAGCCGCCCTTGCCAGTCCCGGGCGGCCCCATAGGAGGGGTTGGACAGGGCCTCGGTGAGTATCTGGAGGGCGTCCTGCCGATCGCCCGCCTTCGACAGGCAGCGGGCCTGGGCCATGCGGGCCTGCGCCGCTTCATGGATGCCGGCTGCCTTCGGGACGATGCTGCCGTAGGCGTCAGCCGCTTCCAGGTACTCCTGCTGACGGAACTCCAGCTCGCGCGCCACGGCCCACGCCACCGTGTCCGACTCCGCATGCGCGAGGGACTGGCGCGGCTCCGCCGGATAGGCCACCCGGCCCGCCCGGTCATAGATGATGGCCGCCTGGACGGTCCCGCTGGCGACGAGCTGCCTGAATGCCTGGGGAGCCGGATGCTCGGCGACCACCTCGGCGAACTCCCCGGTCTGCTCCCGCCAGTGTTCGTCCAGTTCCGCCACGGCCCCCGCAAGCTCAGCCTGGTACGCCTGGGCCAGCTTCTGGCGGATGGCGAGCCGCTCGTTCTGCACCGCCTGGCTCATGAACCACAGCACCGAGACGGTCGGCACGAGCACCGCCCCGACCAGCAGAAGCAGGACGGGCCACGCCCGTCGGGCGTGGCCCAGTCCCTTGATCCGTCTGCCTTCTCTGGCGGTCATGCTGCACGCCTTACTGGCCGACGAAAGTGGGGAAGTGGCCGGCCTCAGCGCCCGGCCCGACCAGCCGGATGGCGCCCCACAGCATGGGGCTGCCGTATGCCTGCTGAGTGTCCTTGTCGCAGTAGAACTGCTCCACGGCGTGCCCGTCGTTGTTCAGGGCGAAGTTCAGCCCCATCACGTGGCCGGCCTGCATCCTGGCCGGAGCCAGCACGTCGGCGGGCACGAAGACCTCCATGGCATAACCCCCGTCTGTGGGCAGCCATGCGCCGCGCAGCAGCGACTCCTTGCCCTGACTGGCGCCCCAGGGAATCAGCACGTGGGCCTTGTTGGGCCCCTGGCCGGGGGAGTCAGTGGGACTGAAGACGTACTGCTCCGCGTTGGGTCCCTTCCACTCGGAGCGGGCGAACAGCTTGTCCACGAACAGCTCGAAGCTGTCCGCCGTCCAGGGCTGCGACTGGTTGGTCCATACGTGGCTGTCGCGCGCCGCGACGGCGGCGTAGAGCCCCTCCTGGCGCCAGCTCAGCCGCACCGAGCTGCTCTCCCTGTTCACGAAGGGGAGGGGCATCGGCGGGATGCCCGCCCACTCGGACAGGTCGCCGTCCACCGCGATGGGCTCGGCGGAGTAGGGCACCCCGACCGGCTCGGGTGCAGCCGGCCGCACCGGGATGACCGGCTCGGAGACCGCGGGCTGGAGCTGGGCCAACAGGGGGATGAGGCTCGCCAGGGCGGGCATGCCGCGCACTCCCTGGCGAACGACCAGCCGCGCCGGCTCCTCCTGGGTGCGCAGGAAGAACATGGCGCCCTCGGCGGCGTCAGCCAGCTCGCGCAGCACGCGCACCTGGTGCTCCGGCGCGCTCTTGCCCTCGGCGATCCCGGCCACCATGCCCAGCAGGCCCTGCGCGTCCACCAGCACCAGCTTGTTGCTCTTGGCGCTCAGCTCAGGCAGCGCCTTGCTGAGCGGACCCACGGTCAGCGCGGACGGGCCGCGCACGGCGTCCTGCACGGCCTTGACAGGCCCGGGGGCCAGGGCCAGCACCGTGGCCGGTCCGGCCGGGGCGACGTAGCAGCGCAGGTAATCGCCGTCAAAGGGCCTCAAGCGGTAGGAGACAAGTCCGGGCGCCTGTTCCGTCTGCGCCTCTGCGGGTTGGCCGGTGGCCATGGTCTGCACGGCTCCCAGCACCTGGCCCAGCAGCCGGCGCGTGCTCCCCGGGTCGTGGCTTGTGATCACGGCGCCCAGCGCGGGCAGCACGGGATCGAGCCTGGCGGCCACGGAACCCCTGTCGGACTCCGCCGGGGGAATGGCGAACAGCGTCACCTGTCCGATGTTGGCGAACAGCTGCCGGCCGATGTCCTGCCCGGTGAGCTGCATGACGGCGCTCTCCACCTGCTGTGCCCCGGGGCTGCCCTGTAGCAGTTCGCCCAGGGCAACCGAAGCCAGGCCGATGGCCTGGGGCGGCACGGCGGCGAAGCCCGGCTGCCTCAGCACGGGCGTGCGCACCAGGTTGTAGGCCAGCGCATTGTGACCCGGAGCGAAGTCCACCTGAAGCTCCGTGTAGGGGTTGCGCGCGTCAATGACGTCGCGAACCACCACGCTGCGTATGCTCGTGGGGTCGGCGAAGGTCTCGATGGCCGCCAGCTTCTGCTGCTGGCCCTGCTGCTCCAGCTGCTGCCGGATGGCCGGGTACAAGCCGGCCGGGCTCATCCAGAAGGTCACCGCGTCGCGGGAGCGCCTGGACCTGTCCAGGCCGGCGAAGGCGGCGTTGCCGGTCGCCAGCGAAGCGTCTCCGTCGCCCTTGTAGCGCCGGACGGCGCCGGCGAGCAGATCCTCGCTGGTGGCGAAGATCATCACGTGATCGTCGTACGCGAAGCCGGGCCGCGTCCCGGCAGTGGCGGGCAGCAAGGTGCGCTGCATCCCTTGCAGGGGCTCGGCCCTCTGACCGGTCACGTTGACGCCCATCAGGATGATTCCCCGCAACGCATCGCTCTCGCCGGGATACAGAACAGCTACCGCGGAGGGCGGCCCACCCAGCGACAGACGGGTCACCCCCACCGCCAGGCCCCGGACCTTCTTGAACTCCTCAACCATGCTGGGATTCAGCAGGGCGGCAACGATGTCCTGAGGCGACTTGCCGCTTGCGCCGCTCGCCGTGCCGATCACCTCGAGCGGGTTCTCCAGGGGGCTGCCGCGCAGCATTGCCAGGATCTTCTCCACCTGCTCGCCCGGGCTGCCCACCTCGTAGTACATGACCGTGTTGGCGGGCATGAGAGACGCGGGGTCGGGCAGCACGAGGTCATCCAGCATGTCGCGCGCGCGGCGCGCGATCTGCTCCTGGTCGGGGTAGCGGCCCACCACCTTCTCCAACTCGTCGGCGGCCTGGCCGCGCATGCCCTTCTTCAGGTAACAAGAGGCCAGCCGATAGTGCGCCTGGGCAAGGACGGCGCGGTTCTCTTCGGCCTTCTCGATGGCCTGCTGGTAGAGGTCGATGGCCTGGTCCAGGTCGCCGACGGTTTCCTCGGCGTAGACGGCCCTCTCCAGCAGGACCGTTGCGCTCTCGCCGCGGGCGAGGGCGCAGAAGCCTACTAGTCCAACCACCACTGCTGCGATCAATGCAGCCCGTTTGCCGTTCATCGTCCGAGCCTCCTACGGCTAAGGTACCCGAAACGGCCTGGTCATCACAGTGTAAGTCTACGCCCGGTGTGTTACGGAATGTGTACGGGTCCCGCCGTTCTTGTTTACCTTCCCATGGGGTTCTCCTGTGCGCCGGGGGCGTGCACCCGGGCTACGTCCTGGCCAAGGAGTGCCACCTCATTGCTGTTTGCAGAGCTGGCCTCCGGTGCCTATAATGCCATCCCATTGGCTTGGCGCCGTGTTCCCGGCCTTTGGGCTGAAGGGCACAGGCGCACCAGATCGCTGCGAGCGATTGGTGCGCGCGCTTTTGCACGGCAGGCTTCGATATGCCGCACTGGAGGCCGCGGCAGTGGAGGGACACGCCAAGCACGGCAACGGGGCGCGCGGCGGAGGGCGCCCGCGCAGTGCGCGCGGCCGCCTGTATGCTGGCGCCCCTTCGTGTGCCTGCGCGCTGCATGCACCGCTGGTCCGTGTGGGAAGGAGGTGATGCCGGGAGCTGAGGGAAGCGTGGCGAAGATGCGTTGAGGAGTTCCTGGAAGTACGGATTCTTTGGAGGACTGAGACCATGTCGCAACCAAGAGGGCCGGCTCTCGTCGCACTTGTGGTGGCGGCTCTTGCGCTCGTGGCGGCGACGCCGACACAGGCGCTCACTGTGACCGTTGACGAGAACACGCAGCACCAGACGATCGAAGGGTGGGGCGCCTGCCTTTACCCCGATGAGCACCGCGATCCGTCGCTCTACATGGACCAGCGGTGGCGAGACGCCTTCCGCGACGCCGGCATGAACATCATCCGGCTCAACGTGACTCCTGCGATTTCCGTCCAGCCGGGCGGGGATCATGAAGGCCCCGAGGCCCCCATGACGGGCGACCTCGCGGCCGACGCCGCGACGTTCAACTTCGAGCAGGAATCGTTCCGATACTCCGACGAGCTGGCCGCGTGGCTCCACCAGGGGATCCTGGAGCCGGAACGGGCCAAGGTAGTCGGCGGCATCTGGTCCGTGCCCCATTGGGCGAAGGCGCCCACCGGGAATTACCTGTCCAACGGCCGCTGGTCAGGCGGCACGCCGGTGCTGATGTATGTCTACCCGCCCTCGCCCGGCTGCACGTGCGGCGGCACCTGGGACACCGGCATCTGGCAGCAGGACCGCTACCAGTACTGCGCTCGCTGGCTGGCGTCGTTCTGCTACGGTTTCGAGCAGCACAGTGGCATGCCGCTCTACGGACTGAGCTGCCAGAACGAGGTCGCTTACGAACAGCCGTTCGACAGCTGCACGCTCTACCACGAGGCGAAGGCCCAGAAGGGCACGCGTCAGAGCTCAGAGACGACGATGAACTACGCCGTCTACGCGAATGCCATGAAGGCCACCAAGGATGAGTTCGCGCTCCACTCGGAACTGGATCACATCCTGATCATGGGTCCGCACCATGCCGGCTTGGACGAGAACCCGGGCAATCCGTGGGGCCTGCTCTTCCAGATGAGCGGCATCCAGGCGGTCAAGGATCACGCGGACCCGAATCTACTCGACTTCATCGATGTCTACACGCACAACTACAGCGCCCCCTCGGCCAAGCGTGCGGAGATGTTCCGCGCCTACTGGGCGGGCATGGACAGTCTGCCCGGCGAGGCGTGGGCCGACTGGTACTACCCGCCTTCGATGTACGTGGGCATCGTCGGCGACGGCAAGCAGACCTGGAACAGCGAGTTCGGCGGCCACGAGTTTGCCTGGCCCGGCCCTCTTGAGCTCGCGCTCGATTCCCACACTCAGCTCGTGCGGGGGCACGAGAGCGCCATCATCTACTGGCAGCTACTGACTTCGGGCAACTCCAGCGGCAGCGTGCACGAGCTGCTGTCCATGGACACGCTCGACAACCCGCAGGACAGCCTCAAGTACTGCGCCTACAAGCAGTTCTCCCGCTACATCCGTCCCGGCGCCCGGCGCGTCGCGGCCACGTTCGACGCGAACGGGTGGACTGGCTACGGCGGTGCGAGTGCCTTTGACGATGAGAACGCCCTCAACGTCAGCGCGTACGTGCACGCCGCCGACGGGCGGGTCACTGTGGTGCTGGTCAACATGACCACTACTGACTACCCCGTGGACGTCAACATGCCGTCCACCCCGTCGGTGAGCACCTGCTCGGTCTATCGGACCAGCTCGACGGAGAACTTCCTGCACGTCGGCGACGTCGCAGTCTCCGGCGGCGTGGCCAGCGTGACCGTGCCGGGCGAGAGCATCGTGACCGTCACCGGTGCGGGCGCGGGCGAGAACGTCGCGCCCGTGGCGCATGACGATTCCTACTCCACGCCGATGGACGTGACGCTGAACGTGGCCGCCCCCGGTGTGCTGGAGAACGATACCGACGCCAACGGCGACCCGCTGACAGCCATCAAGGTCAGCGATCCGCCCAACGGGTCGGTGACGCTCAACAGCGACGGTTCGTTCAGCTACACTCCGGACGCTGGCTACACCGGCGACGACTCGTTCACATACAAGGCGAACGACGGCGAGCTGGACTCCAACACGGCGACGGTGACCATCACCGTCACCAGCGGCAACACGCCGCCCGTGGCTAACGACGATTCCTATACCACGAGCAAGGACACCGTTCTCAGCGTCAGCGCGCCGGGCGTCCTGGCGAACGACGACGACGCGGACGGCAACCCGTTGACGGCGGTCAAGAAGAGCGATCCGGCCAACGGGTCGGTGGTGCTCAACAGCGACGGCTCGTTCGAGTACACCCCCGACGCCGGCTACGAAGGCGAGGACACCTTCACCTACGTGGCGAACGACGGGATGGATGACTCGAACACAGCGACGGTGACCATCACCGTCGCGGGCGTCGGCACTGCCATGCACGTCGCCGACGTGGTGGCATACCTCACCGATGAAGCTGCCGGCCCACGGAAGCGGCCGTATGCAGAGGTGCTGATCCACGACGAGTTCAATCAGCCCGTTGCCGACGCCACCGTTACGGTCCGCATGACCTCCTCCAACGGCCGCCTGGACAGCGTCCAGTCCGGCGTGACAGTCGGCGACGGATGGATGCAGGTGACCGGCCCCGATGGGAACTACGACGACATCACAGCTTGCGTGACCGACGTCACGCACGCTACTCTGACCTACGACTCCGGCGCGAACGTCGAGACCTGCGACAGCGGTAGTTGACGCAGGACTTCTCCCTGAGGAGACGGGGGCTCGCGGGCGCCAGCCCGCGGGCCCCTGCCCCGTGCAGTGGTCATTCGGGCCGCAGCCGCTCCTGCGCGTCCCTCACGGCCCGACGGAATTCGCCCGGGGGCATGCCCATCGCCCTCTTGAAGGCGCGCGTGAAGTGGCCGGGGGTCTTGTAGCCGCAGTCCAGCGCGATGGCCTTGATGGGCCGGTCGGTGGTGCGCAACTCCCGGCCGGCGCGGCGCATGCACCACTTGAGAAGATAATCGTATGGAGGGCGGCCCAGGTACCTGCGGAACAGGGTCCGGAAGTAACCATACGAGACGTGGCATTGCCGGGCGGCCTTCCTGAAGTCGAAATCGCGCGTCGGGCTCTGTCGCACCCGCTGGGCGACCTGCTCGATTTCGCTGCGGTGGGGGCCTGACTCCGGCTCCCGGTCCCCGGCGACGAACGCGAACTGCTCCAACTCGGTGTGGCTGAGCGCAAGTTCGGTCAGGGCGTCCTGCAGGGCCTGCTGGGCGTTGATGCGGGCGGTAATGCCGCGGTCCACGGCGAACACGTATCGCACGCCGCCGCTCTCCACACGGACGGAGGAGCGCTCGTGGTAGTTCTCTGCGCCGTCCGGACGCTGCCATGAGCCCACCTCCATCTCGACGCGCCCGGGCCGTCGGCCGGCGCCGAGATCAGCGGCGCGAGCGCGCACGCCCGGGTCCATGCCCGCAGCGGGGCAGGCGTTGCGCAGGTTCCGCAGGTCCTCAACGGCGGCCAACTCCCTTCGGCTGCGGCCGGACATCTCCACGTAGCGATCGTTGCAGAAGACCAGAGCCTGGCAGCCTGTGTCGGGGTCTTCGCGGGCAATGCTCATCCCGTCGAAGGCGGCCTCAGCCATCAGGCGGAAGCGTTCCTCGCTCTCCTTGAGCGCCTGCTCGGCCCGTACCCTCTGGGTGATGTCCCTGGCCACCAGGCAGAGCCCCATCAACTCCCCCCACCCGCCGAAGCCGGGGCTGACGGTGATGGAGACGTCGAACCTGTGCCCGTCCGCCGCACGAGCCGTCGCCTCCAGGGTGTGGGTGTCCTTGGTGGCGCCGGCCCGGCGCAGCAACTGCCGGAGCATGGGGCGATCCCGAGCGACACACAGCTCCGAGGCGTGGCGCCCGAGCATCCGGTCCGCCCCCCGGCCGTAGAGGGCCTGTGCCCCGGGATTCCAGCTCTTGATGACGCCGTCCATGCTCAGGCCGACTATCGCATCGGTGCTGGACAGCACAAAGGAGCCCCACCGGAGCAGGCTCTGCCGGGCATGCTCGTGGAGCTCGGGTTGGCTCCTGACCAGTAGCAGCGCGACCGCCCGTCCCGCGGAATCGCAGACCGGTATCTTCTCGATCAGCCCGGGGCCGTCCTTGGGGCGCACCCGGACCGATTCGCAAGCCTCCAGTACCTTCCCGTCCTCGGCCTGGAAGCGCCGGCCCTGTTCTTCTCCCCAGATGTCCACGTCCGACTTGCCGATCAGGTCCTGCTGTGTTCGCTGCATGTCCCGCGCGAACATCCGGTTTGCGTACCTGATGCGCAGGTTCCCATCCTTGAGCCAGACTCGGTCTGCCAGGGCGAACACGTACCGGTTCGGCTCCAGGGCGTGCCGGAGCACAACGCTGGCGGGCCGGCCGCGATGGTCGCCCCTGTGCGCGCGCCTTGCCTGCCCACCCGTGCGGGTCAGCACCCGGTGCGCGACTTCGCCCAGACGGTCTGCCTCGTCCGGGTGCAGGCAGGCCGCCGCGCCGAACTCCTCCGTGTAGCGCCGTTCGCTGTCGGGCCTGAGCCAGCTACCGATCACGATGAGAGGCGTCGCGGGCATGAACGTAGCCGTGGTCCGTACGATTGGGCCGAACGTAGCCCACGACCCGTTCGCGACTTCGACTGTCACCAGAAGGTCCGGAGGCCGGCCTTCCTCCACGTAGCGTTTCACCAGCCTCCAGGCCGGCATCTCAACCGAAGTGAGAACCTCAGCGTCGAACTGGATGTTGGCCGCGCGCAGAGCCTCAATCGCCGGCTCCGGGTCGGCCGCGGCCTCGTGCAACACGAGAACGCGCAGCCTTCGTTCCATGGCGGGACCTCCCCCGGCCCCCGCCCGCCGGACTCACAGATGAGCCGAGGGCCGCTGGCATTCATATATGGTAAGAGATCCTACACTTGGGGTATTTACCCGTCGCGCTTTGCCCGGTAGTATAGACACTGCTTGTCCGCCTGGCCAGCGGGCGAACGCCTTGCACAGCCGGAGAGAGGGAAGGCCGAGGGGGAACACGGGACTGCAGCAATCCTGCTTCCCGTGGGCAACGGGGTGGAAAGGAGGTCAACTCTGAGGCCAGGTTAGCGCTACCGGTGCTCCGAGGAGGGCTGTGCGGCGAACGCCGGCTCCCGAGGGGGCGGAGCGGTTGTGGAAGGCTTACCACGAGTTGTGGAGGTAGCGAGATGCAGTTTCCTGCAAGGACGCGGTTTCCTTCGGGGCGATACGGCCTGCTGGGTCGGATCGTCTGCTTCGCAGTGCTGGTTTCCTTGTGTCTGGCCGGCTCGGTCCGGGCCCTTCCCCAGGGCTATCTGGACGTCACAACGTACGGCGCTGATCCCACCGGCCAGTCTGATTCGACCACGGCCATCCAGAACGCCATTAACGGTGCGCGTGACAGTCAGCAGGTATGTTTCTTTCCCGGCGGGACGTACAAGGTCTCGGACCGGCTGGAGTGCCACCAGGGCAGTGACCGGGACCATCCGCCGGTACTGATGGGTTCGACGGTGGATCCGAACAACCGGGCGGAGATCTACCTGGCTCCGAACTCCTCGGGGTTTGGCGACCCGTCGAACCGCAAGATCGTCGTGCACTTCTACAATGAGGGCACCCCGTCCGACGACAGTAATAACGCGGACCACATCAACCCTGGCATCGTGGGCATAGACATCCGGATCGGTTCGGGCAACCCGGGCGCGGCGGCCCTCAGGCTGCAGGGCGCCGAGGGCACCACCATTCAGGACGTCAACATCGACCTGACCGAGGGCGGCCACACCGGCATCTGGGGCATTCCCGGCTCCGGCGGTGCCACCCACCAGGTCACCATCACAGGGGGCGCCATCGGCATAGACACCCGCAAGCACTCAGACCTGTCCAACGGTGGGTCGCAGCCCCAGCCGGTCGTGACCGGTTCCACCTTGACCAACCAGACCGGCAGGGCCATCTACTCCGCCGTGCGCGGCGCGCTGGTGCTGGTCGGCTGCCGCATCGAGACCAACCAGAGCGGCCCCGTGGTGTGGCTGAGCCGCCACTGGAACGGCGAGCCGTTCGACGGCAAGCTCATGATGATTGACTGCGAGATAGACTACAGCAGCTACTCATCGAGCAACACCGTCTTGGAGATGGCCGATTCCTACTCGAAGAGCTTCTACATGGACAACTGCTACGTCCGGAACGCCGAGCGCGTCTGGACCAGCAGCGCGCCCTGCAACAGCTCCGGATGGACGCACTTCTACCGATTGGGCGTGCACGTCCTGCCGAACTCCCGAGGGTGGGGCCAGCCCAGGGAGCCAGTGTGGGTGGACGGTTCGGTCTACGGCGACGTCTACAACGACTCGACCGACGGCGCTTCGCCGCCGACCGACTTGCAGTCGCGTCACCAGTGGCCGGCCGATTTCCCCACGTTCGAGACGCCCGGGGTCGCCAATGTCAAGACCGATTACGGCGCGGCCGGCGACGGTTCGACCGACGACTGGTCGGCCATTCAGCAGGCGATCAACGAGAACGAGGTGGTCTTCTTCCCGAAGGGCACCTACATGGTCTCCCAGACGCTGGACCTGCAGGCCGACTCGAAGCTGATCGGCGTCCACCACAAGATGTCCTGCATCATGGCCATGGCGTCGCTGGGCGATCTGTTCGACGATGCCACGGATGGGGAGACGCAGTCGCGNNCAACGCCGAGACCTATCTGGCGTTCCTTAACCTGCGGCGGGCATGGCCACTGGCTGACCACAATCCCGAGTCGCCCGCGAACTACACGCTGGAGTGGCGTTGCGCGGGGGATTCGATCGTTCGACACGTGGAGTTCATATCAACTTCCCAGACCTACTGCCGGCCGGACAAGATCGCCTA
>JABAOC010010291.1_pt2 | contig 12067 bp, 8 predicted proteins | sample 7062161 | NCBI WGS metagenome assembly JABAOC01 (sample SAMN14538625, study PRJNA623070) | marine sediment metagenome | biome: marine biome [ENVO:00000428]; feature: marine pelagic biome [ENVO:01000023]; material: deep marine sediment [ENVO:00002113] | place: India: Gulf of Khambhat ... | reverse complement strand
AAGGCGGTGGTCTGGATCGACGGCGGCCTGCACGCCACCGAGGTCCTGGGAGCACACCAGCTCATGGAATTGGTCTATCAGATGGTGAGCCGGGATGACCCGGAGACACTGCGGATCTTGGATGACGTCATCCTGCTGGCGGTCCACGCGAACCCGGACGGGATGGAGTTGGTCTCGAACTGGTACATGCGAGAGGCCGAGCCCACCAGGCGTACCACGCGGGGGATCCCGCGGCTGTACCACAAGTACNNGAAGCGATCCACGGTCGGGCTTCCACGCCTCTACCACAAGTACGTCGGGCACGACAACAACCGCGACTTCTACATGGTGACCCAGCCGGAAACCGAGAATCTGAGTCGCGTCATGTTCCGCGAGTGGTTTCCGCAGATCGTGTACAACCACCACCAGACGGGACCCACCGGCACGATCATGTTCGCCCCACCATTCCGTGATCCCTTCAACTACAACCTCGATCCGATGGTCCCGCTGGGAATCGCGATGGTGGGCGCGGCGATGCACAGCCGCTTCGTGGCCCAAGGAAAACCGGGCACCACCATGCGCTCGGGCGCGGGCTACTCAACTTGGTGGAACGGCGGACTTCGGACCACGACGTACTTCCACAACATGATCGGCCTCCTGACAGAGACGAAGGGCCATCCGACACCGATCGAGATCGAGNNTACCGGGCAACGACCAGCCCTTCCCCATCGCGCCGCAGCGCTGGCACTTTCGCCAATCCATCGACTACTCGATTACCGCGAACCGAGCGGTGCTAGACTACGCGTCCCGCTACCGGGAGACGCTGCTATACAACATCTACCTCATGGGGAAGAACTCCATCGAGCGGGGGAGCCGCGACCATTGGACCATCCACCCCAAGATGGTTGACGCGGTGACCGCAGCGGTGGAGGCCGACGCGAGCCTCAGGGAGCAGCCGGCGCAGATGCGGCGATTCCGCGGCGTGCCCAAGGAGTACTTCGCCATGCTCCGGGACCCGGCGCTTCGGGACGCCCGGGGCTATGTCCTGCCCTCGGACCAGCCAGACTTCCCGACGGCGACCAAGTTCGTGAACGCCCTCATAAAGAGTGGGATCACCGTCCACCGAGCGACCAGGGCGTTCGAGGTGGCGGGCACGCGCTACCCGGCCGGGTCGTATGTGATCAAGACGGCGCAGCCGTTTCGGCCCCACGTCCTCGACATGTTCGAGCCACAGGATCACCCGAACGACTTCCGCTACCCCGGCGGGCCGCCCATCGCCCCCTACGACAACGCCGGCTGGACGCTGGCATTCCAGATGGGCGCGAAGTTCGACCGAATCCTAGAGGGCTTCGACGGACCGTTCGAGAGAATCGAAGGGTTTGCCACACCGCCTCCGGGGGTGGTCACCGGCGCCGACGACGCCGTGGGCTTCCTCCTGAGCCACCGGGTGAATGACGCGTTCATCGCGACGAACCGTCTGCTAGCCGACAACCACGAGGCATATTGGCTGCGCGAGCCAATGCGGGCCAACGGCACGACCTATCCAGCGGGTACGATCTACATTCCGGCGCGAGTGGGCGTGCTGCCGAAGCTGAGACGACTCGCGTCGGAACTGGGACTCCGGTTCGAGGCTGTGTCGGCAGCACCCGCAATCCAAGCGCTGCGCCTGCGACCGGTGCGGATCGGACTGTGGGATCGCTACGGCGGCTCGATGCCCTCGGGGTGGGCCCGATGGTTACTGGAGCAGTTCGAGTTCCCCTTCGAGGTGGTCTATCCGCCAACCCTCGACGGCGGCGGCCTATCAGGCGAATACGACGTGCTCATCTTCCCCAGCGGCGCCATTCCGGCACCCGCCTCCGAGGGCGCGAGCTTCAGGCAGTTCTCCGGCGGGCAACCCGATCCGCAAGCCATCCCACAGGAGTACCGCTCCCGGTTGGGCAGCGTCACAGCGGAGAAAACGGTTCCCAAGCTGGAGGAGTTCTTGAGGCAGGGCGGGACCATCCTCACAATCGGCAGCTCAACCCGCCTGGCCGCACACATTGGCCTGCCACTGGCCAACCACCTCGTGAATGAGGACGGGAGGCCTCTCAGACGCGAACAATACTACGCGCCCGGCTCGGTGCTCCGAGTGCGCGTCGATACTACGCGAGCCATTGCCTACGGGCTGCCACAAGACCTCGACGTGTTCTTCAACAACAACCCGGTGTTCGCGCCGCTAGACGCCGGGCAGCGGGACGTGGTTGCCATCGCCCGGTTCGAGAGCGACGAACCGCTCCGGAGCGGCTGGGCCTGGGGCCAACACCATCTGAAGGACGGTGTGGCGATGGCCGAAGCCCAGGTAGGGAGCGGTAAGCTCTACCTGTTTGGCCCGGAGATCCTGCGCCGCGGACAACCGCACGGCACCTTCCAGCTCCTGTTCAACGGGATCTACCTGGCCGGGGCAACGCCAGTGCAGATGCCCGCGGCGTCGGGAGGTGGAGACTAGAGAGGCGGCAGGAGCGGCAGACGGAACGGCGGAACGATGGAACGATGGCATGACGGCATGAACGGCTTCTCGGGTTCACGGCTGACCCCAGGCGGGAGCCTGGGGTCACCGGGAGCGATGGAGCGTCTCGCCCTGTCCGCCGATCCGCCGATCCGCCGATCCGCCGAGCGCGGTGGGGCAGAGGCGGCGGGGGGCACGGGCAATGGGTCCTGGGTGTTAGGTGCTGGGTTTATCGTGAGGCTGGCCAAAGCGTGCCCCAGGATCCAGCACCTAGTACCTACAGTAAACTCGCCTAGCGCTGGTCCAACAGCCCTGACAACCAGTGCACGACGTTGAGCAGGAACTGGGCATTCTGGACTGCATGCGGTGAGTTCATTCCAAGAGGCGTGCGGTCGGGGCCGGCGAGTTGTGCGCTGAACATGGCTGCCTCACCGAACACCGCCACACGACCCTGCCCCACTCGAAGCACAGCTCCCTGGAGCCAGTGAGCCGCAGAAAGGCGCGGCGTGCTTTTCGAGAAGCGCCACGCCTGCTGCGGCATGAGGAGCACCACATCAAGACCCAGAATCAGCAGTGAGTCGATCTGGGCCACCGCCCGGAACGCCTGACCCGTGAACGCCACAACTGAATCGACTCTCTCCCCAGGGCCGCGGCCGTTGGTGACCGGGTGATCTGCCAGGGAGCCATCCGAGCGTCGGAACACCATCTCCCCCGACTGTTCCTGGCCCATGGCGAAGCCGTTGTTGAACAGAACGCCGAACGCCGCAGCGAGCTCGGCCGCTGCGCCAGGGAATGGCATGTGGTCCGCAATGAGGAGCAGTGCGCCGCCCTGCTGCACCCACTGGCGGACCGCTGCGATCTCCGCACTGTCAAACGCCGAAGGCGTTGGCAGGGACCAGTCTTCCTCGTTCTGCTCGGCGATTGCGTTGGAGATGACCAGGATGTCGGCGCCAGCCAGCATCTGACGGGCAAACCGGGATTGCGACGGCCTGACCACGTATCCATCGGCCCGGAGCAGCTTCGCAAAGGTGTAGTATCGACCCCCCGCCGTGTGGAAGTTGAGATGCGCCTCATCGATCAAGACCACCGGTCCACGCCCGGCGTCGAAAGCCGGATGGTGGATCGGAGGCGAAAAGCCCGAATCCGCAACCTGCTGAGCCGACACGCCAGCTGCGAGGACACACGGAACGACGACACACAACGCTACGCAGCGGAGCATATCCAAGCCGACCGGCAATTGACCGCCGGAAGATCACTCCTCACTTGTCACTCCTTACTCCTCACTCCTCCCTCTCATTCCCTCACGCAGTCGCGCGATCTGCTGCTCTGCGTCCGTCGACCATGGGGAGCCTGTCACGATGGATACGTCGGACACGGGGACTGGGAGGCTCAGGATCCCGCTACAATACCCCACACCACCCCCGAAGGGCTAGCGGTAGGTGGTGGGACAAGCGGCAGGGGCGGCGTGAATGGGGAGGAGAAGGGGCAGGTGGGGGAGGAGGGGCAGAGAGCGGGAGGGGCGGCAGCGGGCGGCGGTGGGCGGCAGACGGAACGGCGGAACGACGGAACGATGGCATAACGGCATGAACGGCTTCTCGGGTTCACTGCTGACCCTAGGCGGAAGCCTAGGGTCACCGAGAGCGATGGGATGTCTCGTCCTGTCCGCCGATCCGCCGAGCTCCGAGGGGCAGGGGCGGCAGGAGCGGCGGCATAAAGCGGATGGATCGGGCGGAGCGGACGTTGCCCACAGCACAGTCCGTGAAGTCCAATCCATCCGCTCTAGCCGGCCTGGTCTCGTTGGGCTATGGCTCGCAGCGGATCTCCAGCGAGTGATGGCTCGAGCCGCCGGGTCCGACGTTCAGGTGGGCGATGAGGGCACCACGGAACGGGCCCCGCGGTGGTATCTCAATTTGGAGCTGGAATTGGGACGCCAGCGACACGTTGTCCGTCACGATCCCTTTGTGATGCTCGTTGACGTTAGCCCGATACGTTGTGCCGATCGGCGTGGGGGGCTCCGTCAACGGGTTCACCGGGGTCAGCTCGAGGTGACCGTTCGCATGGAACTGGCTCACGAAGTTGCCCGATGGCGTGAACACCACCTGCTGCCGGAGCCGTACCGGACCGAACACGTGCAGGAAGTCAAACGGACCGGATTCGCAAAACGGCTTCGGAATCACCTGGTTGAACTCGATCTCCAGCTCCTGCCTGGCGATATCCGCCTTACCTTTGCGACTTCCCGCCAGATGCAGGATCGTTGCGCTGCCGTCGGTCCCGATGGGCACCGGTTCGGTCACGTCACCCAACGGGCCGCCAATCGCCGCCCGCAACTCCACCGGGATGCCGTTGTAGATGACGGCCGGGATCTCCCGGAAGGAAGGAGCAGGGTTGATCGGGCCCGATTGGCCCGGTGCCGCCCCGAGCAGGCCGGAACGGATGAAGTCCACAGTGGCCAATTGCTCCGCCAGCTCCCACGAGATCACCTGGTGGTCGGTGGTGCCGGGGATGAGGAGCTCGAAGTGGGCTCCGCCGAGGGTCCCATCGCCAAGATCGAAGAAGCGCACGTGGAACCGAACCGGATCGTCCTCACCACACTCGAGCTGGATGGCCGATCCTACCCAGCCAGCCGGTTCACCGTAGCCGGTCTGGACACCGCCGATGGCGTCCTTCCAGGTGCAGTTGAAGGGAAAGACGTCGGGCATCCCGAAACCGGTGCGGTCGCCGTCCAGAAACAGCAACGCCGCCCGCAGGGCGCGGGGATCCGACTGTCCGGTGAAGATGAGACTGATGGGATCCTGTGGGTTTCCGGTGAAGTCGACTCCGGTGAAGGGCCAGAAGTCCACTCCGGCGGCGGTGACGATAGGGGACGGTGCCGGCAGTCCGCCGTCGTGCTTGCCGAGCGCCGGCGCGGCGCTGTCTTCCGGGGCCGCCGCCTCGTCACAGGCACCGACGGCGGCGGCCACCACTATGGCGCACGCGCCGATAAGGAATCTCTGCTTCATAGTTGCCTCCGAGATCGAACGGTTGGGAAACGTCCAGCGAGACCAGGGTTAGCCCATCGTCCCGCCCAACCGTCAAGCAGGCGTCAAGAGCCGACGTACGCGATCCCGATCTGTTGTCACGGTTTTCAACTTGGCATAGCTTAGCTCACTACCGTGGCTGCACGCGCAGCCCGACGAGGCTTGGAGTCATCCAGCAGACCACGATTCGCCCTTCTCGGGAGACATCGATGTCAAGGCCAATACGGCTCCTCACGATTGCCAGCTGCGTCGTAGCCACCGTCATACTGCGCTCGGAGGGCAGCGAGCGGCTGCAACAACTGGCGGGCAGCGTGACCATCTACCGCGACGCGTTCGGCGTGGCGCACGTGCACGGTCCCACCGACGCCAGCGCTGCGTTCGGATTCGCTTACGCCCAGGCGGAGGACAACTTCTGGCAAGTGGAGGACAACTTCATTCGAGCGATCGGGCGGGCGGCCGAGGTACACGGGGAGGACGTGCTCCTAGACGACTGGATCAACCGGGCACTGGAGATTCCCAGGTTGTCGATGGAGGAGTATGAGCAAGTGGACCCGGCGGTCCGAGCGCTGCTGAACGGTTTTGCCGACGGGTTCAACTACTACCTCGCCCGCAATCCCGACACGGAACCGCGACTGCTGGACCACTTCGAGCCGTGGTACCCCCTCGCCTTCATCCGGTACCTGTACTACCAACGGGGTTTTCTCTTCGGCACGAGGCTACAACGGGCCGAATTCCACGAGGCTTTCCAGCGGTCCACGGGGGAGCGGCGCAGCGAACTGCCCTCGATGCCCCGGCACACGGGCTTGCGGGCCGAGCAGGGATCGAACTCCTGGGCGATCACGCCGGCAAAGAGCGCCAGCGGCAACGCGCTGCTGTTCATCAATCCTCACCTGTCGTTCTTCGGCCCCTCACAGGTCTACGAGGGCCACGTCATGAGTGAGGAGGGATGGAACTTCAGCGGCTACACTCGGTTCGGCTTTCCCCTACCCTACGTCGGCTTCAACGAGCATCTGGGATGGGCCAGCACCGACAACGGCGCCGACCTCCAAGACGCGTACACCATCACCTTTGACGACGACAGCAACCCGCTCAAGTACCGATATGGGGATGGTCACCGCACGGTGACTGAGTGGACGGAGGAACTCAGGGTCAAGACCGAGAACGGCATCGAGCGGCGAATCGCGACGTTTCAGAAGACCCATCACGGCCCCCTGGTAGCCATCCGAGACGGCGTTCCCTTGGCCGTGCGCATGGCGAAGTTCGAAGAACCAGGTTGGCTCGACCAGTGGTATGGAATGACGAAGGCACAGACGCTGGACCAGTTCCGGACCGCGGTCTCCCGGCTGGACATGCTGTTCGGCAATTACCTCTACGCCGATCAGGCAGGAAACATCTTCTACGTGTACAACGCAGCCGTGCCGCGCCGCTCCGAGGCGTTCGACTGGAGGGAGCCCGTGGACGGCAGCGACCCGGCCACTGAGTGGCAGGGCTACCACACCATGGATGAGATTCCTCAGGTGCTGAATCCCGCCACGGGTTGGCTGCAGAACTGCAACGGCACACCCTTCCTCTCCACCAGCGCCGGCAACCCCGATCCGGACGATTTCCCCAGCTACATGGTCCGGGAAGGCGACAATCCCCGCCACCGCCAGGCCAGGCGCATTCTGGCCGCGCAAGGCAAGTTCACGTTCGAGGAGTGGGCCCGGACCGCATACAGCACCCACCTGATTCAGGGCAGCGCGGACATCTCCGAGCTGGTTGCGGAATGGGAGCGGTTGAGACGCAACGCCCCTTCCCGTGCCGACAGCACGGCGGACGCGATCGTGTTACTGGGAAACTGGGACCACGTCAGCACCGTCGAGTCAGAGGCCATGAGCCTGTACGTGACGTGGGTCGAACGGCGGTGGGAACTTCTTCGTGCCAGGCGTGACACACTTTGGGTGAACGTTCTCGCCCTGGAGCAGGCCATGGCTCGCCTGGAACGCGAGTGGGGCACGTGGCGGGTACCGTGGGGAGAGCTGAACCGCCTGCAGCGGCGGCACACCAGTGGCAATGAACCTTTCAGCGACGAGCTTCCCAGCATCCCCGTCGCCGGCGCACCGGGTTGGGCCGGTGCCATGTTCACCTTCTACACCAGGAGCGTCCAAGGTCAACGGCGCCACTACGGCGTTGCGGGGAACACGTACGTGGCCGTGGTCGAGTTTGGACCGGAGGTGAAGGCCCGTTCCCTTCACACGTTCGGTGCCAGCGCCGACCCGCAGTCGCCACACTTTTTCGATCAGGGGCCCCGATACGCGGTGGGCGACTTCAAGCCCGCTTGGCTAACACTGTCGGACGTCAAGGAGCACGCGGCCCGATCATACCATCCGGGCGAATCCGGCAAGGGGAATTGAAGGGCTCACCGTGCGGACAATCCGGATGGCAGGTGGGTACCGAGCGCTGTTAGCTGTCCCCACTGACGAGGCGCCGAAACCGCGGGTGGCCGCGCAACGGCTCCCACGCGGCATCGATCCGGAGAATCGCAGCCGACAGATCTCCAGGGATTGACAGAAGATACTCGAGCTGTTCGATGGCACGGTCACGCTCGCCGACCATCGTGTATATGCGCGCTAGATCTTCCACGCGATAGAAGCCCCGCATAGCCTCCCTGCTCACGGGAAGCAGTGATACTGCCAGCTCCCCCTCGCGGATTGCGTCCCGCTTCCGACCCAAGCCAGCGTAGGCAATGCCAAGCGAGCTATGGAGTCGCGAGTCATCTGGACGAGCCTGGAGCTCGCGCTCCAGAACGACACGTGCCGAATCGTAGTAGGCCCGCTCCAGCTCATGGTTCCCCATGAGGCCATAGATCTGGGCGAAGAATTGAGGCTTGGGCCCGTAGAGGTGCTGAGTCTCGAAAGCCTGTGGTGCCGAGGCAAGTTGATCCAGCGCTCGCTGATAATTTCCCTCTAACACTTCGATGTACACCAAGATGTAGGGAAAATTGAAGTCCCGTGCCCCAGCACGTTCTGCTGCCGCGAGTGTCGCCCGTGCAGCGTCTGGATTGCCTTCCAGCCGCAGTTGAAGCCGCCTTGCCCGTCCGTAATACGGATCGGAGAAGTCTGGGCTCAGCGCTATCGCCCGATCGTAGTACCGCGCCGCGTCGACTGTATTGCGCAACCGCGCATACGTGTCACCGGTTTCGGAGGCGAGAATCGCGGATCGTGGATCAAGCTCCGACGCTCGTTCCAGATTTCCGGCGGCCTCGATCATCCTGCCCTGCCTTCTCTGGACATACCCGAGAGCGGCCAGGATTTCACTGTCCTGCGGCCGGCGTTTCAGCGCGGCTGTTAACTCCCGAAGTGCGCGATCATAGTCCAGCCTGCGGTAGTAGTAGCGGCCCAGTGCTGCACGCGCCTCCGGCAGGTCCGGGGCGAGCCCTACCGCATAATCCGCGGCCTCCTTTGCATTTGCTATGCGCTCGTCGGAACGATCATAGAAGAACCACCACAGATACTGATGGGCAAGCGAGAGCCTGGCATAGGCGAGAGCGAAACCCGGGTCCGCCTCTACGGCTTGCTCGTACATCTGAACGGCGATGCGCAGGTCCTGCTCGGCATACCCTCGGCTGTAGTACTCGTTACCACGAGCGTAGTAGTCGTAGGCCTCCAGGTTTTCAGTCGGCCTCGTGCCCAGCTCCTCTTTCTCAGCCGGAGACAAGGTTGCTTCCAGCGCAGCGGCGATCTGCTCTGCAATCTCGCCCTGGATGGCGAAGATGTTCTCGATCGTTAGCTCCCGGTTGTAGACTTCAGACCAAAGGTGCTCGTCGGTTCGCGCATCGATGAGCTGGGCATTGATGCGCACCCTGTCTCCGGCCCGCTGAACGCCGCCCTCCAGAATCGTCGCTACCTCTAGCTCGCGGCCGATCTCACGGATGTTCTTCCTCGTGTCTTTGTACTCCATGACCGAGGTGCGCGAGATGACTTTCAACTCTCGGATCTTGGAGAGCCGGGACAGAATGTCGTCGTGAATTCCATCCGTGAATGCCTCGTTCTCCGGATCGCCGCTGGTGTTCGTAAAGGGAAGGACCGCGATGGATTTCCGATCGTCGGGTATCCCTCCGATGGCCCGATCTCCCATCAGGGGACCACGTAGCATCCAGACCGCAACCACCAGGAGGGTCACGACTGCCACACCGAGTGCAGGCCGCCACAATCGTGACAGGCGCCCACCCGCTGCCAGCGCCCGCCGAGTTCCCGTCTCCCCCACTGCCACGCCCCCACTCGGGGTGGCAATCGCCTCGAGCTGCGGAAGTAGCTCGTCCCCCGTCTGCCACCGATCAGCAGGGTTCTTCTCGAGGCACTTCATTACGAGTTGCGCCAGTGCGGGGGGCACACTCTGTCGATGCCTCGTCAGCTGATCGGGCGCATCCGTCAAGTGCGCGGCGAGCACCGCCTGCGCTGTCGCGCCAGTAAACGGAGGTCGCCCCGCAAGCAACTCGTAGGCGAGAACACCGACAGCATAGATGTCCGCGCGTTGGTCGATGTGGCCACCGGCCGAGGCCTGCTCTGGCGCCATGTACGTGGGCGTACCGAGGGCTACGCCTGCAGTCGTCAGCTCCTGCCGTCCGGTCGCCTCACTTACCGCCTTCGCGATACCAAAGTCCGTGACCAGCGCATGTCGGCCAGACAACAGTACGTTGTCGGGTTTGATGTCGCGGTGCACCACGCCGCGCGCATGGGCGTAGGCCAGGGCGTCGACGACCTCCTGGAGAATTCTGACCGCGTCGGCGATGGGCAGTCCACCCTCGCGGGCCAGCCTCGCACCGAGGGATTCCCCCTCGACATACGGCATCACGTAGTAGAGGAAGCCGTCTGCCTCGCCCGAGTCGATCAACGTGAGGATATGGGGATGCTCAAGCCTGGCGGCGATCTCGACCTCACGAAGGAACCGCTCGGCACCAAGCGCCGCAGCCAACTCCGGCCGCAGGACCTTCACCGCCACTTTTCGGTGGTGCTTCAGATCCTCGGCCAGATAAACCGTCGCCATGCCGCCAGCGCCGATCTCTCGCTCGATGGCATAGCGGCCGGAAAGGGCGGCCCCTAGGTGACCAAAAAGGTCGGTCTCTGACAATGTAGGATCGGGATCGAGCTACTCCATATAATGTGGGACCGAGCAGCCAGCGCAAGCGCGACCAGACGGATACTCACCCAGACTCCGCCAGCTGCGCCCGTGCCCAGAGATGGTTCGGATTCGAAGAAAGCGCCCTAGCGAACAGTCTCCCGGCATCCTGGCTTCTCGCACTTCCCAGGTATCCCAAGCCCAGGAGGTAGTAGGCGTCGGCCTTCTGCTCGCTCAAGGATCGCCTGGTGCCGAACTTGGCAAAGAATTCCAGAGAAGAACCGGCCTCGAGAGACGCCAGCCTCTGTCTGGCGTACACGATGAGTGCGTCGAATAGCTCACGGGCTCTCGTATGCTGGCCGAGCTTGCGGAAGGCCATGCCCTGGTAATAGTCCAGCAGCGAGCGTCCCGGACTCCGCTTGGCCGTCGCGGCTTTTTCGTAGAATTCCCTGGCCTTGTCGGCGTCACCCGCGGCTTGGTACGCCGTACCCATCAGATAGTAGACCTGGCATGCCCTCCCGCCGTGGTACGGCTCGGCGACCTCCAGGTTCTCCGGATACCGCAGAGCAGCCTCGTAGTCCCTCAGCGACGCCTCATAGCGGCCGGCCTTCATGTGCTCCAGTCCCCGCAGCAAATGGGCGTCGACGTAGGTGGTGTGGATGTTGCCCACCCCCTCCCATCTGCGGAAATGGTGGGTATCGACCACCGCAATCGCCTCGTCGTAGCGACCGAGCTGCGTGAGCAGCAAGATCTCCCGGGAATAGGCGTCGTTGTGACCGACGATGGTCTCGTGGTTCTGCTGCAACAGGGCGAGCCGTCGCTCTGCGGAGATACCTTCCGCCTCGTACATGAGATCCAGCTCGTAGAACAACCTCGGATCGCCAGCGTCACGGGCAACCGCCTGCTCCATGCTGGCGATCGCCTTGGACAGGTCCCGCTCCACCTGGGTGTACGCCAAGGCGAGGTTCCGATACAGCGTGGCCGGTGCGGCGTTGAGCTGCCGGGCGCGCTCCCACTCCATTATCGCTGCCTCGGGCTGATGGTCGTACAGGAGATTGCCCAGGTAGTAATGGGCCAGTGCGTCTTCGGGATTACTGCGGGAGGCAGCCCGCAGCACAACCATCGACTCGAGCCGGAAGGGAAAGCCGTATTCGGATGGCATGGTTGCCGCGCGTCTATACTGCGCCGAAGCCTCCTCCTGATCCCCCAATCCCTCATAGAAGTAGCCGAGGTAGTAGTACAGCATCGGGTAAGTATTCGGATCCTTGGTAGTTACTGAATCCGTAAGTAAGGACACCACGCCAATGGCCTCGTCCCACAACCCGGCGCTCCCGTAGTCGATGGCGATCTCGAGGAACGGTTGTGCTTCCAGCCAGAAGGCGGCCTCGTGCCATGGCTTGGCATCCTCCCGCAGGTTGAACTTGGCGATTCTCCGATCCTGCAAGGTCTCCCAAGCCTGGGAAGCTTCCCTCCTCGACCCAGTCTGCTG
>JABAOC010000875.1_pt1 | contig 12074 bp, 11 predicted proteins | sample 7062161 | NCBI WGS metagenome assembly JABAOC01 (sample SAMN14538625, study PRJNA623070) | marine sediment metagenome | biome: marine biome [ENVO:00000428]; feature: marine pelagic biome [ENVO:01000023]; material: deep marine sediment [ENVO:00002113] | place: India: Gulf of Khambhat ... | reverse complement strand
GGAAGCCTCGTAACACTCGATGCATATCCCCGCCGGAGGGAATTATCGAGGAAACTCGGGGCTCATGAGAGTTTCGATCCTGCTCACCCGGGGACTCCTTCCCGACTTGTCGATACCTTGGCTGCCCACGCCGGGGCAGATCTCGTGTACGAGCTTACGGGCAATCCAGCTGCACTGAACTTGGCCATTGAGGCGTGCGGGTTTGCGGGGCGCATCGTGGTCGGTTCATGGTATGGCCAGAGGCAGGCAAACATAAATCTGGGAGGAAAGTTTCACCGCGCAAGAATGAAGCTCATCAGCAGCCAAGTCAGCAATCTGAGTCCTGAACTAACTGGCCGGTGGAACAAGGCGCGTCGCCTTGAGGTTACCTGGCAATGGCTGCGAAAGATCGATCCGGCCCGCTTCATCACGCGTCGCTTCCCCCTGGCGCAAGCCGGAGAGGCTTACCGGCTTCTCGATGAGGATCCCTCCGAGGAACTTCAGATCGTATTCACCTATACCCACGAGAATTGAAAAAGAGGCGGTGCCATGTATGAAATCGCCTTGACCCGAGAATTTGACGCAATCCACTATTTGGTTGGTGGAGACTGGGGCGAGGAGAACGAGCCACACGAACACCATTACAAGGTGGAGGTTGTGCTCTCGGGTCCAAATCTCGATCGGTCCGGTTATCTCGTCGATCTCACCTCTCTCGATCAAGCAATGGAGGAGGTCATGAACTATGTTTCGGGTAAAACACTCAACGACCTGCCGGAGTTCGGAGGCCTGAATCCCAGTATCGAACATTTTGCGAGTATCTGGTGTCAGGCTCTGGGAAAGAATTTGAAAACAGACAACCTGGTTGCCTTAAGGGTGCGCATCTGGGAGAACGAATTCGCCTGGGCCAGCTACACCGAGCAACTTTGATGCGGGTAGGACTCGTTATTTACGGTTCACTGGATTCAATGAGCGGTGGTTATCTCTACGACCGAAAGCTCCTAGAACATCTCGAGACCGAAGGAGATCAGGTGGAGGTCTTCTCCATCCCCTGGCGCTCCTATCCCAGACATCTATTGGACAATCTCTCCTCCCAGTGGCTGAATCAGCTGGTTCGTGCGGACTTGGACCTGTTGCTCCAGGACGAACTGAACCATCCCTCTCTCTTCTGGATAAACCGGCGCCTGCGTCCACGAACTCCGTACCCCATTATCTCCATCGTCCATCACCTCCGCTCTTGTGAGTGTTGGGCCCCTCCACTAAGCCCGCTCTATCGAGTCGTCGAACGCCGGTACCTCAAATCGGTTGACGCCCTCGTATTCAATAGCCAGAGCACACGTCTTTCTGTAATCGACCTGCTCGGCTGCGCCGGGTCCGGAGTGATCGCTTACCCTGGGGGAGACAGGCTGGACCCCGCAATGGACGAAGGTGCGATCCTAGCCCGTGCAAACCGGAGCGGCCCATTGAGACTCGCTTTTGTGGGGAACCTCATCCCCCGGAAAGGTCTACACGGCCTGCTCGCCGCCCTGGCTGATTTAAAGCATGAATCCTGGGAACTTTGGGTGATTGGCTGCACCAGAAGGGATTCAGCTTATACAAAGAGGATACGTGGCATCATTGCCAACGCTGGACTGGGAGGGAGGGTGCAGCTCCTAGGCTCAGTATCTGACGCTGAATTAGCCCGACTTCTGAGGAGTAGCGATGCCATTGCCATGCCTTTTTCCTACGAAGGCTTTGGCATCGTCTATCTCGAGGGTATGGCCTATGGGCTCCCAGCCCTGGCCTCCAATACTGGAGGGGCCAGAGAGATTGTTGCTCACGGAGAAAGCGGCTATCTCATCGATCCAGGCGATTTGCGTCGAGTCACTCGTCTTGTGCGTCACCTGATGGTTGATCGGGGCGAACTCTCGCGCATGAGCCTGGCTGCACGTCGACGGTTTGAGGCATTTCCAACTTGGGAGCAGACCACGACCAAAATCCGCAATTTTCTATTAGAAATGGTCCAAAGTGTTGGCAGAGACTCATGACCGAACCGACCGAATACAGCTTTATCCGCTATCTCGAGGCGAAGCGCACCGTGGATGACCGAGCATTGAATCAGCAGGTCTGGCGCCGTTTGTTGGACGAGTTACAGGTCCTGCCACGGGAACGGTCCCTTCAAGTGATGGAGGTCGGTGCTGGAATCGGGACCATGTTGCAACGAACACTCGAATGGGGCTTCGATCGGGATATGGACTACATAGCCGTGGACTCAGACCCGTTGTTGCTGGCCGTGGCTGCCGAGCGTTTACCAGCGTGGGCTAGGGGTCTCGGATGGCAGATCGAGCAGCCCCATGAAGGCAAGCTTGTCCTGAGCGGTCCGCGGCAGAGCGTGATGCTCGAATTCGTTTCACAAGACATCTTCGAAATCCCGGAGAGGCCAGGAGGGTTTTTCGATTTAATCATTGCCCACGCCTTTTTAGATCTCGTGGAGTTGAAAACAGCCCTGCCGCATCTTTTGTCGCTGACCCGGCCAGACGGCCTCTTCTACTTCACTCTCATGTTCGATGGCGTCACCATCCTGAGGCCACCTATCGACCCGGATTTCGATTCCCTGATCGAGGCTCGCTACCACCGAACCATGGACGAACGGATCGTCCGCGGCCGACCCAGCGGGCACAGCCAAACCGGGCGCATGCTCCTGGAAACTCTTTCGGCCAGGAAAGCATCGATCTTGGCTGCAGGTGGCTCGGACTGGGTGGTCAATCCCCCATACCCAGCAGATGAGGCCTATTTCCTGCACCATATCTTGCATTTCATCGAGAATGCCTTAAAAGACAGTCCCGATCTTGACCTCCACCGATTAGAGCATTGGATCAGGAGCCGCCACCTTCAGGTCGAAGAGGGGCGGCTCATCTACATTGCTCACCAGCTGGATGTGCTGGGCCATCCATAGTGATTTATATGGTCAGGACTTAGGGCTTGCGAGCCGTCGCGATCAGGCCTCCTCTGAAGCCGGGGATGTGGAAAAATTTACCCAGCCAATCGAGTAAGAGCAGGAACCCACTGAACATGGGATGCATATCCCCTCTCGGGATGAAAGTCCACCAACTGTATGACACATCGGTGAAATCTGCCTGGGAGAGCAGATACGCAATCGTCTGGGCCTCCAGGAATTGATCTGTCGAGAGGTGTTGGGTGTCGAATCGAAAAACGGGCGCCATAAACTGGTACCAGACATAACCCCCATTCGGGGTCATCAGGACAATCTGTCCACCGCGTTTAAGGACGCGGTTTGCACTCGATAACACCGCATCTCTTTTGGGAATGTGCTCAAGAGCACCCATACACATAACCATGTCAACAGAAGCGTTTGAGATGGTCTGTAACTCTTCCGCATCGTCGATCCTAAATTCGAGCTTTTCCCGCCACGGTGATTTACTCACGCGTTTCTTTGCCGCTTTGATCATGGAATGCGAAAAATCGATGCCGACGCCCCGGCCAATATCTCCGGCCAAAGCCATGAGATAATGTCCAATGCCGCAACCAAGATCCAGAACAACGTGGTGGGATTCGGGGCGAGTGACTCTCTTGATGAGAGCGATTCGATCCTTCAACAGTCGCTCGGAACGGCCGTGCTGATCAGCATATTCATGCGAACATGCATCGAAGAAGGCCCTGATCTCTTCTTTGTTCTCCACCTGTTTGGTTTCCAGCCTGCGAAACGTTCTCACCGTGATTCCGAACATTCTCCACCTCTCCGACCGCCATGAGGCGTGATTGCTTGCGCGATCATTTCGCACGGAGTTCTGAGTTCTGAGAGAGGCTGAACAAAAAATCTGTGGTGAACGAAAGCACAAGACCTACGGTCCCGATCACGACAAGGGGTCTATAGAAATCTGGATACGGAAGGAAGGATACAAGTATGGCGCCCATGATGAATCCATAGATGATCCGGGCTCTGGTCGATCTTTTCTCTTGAGGCAAATTCGGTCTCAAGAAACAGAGTAGAATCACAAAAACATATCGGAGCAAACCCAGGACTAAGACCCAGTACCCGAGCCGATGACCCAGGAGAGCGAGCATACATAGGACGAGCAAAAAGAAGGCGTCTGTTTCCTTGTCGAAATACTCTCCGAATTCTGAGGCCTGATTGGAGCGCCGAGCCAACCACCCATCCAATCCATCCATCATCAGCAGAACGAGACCAACCCAAGCAACATACGCAGGCTCAAGGAAAGGGTAATGGAGCGAAAGGGCCGTGATACCTAACAGACGAAAAGCCGTGACCGTGTTCGCCCAACCAAACGCGCCTGCTGGGGTCCAAGAGGAACGTGTACAAAAAACCAATCCCGCGAAAGAGAAAGAGGCAGCAAAGGGCAAGACCCAGAACCTACCAGCGAACCAGGCAGTAACGACTGCTGAAAGAATGAGAACCGAATGGATGAGGGACCATCGAGGCAGGACTAAGCGGAGCTCCTTGCCATGCACCGGTTGAAAGATGAATCGAATTATCCGAGTACCTATACCAGAACGCAAACTAAACACTCCACCCTGTTTCTTATCACCGTTTCCTTGACCTTTAGCAGCCCTAATCCTGTATCTCAATGCCCAAATCGAGGACACACTTTTTCCAGAATTATCTCACAATACCTTTCAACGGCGCCAGTGGATAGACTGCCTAAACCACACCCGGAAACCCTGATATCCTGGTGTTCAAGCTATCTGAGGTTTGCCCCGACGCAACCTGATTTGACTGGAAAAAATGGTTCCGAAAATGATACGAGAATTGTCAAGAGAATCTCGAGAGAAGCGTTCTCCCATTTTTGAAGGAGCATGCTGTCTCTGAGCGACTTAGCGGAAGCGGTTATGCCAGGGATATCACCCACGTTGCGTTTTATCCTCGCCTGGGCGTTCCTGAATGTCCTGACTAATCTGAACTACCCCGCCCCGGAGATACACTTCCTCGCTCCGTTTCGGCCTTGCCCGGAAATCACGATTTTGATCATAGGCCTTTCCGTAGCCGCTTGGCTGGGCCTGCCCTATCGCCCCACTGTGTCTATTCCACTGACGGCTGTCGTTATCTTCTTCCGCCTATTTCGTCTTGGCGACGTGCTCGTGCCGATGTACCTCAACCGCGACTTCAACCTGTATATCGACTCTCAGTACGTGCCGGACCTGATCCACCTATTGTACAATACGGTCCCCCTCGGAACTTTTATCGGCTACTTCGGCGCGGCCGTTACACTCATCGTCGTCGTGGGTTGGGGGACATGGTGGGCATTCAAGAGCATTCACCGGTATGGAGCGGCTACGGGGCAGCGACACCTTTTCCTGGCCCTTGTCACCGCCCTTCTCAGCCTGTTGCCGCTCATTCCTCCGGCAAATATGGGAGGGCATCCCAGAGAATTCTCTCGGGGATTCTTTCACCGGGTTGTTGGCGAGATCGACTTCATTTTGCACGTCCACGGCTACAGAACGCGCAATTTAGAGGCCATTCTGGAGTCCAAGGCCAGGGCCGAACAGACACCGGCATCTCTGGGCAAGCTGAACGGAGCGGACGTGTACGTGGTTTTTGTCGAATCCTATGGTCACACTGTATTTGCGAATCCCTTGCATTTTTCGATGATCGCGCCACTTCTCAAAGATTTTGAAGAAAGCCTCAAAGCTCATAGTTTCGCGGTCCATTCCAATTTTGTGACATCACCCACCTACGGTGGGACTTCTTGGCTGGCCCACGGTACATTCGCCAGTGGGGTCCCACTCACCAGCCAATTGCTATACGACCTGCTCGTGACGTCAGACCATAAAATGCTCGCCCATTACTTCAACGAGGCGGGGTATCGGACCATCAGCGTTATGCCCGGTACGACATTCCCATGGCCTGAGGGCGAGGTCTTCGGGTATCAGAAGAAATACTATGCCTGGAATTTCGATTACAGAGGTCCCAAATACGGGTGGTCGCCCATGCCGGATCAGTACGTGCTTGACTACATCTACCGAAAGGAGGTCGCGAACCGGAGTCAGCCGCTATTCATCGAGTATGTGCTCATTACCAGCCATGCGCCGTTCCACCTTCAGCCGCCGTACCTGGAGGATTGGTCACAGATCGATGACGGCACCATCTTTCATAAAAAGGACCCCATCACATTCCCGATTGTTTGGCCAGACTTGAGCCAGGCTGGCGAAGCCTACATAACTTCGATTGCCTATGAGCTCAAGGTCATCAAAGCCTATCTCGAACAATACGTCGATGACGGCGCACTCGTCATCATCCTCGGCGACCACCAACCCAATCCACAAATCACGGGTGAAAGTCGCCCATGGTCCGTCCCGATTCATATCATCAGCCGCAACCCAGATTTTCTCGAGCCCTTTACGGCATGGGGTTATACGCCCGGCATGGTACCCCGCCAACCACTCCCCCATCCTGGCATGGAGACCTTTCTGTATGGTTTTCTCCAAGACTTCAGCAAACCACCCATGGAGAGAGTCAGCTCCCAGTACACTGAGCCTTGAACCAAACCGGTCCCCTAAGCAAACACCGGCTCAGAACGTGGATTATTTCGACTCCCTGGCTGAAATGAAAACCTGAATATTGCGTTTCACAATAGACTTCCTCGGACAGCTTTTCGAGTTTCCTCGATATTTTCGCGCAAACAAAGAGATTTTCGGGCGTTATCCTGCACTACTCAATAAATGCCCAAACGGTTAGAAGGACGCTGATGATGCCGACGACAAGAGCTGCAAACCCAAAGAGATGAGCCCAAAGGTAGGTCAGAACGCCAGGGTGATTTGTTTTGACAGTATCGAGCTTCTTCTCGGCAACCAGTCGGTCATAGTGGCCGGGTCGGTCGGCGATAAACTCTGGTCTCCGAATCCTCCCGGTAAAAATCCCGACATTCATCGGGAATTTCTCAGGACGAAAGTGCGTGTTGAAGAAATGGACCGTAAAAATAAACCCGGAAGCGAGAAGGGCTTCATCAGAATGGACAATGAGGGCTATGTTAAAGACCCAACCCGGCAGAAAGATCGAAAAGAAACCCGGAAACCAAAGCATCAGGCCGGACAGGCCAATCAACGGCATCCCCAGGAAAACTGCGAGAAAATCGAGCTTCTCCCAGTACGTCCATCGGTCAAACCTCGGCTTGGGCCCTTTCCCAAAAAACCACTTGACCATACCAGCAACGTCTCTGACATCCTGCCACCGCAACGCTAAGGAATCCGGGCTGAAAAGACGCTTCAAGGGTCCTCTTTTGATGTCCTTCTCAAAGAAAATGAAGTAGACGACCTTGACCAGAATGGCAGTGAAGTACGCAAAGGTGACAACCGCGCAGACCCGATGAATCAGGACAGCATTCGAAATACCCCCAAACACCTTGACCAGGCCTCTGGCCCAATCGGCATGGGAAAATTTCAACGGAAGACCCGTTAGGACCAAAAGGAGGAAGCTCACCATCATGATAAAATGGACGACGATATCGAAACGATTGAATCTCCGATAAATCTCCCCTGATCGATCCATGTCCATGTTGGTGGATGGGTAGGCCCCGAGTGCCCACATCCTCGTCGCCTCTCGATACGCCCTCTGCCACCAGAGCAGAGAGTGCAACCAAAAAATGCAGAACACCCCTACGAGAAGGGACGTCATGAAAACAAAGGTCCAATAGAGAAAGGGGTAATGTTCACTGTCGTAATGATCGGCATGGGCAATCCACTGGATAAAATTGGCGTTCGCATTGGCATGGCATTTCCCACACGTCTCCACAAGTCTCGACTTGGCAATGGTCGACCTCGGCCAATGACGAGGTCGAATGCTGTGAAACCCGTGACAATCGGCGCAGCCCGCCACGAGACTGGCGCCTCCCAGGTACTCGACTTTTCCGTGATAGCTTGATTCATAGGACTCACTGGCACTAAGAAGTACCCCGCTCCGCTTCATCCGTTCCTTGTCGGCGTGGCACTTCTGACAAATCCGGGTGTGAAAAAGGCGTCTAAATTCGATCCTCTCCGGCTCTTCTCCGGACAGGATTGGCGTTTTGTGGAGTTCGTGGCAATCAGAACAATCGGCAGCATCTCTATTCGCCGCAAAAACAGCCAATCCGTGAACGCTCTCGGAATAGCCGTCATCCTCATGACAGATGGTACACCTCTGAATGACCCTGACCTTATCTCCCTTCCAGGGGGTAATCTGATGGATCTCGATGTGGCAGTCCTGACACTTGATATCATTGATAAAGTGCGCGCTGGCGTAGTGCTCTACGCCCTCGATTTTGTGACAACGATGGCACGTCACAGGATCGGTCTGAATCCGGCCCCCCGCCGCAGTATGTTCCTCAAGATCGGTGATGTCCCAGTGACAGCTGTTACAGGAATTGGCACCGTGAACAGATTGGACGAATCTCCTCTCATCAATTGTTTCATGGCATTTGAGACACGTCGAATTGTCGATGCACTCAAGGCAGAACTCCCTGCCACGGATTTCCAGCCTTTTCTTGAGTGCTTCGAGCTCTTGTTCAAAGCTAAAGACTTGGCCACTGCATGGTGTAATCGATGAAAAGAGAAGTGACGACCCCAGAGACACTGCCAAAATCCAACGGCCTGATCTCAACTTCATCGGCCGCTCCTCTCACCCCTCTCCCATTCGCACGTCAAGGATGAAACTTTTGGAGTTTCCTCAGTTTTGTGGACGCTCATGTCTCTGAGCGACGTTTCGGGAAACTCCACTGAAGTTTCCGGCTGTCAAATTAAGAGTGTTTTCTCGTGTAAACGGTTTTCCATAGCGCCCACTCAGATAGAGAACTCAAAAACCTGGACCAGACCGAATTATTTTCCCCGGGGAACTGCCAATCGGCCTATGGCATCCTCCACGAGGCTGCCCAGGTAAAGCATCTCATCCTCTTCCTGAACACTCGTTATTTGAGCATAGGACCCTGATGGATCCTGAAGGTTATGGACAACGTGGCCATCGCTATCCAACCCTAATACCAAGCCGTACCGTTTCGGGCCGGGTGTCAGAGCCCTTGGCAGGCGCATCATGACCTTTCTCAAAAATGGCCGTTGCAGCAAGGCATCCACTTTCGGATCGCGAGGGGACACGATTGCCAGCCAGAACGTGTCTTTCCCATTCGAGGAGATCCCGTCTGGAAAGCCCGGCAAGTTTTCTATGAAGATCTCTGATTTGCATCGTTGCGGTCCGGTGAGCCAGTAGCGCCGAACCCGATACTTCCCCGTCTCTGCCACCAGCACGAACGACTGATCAGGACTGACCGCCACACCATTAGCAAAATAGAGCTTGTCAAGCAGGAGCCGCGTCACCCGGGTCCTGGGGTCATAGGCGAGGAGCCGCCCATTGGGTCGATGCTCCATGAGGTCTGCGATATAGTCTCCCAGAGAAAACTTTGACGAGGCATCGCTGAAGTAGATCGTTCCATCCTTTGCAATCTCGACATCATCGGTGATCCCGAAGGGCACGCCACCTTCCTCGGTGCTCAGGACCGTGATGGAACCGTCTGGACCGACTGAGAGCAGCCCCTTGGCGGCATCAGCGACGACCAGATTCCCGGTCCTGTCAAAATGAAGCCCCAGGGGCCTTCCTTTAGTATCGGTAAAAACTTCGGCGTTACTTCCATCAGCCCGGAATCGGAGGATCCGACCATCTTCCATGCCACCATAGATCCGGCCCTGACTGTCCACCGCAACATCTTCTGGTCCAATCCCCGCTCCCGCTCCCAGCCTTTCAACGGATGCGAGATGCGCATTCGACTCATAAATCCCTTCGAACGCGGGAGCCTTCGGCGGCGTCCAGGCAGTAGGGTCGATAGAAACAGGCCAAAAAAGCAGATAAATCACGGCCAATCCCACGATGCATAGAAACAAAAGTAGGATCCGACGCCATATCATGATGTCATCCTTCTGGGCGTACCCCGCTTACCTCCTGTTCCTCTCTCTCAGCGCACGGGCTGTGCAATTCAATATTTGAAAGGTACTCGTAAGCTGAGAGCGCGGCCAGTACGCCATGAGCAGCACCGATGTTGTTTTGCTTATGCTTGGTTTTGGTGGCATCACCTCCAGCAAAGATCCCTTTTTTTGAAGTTTTGGCCGTTTGATGGTCGATAAAGATCTCTCCGTCTTCGCTCATTTCAACCAGCCCGCGCACCATTTCTGTATTCGGCTTCGAACCGATCGCAACAAAGACTCCGTCCACGGATAACTCTTCAATGTTTTCGCCCTCTTTATGTTTGTAACGAACGCCTGTCACCTCATTTTCACCCAGTATTTCCGTGACCAGCGCGTTGGGGACAACCGTCACCTGAGGCAATTGCTCGGCCTTCTCTCGGTTTGTCAGCGAACCTTTGGTTTGTGGGCTTCGAATCAGCAGATAGATCTCCCTGGCATTGTTAATGGCCAAATCCAGTACCGTCTCGAGAGCTGAATTTCCGCTTCCAACGACAGCGACTCTCTTCCCTGCATAGAAAAAAGCATCACATGTGGAGCAGTAGGCCACGCCTTTGCCTTTCAACTTCTCCTCCCCCGGAACACCGAGCTCCCGGTGTTTCGCCCCAGACGCAATGGTCACTGTCCTCGAATGGCAGACATCGCCGCTCTCTGTCTCAACCTCAAAGATGCAACCCTCGATTCCAAATGTGCGGCTGCTCTTTTCTCGCACCGCCACGACCCTTTCGGGTTGCTTAATCTCAACGCCCTCTTGCGCACGGAGATGATCCTCCAACATCTTTGCGAGCTCCAGACCCGATATCTCTTTGACCCCAATCCAGTTTCTAATCGAACTCGACACATTCGACTGCCCACCAAAGTCCTCTGCAATGACCAGAGTCCTCAATTTTTGCCCGGCCGCGTAAACTCCGGCAGCTACTCCAGTCGGACCTCCTCCAATGATGATCATATCCCAAATCTCGGTTTCCATCAGTCCTCCATCGGGGCTACTTCTTCCTCGCCCAGCGCCTTCCATTTGAGATTTCCTCCGAATTCTCTCCAGGAGTTACCTATCTTATGTTTACTTGATATCCATGGGGATGACAAGGAGGTTATTCATTCGAAATCCAGTTCAGCCGGTTTGCCACCCATTGGGCTTCCCGATCGAATCCAACCATTCGGTAGAAGCCAAGAAGCTTTCGATAACGCTCCACCACGTCGAATCCAATGCTGTATTGCAGCTTGCGGAGACAAACGGGACAAAGGGAGAGTGGCCTGGCATCGCTCTCCTGCAAATGGTTGGATCCGTTTAAAACGCATCGATAGAATATGCAGTGTGCCGCGGAGAACATGTGGGATATTTCATGGACCAGGACCTTACAGCTTCGCCGCAACAAAACCTCTTGATAACCCTCTCCACGCTCTCCTCCATAAAAGGCTGGATCGTAACGAGCGAAGCTGAATACACCAACCCGTTTCCGTGGCGAGGCTTGACCGAAGACAAAATTCCAGGCAGGATCCGGATAGAGATCCTCCATGGTCATTGCCAAGAGGCAGAATGCATCGGCAGGAAGCTGGTCTTTCAGAACCGCCAGAACGTCCCCTGTCAGGATTTGCCGATTTCTCGTGATCGGGTTGATGCGAGTCTTTAAGGACCGGCTATCAATAGACAGCCTGGGGAGGAGTATTACATCCGTGACAAAATAGCTGGCAGCATACTCCTTCAGGGTCTCGAGGGAGGGGCTTCGATCCTGTGCAAAATCGCCCAAAGACAGGAGGTAGATTCTGTCTCTTTGTTTGTCGGGCCGATTCGGCCGCGATTTCACAAAAGCGTCAAAGGGCTGGCCAGGTTCCGTATGCTCTGCTAACCAGTCTCCGGCCCTTGGAAAAGGGATCTGTTCAAAATCGCGACCTGGATCAAACGCTCTTTGAAGGGTTTCGGAGAGACCCTCAGTGGATCCGATCGCCTGAATGCTTTCGGCAGGTGTGGGCAATCTAGAGTCCATGGCCATACCCGCTGTGAGAGCCAATAGGCCGAGAATCTGGAGATAGACCCGCTTCATTCCCTTTCACTTCTTTTTCTCATCAGTACCTTTAGAACACTCTGGTCATGGCTTTGCAAGAGTACTTGGCCAGAAAGTGGGAAGGGAAGCTCCGAACCAAAAGTCGGTGCTCGTGGTCCG
>JABAOC010014726.1_pt1 | contig 12079 bp, 10 predicted proteins | sample 7062161 | NCBI WGS metagenome assembly JABAOC01 (sample SAMN14538625, study PRJNA623070) | marine sediment metagenome | biome: marine biome [ENVO:00000428]; feature: marine pelagic biome [ENVO:01000023]; material: deep marine sediment [ENVO:00002113] | place: India: Gulf of Khambhat ... | reverse complement strand
TATTACCTACAAACATGACACGCACCCCCTTCCTATGGGCCGGTGGCCGGCTGCTTGACAGCGGGCCTGAAATCCACTATATGACGACAGAACGGGCACCATGTCTGTTTCGAGGTATGCATGAGCGAATCACGTGAGATGTCGGGCACGGACGCACACGAGAGAGAGTCTGTGCCGTGGATTAAGGTCTGGCTGATGGCGGGACGTGTCTGGTCCCTGCCGGCCTCGACCATGCCCGTGGCCTTCGGGACCGTTCTGGCTATCACCATCGGCGAGGCTCCTTTCGATCTCGCCCTGTTTCTAGCCTCGCTGTTCGGCATGGCCCTGCTCCACGTCGGGGCCAATATGCTCAATGACGTGTACGACTATCGCAACGGCCTCGACCGGCAGGTCAATCCCGCCAGCGGCGCCGTGGTCCGCCAGTGGATCACGCCGCGACAAGGGCTGGTGGCCGCCGCGGCCTGCCTGACCGCTGGCTGCCTGATTGGCTTCTACATTGTCAGCCGGGTCGGCTTGCCCGTCCTGTGCCTCGGCGCGGTGGGAGTCCTCAGCGGTATTCTCTACACGTGGGGACCCTGGCCGCTCAAGTACCACGCCTTCGGCGACCTCGCGGTATTTCTCAACTTCGGCGTCCTGGGCGCCCTTGGCGCCTGGACGGTACAGACCGGCCACCTGTCGTGGGTGCCGGCGGTCTGGGCTGTGCCCATGTCGCTCTTGGTCATTGCTATTCTTCACTCGAACAACTGGCGCGACATCGGCAGCGATACGGACGGAAGGATTCGCACCGTCGCCAGTTGTCTCGGCGATGCCGGGTCGCAGGCCTATCAGAGATTCCTTCTCTTCGGGCCGTTCGCTATCATCACCCTTTTGGTGCTCCTGACACACGTGGTTGCTATCTCGCCCCGGATGCCGGCGACCTTCCTGGTCACTCTGCTGGCCGTGCCGCTGGCCGTCCGGCTGGCCCGGATGGGCTCCCACCGACATGAGCCGCAGAAGGCCCAGGCCTTCGCCGCGATGGACGGCGCCACGGCCCAACTGAGTCTCTTGTTCGGCTTGCTCTGCGTCGCGGCGCTGGGCCTGCACGCGCTGATCAAGTGAGATGTGAGAAGTCCGATTGTCGACTCCCAAAGCAAAAGCCATCGATCAAGGATCATCGATCGCTTTATGCGCCGTACTGCTGCTGGCGCGGGTTCCTGCAGAGGTATTTTGAGGATTCGCTGGGCCGACGAACCGGCTGGTTGCTGGCGACGACCGGCGCAAGCTGGCCTACATCGGGGGACATCTCAGTCACGTCGCCGCCGACCAGATTATCCATCCGCTGGTCAACCGCGTTGCGAAACCTTACTACCGCAGCGGTCTCAACCGCAAGAAGCACCGCCAATGTGAGGTTTTCCAGGACTACTTCCTTTACGAGGAGGTCTACAGCGGCAAACGCGAGGGGACGAAAGGAAAGGCCCGGGCCAAGTACAGCTTCTTCGCACAGGACTTCAGAAAGTGGGTCGATTGCATCCCGGGCCTGACGACACGAAACACGCAGGACTGGTTCCGGTACTTCCTGCAGCGCGGATTCGCCGAGACGTATGGCCCATTCCCGCCGGAGGGCGATATCGAGAATTCCGTCGATAACCTGCTGGTCATCCTCAGAGTATGCAAGATCCACGGCCCCTACAAGGACGCCCACGAAGAATACCAGAAACATGCAGCCCAGGGCGCCATGTACCAAGAGTATATTGCGGAACCCGAGTACGTCGCCTATTATGAGCAGGCGGTGCGCCTGTCGGCCGTGTACATCGCGGCTTTGTATGAGGTCTATACGACCTTGGCCGCAGGCGACGATTTCGACGAGCCGCAGAAGACGCGTTTCCGCGACATCGTCAGTGCCGCCGACCTGTCGTGCCCGTTGGAGCAGAACATTCTCCAGAAGGCCCGGGAGAGATTGACAGCCGGTCCTGGAGGTGAGAGGTATGAGCCACTTTTTGCGGGTTCCTGACAGGGGACACGGGAATCACCATAGGATATTGATGGAAAAAGACTTATGAATCACTCGGAAAAGGGTGGCATCGGCGGCCTTTCCCTGTTGCGATGGGTCGTCCTGATTGCATTGACCCCTGTGGCGGCGTCACGCCTTGTCGCGTCGGACCTGCCGGCGAAAGGCGGGGCGGAAAAGCAGCACACCAAGGCCGATGCCGAACGGATGATCCGGGCGGCGGAAGGCAAGCTGGCCCCCGTGTACGCCCCGCTGGCCGAGGAGATCGCGGACAGGCTTGATCTGGCAGGCAAGGAAGGTGTTGGCATTGACGTCGGCAGCGGGCCCGGGACGCTGATCGTCGAGTTGTGCAAGCACACGAAGCTGCATTGGATCAATGCCGACATCAACTCGCACTTCTTCCCATATTTCGTCGGCAAGGCGGAGACGGCGGGTTACGGTGGTCGAGTCAGTGCGATACAGGCTGATGCCTGTGCCCTGCCCTTCCGGGATGACTATGCCGATGTGATTGTCTCGCGGGGCTCCCTGCAGTTCTGGCCGGACTTGCAGAAAGGTCTCTCTGAGATCCATCGGGTCCTCAAACCCGGCGGCGTCGCCTGGATCGGCCGGGGATTTCCCGAAAGGCTGCCGCTGGAGATTGCGAAAACGGTCCGCGGCGGCCAGGGCGAGAGCATGAAATACGACCCGGATAGGACCGAGCGGCAGCTCCGGGAAATCATGGAATCTCTGCGTATCCAGGATTATCGAGTCGTTCGGCCCCGACTGAACAATCCCGAAGGCGTCAACTACGGTGTCTGGCTCCGGTTTCACAAGGCGGTCGGGAGCAACAGCCCGTGAAAACGACTGGCGCCCTGCTGACCGCCATCCTCGGCGCTGGATTCGTGGAAAGACTGGACCAGCGCAAGAAGCTGCGGCCGGGCCCGCACTACGGAAAGGGAGTTACAGGTTCATGAGGCCGATTGGCCATCTCGAGGACGAAACCCAAGCCAGGCGGCTCGGTGATTTTCTCTACGCGCAAGGCATCGACAATCAGGCGGACCAGAACCTGCAAGGGGACTGGGAAATCTGGGTCCTCGACGATGCAAACATCGGGAAGGCCCAGGCTCTGCTGGATCAGTTCCGCCAGCATCCGGATGACCCGCGCTACGTCGAAGCATCCCGGGCGGCCGACAGGAAAAGACAAAGCGATCAGAAAATGCAGATGGGCAAGCGGGTGCGCGCGATCGATGGACGCACTCTCTTTGACACGCCGCCCGTGGCGCTCGGCGCGCTCTCAATAGTCCTGATCGGAATCAGTGTCGCCGTCGGCCTGCTCGCGCGCCTGGGCAAAGACGACCGCTTCGTGCAGCCTCTTTCCATCACTCAGTACCAATCCGATGGACAGTATGTCCATTGGACCGGTGGGCTGCCGGAGGTCCGTCACGGGCAGGTGTGGCGGCTGTTCACCCCCATGTTCCTGCACTTCGGTATTCTCCACATTCTTTTCAACATGCTCTGGCTGCGGGACCTCGGGAGCATGGTCGAGGCCCGCAAAGGCTCCTGGATGTTGTTGCTGCTGGTGCTGGTCCTGGCCGGCACGTCCAATCTGGCGCAATACCTGGTCAGCGGCCCGACCTTCGGCGGTATGTCCGGGGTCGTCTACGGGCTCCTCGGCTACGTCTGGATGCAGGGCAGGTTCGATCCTGCCTCGAAGCTGTCGCTCCAGCCGCAGACCGTCAGGTTCATGATCATCTGGTTCTTTGTGTGCCTGTCGGGTCTGGTCGGGCCGATTGCCAATACCGTGCACGCCGTCGGTTTCGCGGTAGGAACCGCCTGGGGACTCCTCACGGCACGCCTGTCTGTCGCCATGCGCCGCAGTTGAAAGCAGGATGGGCGGAGAGCGCATGTTTGTTGAACTCATGCGAATTCACGCGGCGCGGCCTTCGGCCGCAGCCAAAACTCGCGCAAGAAAACAAGATGTGAACAAGTAATAGTACAGAGATTCTTGCACGGCGCCCACTTCGTCATCCTCTGGCGAAGCCGCAGGATCTGACCAGCGGATGAGAGATTTCTTTCGTTCGCGGCCCGGTTCCTTCACCTCGCTGCGCTCCGTTCAGAGTCGGCCCTGAGCACAACCGAAGGGATGACAAGCACCGCGCACGAAGTAATCAGAATCCGTATCAGATATTCAGTGCAATTGTCACAACGTCGGATGAGGTCTCGTTGTCGTGACCGGGCCGGAGTTCGGGTGCTCATTTCACCTTCCAGAGTCTTTCCATCAGCGCGTGTGCCTGCAGGTCGTGCTGTTTGAGCTCCGAGCGGACGAAGGGGTAAAAGTCGTTGGTGCCGAAGAAAGCCTCGGTGCATTCGGCAAAGTACTCCCGATCGTTATCCAGCGCATAAGCCTGCCGGGACTGGCCGGAAACGTGCAGGACCGATTCGTAGCGCCCGGTGCTCCTGGCGTGCTCGAATGCCTGTTTTAACTCGGCGTGGTCATGGCCGATCACCTTGTGATGATACGCGTGGGCCAGCTCGTGGAGAACCATCCAGGGCTGGTCGAGAGTCCACGTGAGGAAGTTCCCGGCATTGGCGATCTCGACGCTGCCGGCCTTCTCGGGAATGAAGTCGTTCTCCTGAAGCCACTTCCTGCTGGGGTGATAACACATGCACGGATGTCGCGGCGCCTCATACTCCACCCAGATGGAAACGCGTTGCAGTTCCCTCAATGCTTCGTCCGGCATGACCCGCACGATTTGATAGAGTTGGCATCTCAGCAACTCAAGTACCTTGACAGCCAACGCGCCATGCTCGGTCAGCAACTCCTCATTGACGAATACGTTCCAGCCGCGAATTGTCCGCTGCACGTACGCGCGCTGCAAAACACAGTCGTCCGGCGAGGCGCCGACCACCAGCAGGCAAACGAAAATCCAAGCCGCGAGAACTTTCTTCATCACGACTCTCCTCTGAGCTTGAAATCTGTTGATATCCTGGACCCCGTAACGGCGGGTCCGCCCCCTCGCCGCAGTTCCCCGCCACACGGTGGGAATTCGGACAAGGCCCGTCCTGCGCCGTCAGGTTCGCGGGACGGGATGGCCGGTCTCGCCGGGCCCGACGGGGGCCTGCTCGAACTGGCGCGGCCCGTAACTCGTCACGCGCATGCGCTCACCAACCTTCTTATAGTGTGCCAGGGCGCTCTCCTTGTCCTTAAAGTCCTTGTCCGTGAACAGCAGGCTGGTCAGGCCGATGAGGATGACATCACCATCCTCCAGGGCAGTCTCCGCCTCGATTTTGTGATTGTTGACGTAGACGCCGTTACGGCTCTTCATGTCGAAGGCATAATACTTGTTCACACTCGCATCGAACCGAATCTGCAAATGCTTCCTGGAGACCATGTTGTCCAGGATCTGAATCGGCAGCGCTTCGTCACGACCGATAACATTGGTCCGCCGACCCAGAGGATAATAATGACCCTCCTGCTTTCCGGCTGTCACGATAACAGACGCCATGGCTTAGACCCCGATCATTGACTCAGTACCACCTGTTCATCCCGATGCTATGATGATAAGTAACGGGCGGGGCCATGTCAAGGCGGTTTGCGCACGCGGCCCAGGCAGGGTGCGCTCGGAATACGGTGGCAGCGCCCGCATGGACCCAAAAAAGCCGTCGAGGGGCGTATTTGTCATATCGAGTCGCGCAGCCGCTGCGCGGCTGGTGTCGGAAATGAAAACATCGGCATCTCTTGTCATCCTGAGCGCAGCGAAGGATCTGGCCGGCGAACAAGGTGCACCCGTCGCACTCGCCGTTGGCTTCCCGGTCATAGGCCAGATGCTTCACTTCGTTCAGCATGACAGGTGTGGGTACGCCTACTTCATTAGGAGTCGCGCAGCCGCTGCGCGGCGGGTGTCGGGAAGAAAACAGGCTTCCAGTACATTCTGTCTGTAAGCCACTACATTTGGCGTATTTAGGGCCATTTGTGCCATTCCCGGTCAAACCTATTTTCTTAGGAGCGGAGCGAAGCGCAGTCGAGGGGCCCCCCAAACGCGAAATAATGCGTTTGGGGACCCCGAGATATCTGGCCACGAATTCGGCGTGTCACCTTTCGCGGGCAGATTTCCGAGGCGGGCTCTGCGCTGCGCTTCGTGTCTCCACTCCGGCCTCCGGTCGAGATGACAGGAGCGGGAACGAATCAGAATCCGCCACCGAATATCGACCGCACCGCCTCGAACGAGCCGGGATTTTTCGCGGGGCTTTCTGATGGACTCGCTCGCGGCGCGGGCGATACAATGCGCTGTTAAAGGCAATAGGCCGTGGAGAAAACGCCATGATTCTCAAGAATATCTTCGTCTACCCCAGATTCCCGGACAACCTGAGCAAGCTGCATCGGCTCGCCTACGACCTGTGGTCCACCTGGAACTACGAGGCGATCAACCTGTTCTACCGTATCGATGCGCAGTTGTTCCGGGCCTCGAACCACAATCCCGTCCAATTCCTTCTCAGCCTGCCCAACGAGCGCATCGCCCAACTGGCGGACGACAAGGGCTTCCTGTTCGAGTTGGAGCAGGTCTGGGAGCAGTTTCAGCAGTACATGGAGTACGACGGCCGATTCGTGACGCCGAAGGGCGGCGCTCTCGAGCCCGACGATATCGTGGCGTACTTCGCGATGGAATTCGGCCTGCACGAGTGCATCCCCATTTACGGCGGCGGCCTGGGCGTCCTGTCCGGCGACTTCCTCAAGGCGGCCTCCGATCTGAACCTCCCGGTGGTGGGCGTCGGTCTGATTTACAAATACGGCTACTTTACCCAGCGCATCAACACGAAAGGCGAGCAGGAAGAGCAGTTCGTCGAATTCGACAACCACCTGATCCCCATGCACGAGCTGCGGGGTTCCAAGGGAGACAAGGCCTATATCGAGATGCAGATGCTCGGCCAGCCCCTGAGGATCAAACTGTGGCAGATCGACGTCGGCAAGACGCGGCTGATTCTGCTCGATACCGATATCGAAGAGAATCCGCCGGAGCTGAGAGACATCACCTACGAGCTCTACGTGGCGGACCGCGCCAAGCGGCTCCAGCAGGAACTCGTTCTCGGGATCGGCGGCGTGCGGGCCCTGGAGCGACTTGGCATCGAGCCGAAGGTCTATCATATCAATGAAGGACACTCGGCCTTTCTGATCCTCGCGCGGCTGCAGCGGCTGATGCAGCGGGAGCGACTCGGCTTCCTGGAGGCAAAGGCCGTCATCCGGGCGTCCACCGTATTCACGACGCACACGCCCGTCATCGCCGGGAATGAGAACTTCGCAACCGACCTGGTCAAGGAATACCTCGAGAGCGACGTGCAGTCACTGGGACTGTCGTTCGACGAGTTGGCCGCGCATGCGTTCATTGACAGCGACAACAAGAGCTTCTGGCTGCCGGCGTTTGCCATCCGCTTCTCCCGGTACGTCAACGCCGTCTCGAAGATGCATCAGGACGTGTCACGCCGGATGTGGGCGGGACTGTTTCCGAGCCGGCCCGCGGTCGAGCTGCCGATTGACAACGTCACCAACGGCGTGCACAACTCCTGGCTGAGCGAGCCGTTCGGCCTGCTGCTCAGCAGGCACGTCGGCCCTCAGTACGTTCGCTGTCCCGGCGAGCAGCGGATGTGGGAGAAGGTATTTGATATCGATGACGAAGAGGTCTGGCAAACCCATCATCGCAACAAGCAGAGCCTGATTACCTTCGTGCGAAAGAAGCTCGCGGACGACCTGGCCGCGCGCGGGTACATCGGCCCCAGGATCCTCAGGCTGACGCGCGCCCTGAATCCCGAATACCTGACCATCGTTTATGCCCGGCGCTTCGCCCGTTACAAGAGAGCCACCCTCATCCTGCGAGACCAGGAGCGCCTCGCGAAGATCCTGAGCAATTCCACCAAGCCCGTGCAGCTCATTTTTGCCGGCAAGGCCCATCCGGCCGATGCGGCGGGCAAGAACATGATCAAGGAAATCCTCGATTTCGCCAAGAACTTCCAGCTCGAGGATCGCGTCGTCTTTGTCGAGAACTATGACATCAACGTCGCGCGGCATCTCGTCTGGGGGGCCGACGTGTGGCTCAACAATCCCGTCCGGGAGAACGAGGCCAGCGGCACCTCCGGGATGAAGGCGGCCATCAACGGCGTGCTGAACCTTAGCGTTCTCGACGGCTGGTGGCCGGAAGGCTACAACGGCAGAAACGGGTGGGCCATTACCGGCGCCGAGTACGACCATCAGTTCGAGATGCAGGAAGCGGCCGAAGCCGAGCAGATCTACGCTCTGATCGAGGAAGAAATCACGGAGCTGTACTACGACCGAAATGAAGCGGGGGTACCTGTGCGATGGGTGCAGATGATGAAGGAGTCGATCTCCTCCGTCTGCTGCCGGTTCAACATGAATCGCGCGCTCGCGGATTACGTTGAGAAGTTCTACCTGCCCTCCCGAGAAACGATGCGGGAGCTCGCCCGCGATCACCACAAGCCTTTGAGGGAGGCCCTCCGCAGCGCGCAGGAAATCCTGAGAAACTGGGACAGGATCACAATTGCGGGATTCTCCACAAGCGTGGACAAGAAGGAGATGATTACGGAAGGAGAGCGCGTCGAAGTCACCTGCACGGTGAGTCTCAACGGGGCGCCTGCCGAACTGTTCGAGGTTGAGTTGTTCTATCTGCTGCGCGACCGCAACGAGTACGGGGTCATCCCCATGCGGTCCCGTGGTGCAGAGAACGGACGCGGCGTGTTCGAATGCACTTTCGATATCGCCGGCCGAGGCCTGCTGAGCATGAATGCACGGATCAAGCCTTCCGCTCCGATCCTGCAGGACCTCTATCCCGATTTGGTGAAATGGGCCCAGTAACAAGGAAGCCACGGGAAAACAAACCGCCTGTGGCCGGACGCCTGGAACCATTACCACCACCCTGGTTCTGAACCATGTCGCTTTCTCTTGTTGCGACATGTCGTAAATCATTTCCGCATACGTAGTTATGAGAATAGTGCTTTTTCTGCCGAAAGTTCCACGTCGGATGTTGACAGGTTAAACAAATGTTTTAAACTGTCGTATTAAACGTATGTTTTGGAAGCGGATGACGCTAATAATCGAGAGTTCACGGAGAAATGAGAAACAGGTGCAGGTGATGGACGACAGGGCTTCAAAAACGAATGTCGGCAGAGCCCGGGGCGGGCTGCTGGGCAGTGCCGTGAAATCGCTCATTGTAATAGCCGCCGTGGCGGTTCTGGCCATTGTGGGTTTCGGCATCAACAAGCGTGAACAGAAGGTGGCGGCGACCGAGGCGCCCCCTGTTAACGTAAGGGTCATGACGATAACAGCCGAGCCCCACCTTCCCGATACGTTCGATCTACCCGCCGTCGTCGAACCGAATCGGATTGTGACCATTTCGGCGGAAGTCGCCGGTCGTATCGAATGGATCGGCCCCAAGGAGGGCACGCTGGTTCGGGCGGGAGACCGGCTGGTCCAGCTCAACGCCGATCTGCTCCAGACGGAATTCGAGAGGGTTCAGGCACAGGCCAAGTACGACCAGACCGAATTCGACCGTCAGAAAGGGTTGGTCGAGGGTGGCGCAGCGCCCAGCCGCGCGCTGGATGAAGCCACCACCAAGCTGGCGGTCAGCAAGGCCCAGTTGGAGGAGGTCCGTGCCCGTCTGGCGAGAACCCGCATCGTCGCCCCCATCAGCGGCGTGCTCAACGATCTGCCCGCAGAGATAGGCGAGTACGTTCAAGCCGGCACGGCCGTGGCGGACATCGTCGATACGGCCACGGTCAAGGTGACCGTCGAAGTCCCTGAGCGGGATATTTCGTTCTTCTCGGAAGGCCAGGATGCTGAAGTGCTCGCCGACGTGAAAGGCCGCCAGATATCGGTGAGCGGCAAAATCACCTTCATCAGCGAGCTGGCCGATTCGCAGACCCGATCGACGCGAATGGAGATCCTGCTTCCCAATGAGGATGGGCGGCTGCGGAGCGGACAGATCGTTCAGGCCCGGCTGACGCGGCAGGTGCTCGCGGATGTTATTATGATCCCGCTGCTGGCCGTTATCCCGATGGAGGAAGGCAAGTCTGTCTATGTGGCCGAGTCGTCCAAGGCCGAGCGCCGTGAGGTCGAACTGGGGGTCATCAAGGGCGACCGCATCCAGATCAAGAGCGGCTTGCAGCCGGGCGATCAACTGATCGTCGCAGGCCATCGCTTCGTCGCGCCGGGCCAGAACGTGAACGTTGTGTCGGAAGGCAAGTAATTGCTATGTTTCTTTCCAACATCGCCATCAGGAATCGAACCACCATCGCCGTCCTGGGGCTGATCATCATCCTCCTGGGCGGGTACAGCTACCTGGCGTTGCCGCGCGAGGCGTTCCCGGATATTCCCATTCCGTACATTCTTGTCAACACGTTCTACGAGGGCGTGGCACCGGAAGATATCGAGACTTCCATCACGATGAAGATCGAGAAGGAGCTCACCGGCGTTCGCGGTGTCAAGGAGGTTCTCTCCAGCAGCCTGGAGGGCATGTCCATGATCAGCGTGGAGTTCACGCCGGACGTACCCTCCGATATCGCCCTGCAGCGCGTCCGCGACCGGGTGGACATGGCCAAGGGCGAGCTTCCGCAGGAGGCCGAGGAGCCGACCATCAAGGAGATCAATGTCGCCGAGTTCCCTATCATGTATGTCAGCATCTCCGGCGACGTCTCGCCCGTCCAGCTCAAGGTGATCGCGGATGACCTGCAGGATGCACTGGAAACCGTCCCGGGCGTGCTCAAGGTCGAGGTCGCGGGGGCCCTGGAGCCGGAAATCCGCCTGGAATTCGATCCCGAGCGGCTGGCCCTGTATAATCTCACCATTGGGGAGATTCTGGCGTTGATTCCCTCCGAGAACGTGAACATCTCGGCCGGCGGTCTGGAGACCGCGGGCACGAAATTCAACGTCCGGATCCCCGCCGAGCTGGTTACGGCCGAAGACGTGGACCACTTGCTGCTCACCGTGCGGCATGGCAAACCCATCTACCTGGCCGACGTGGCCACCGTGCGGGACGCCTTCAAGGACCGCACCACTTATTCGCGTCTGAACGGGGTCGACAACATTACCCTGAGCATTCAAAAACGGGTCGGCGCCAACATCGTTCGTGTTTCCGACTACATCCGGGCCGTTCTCGCCAAGGCGCAAGAACAGGTCCCCGGCGCGGTGAGGTTCGACATCACGTACGACATGTCGAAATATATCCGCAACACGGTGGCCGACTTGGAGAACAACATCGCGGCCGCGCTGATTCTGGTGACGGGCGTGCTGCTGCTGTTCCTCGGCCTGCGGCCGAGCACGATCGTCGCGATGATTATCCCGCTGAGCATGCTGATCACCTTCTTCCTCATTCAGGCGCTCGGCTACACGTTGAATATGATCGTGCTGTTCAGCCTCGTGCNNACAACGCCATCGTGATTGTCGAGAACATCTACCGCCACATGCAGCTCGGCCACGGCCGCATCGAGGCCGCCCGGCTGGGGGCGGCGGAAGTCGCCTGGCCCGTCATTACGTCCACCTTCACCACGGTGTGTGCCTTTCTGCCCCTGATGTTCTGGCCGGGAATCATGGGCGATTTCATGAAATACCTGCCCATCACCCTCACGCTGGGTCTGCTGTCCTCGCTGTTCGTAGCGCTCGTCTTCAGCCCGGTCATCAGCTCTGTCTGGGCCGGACGGGCGTCCGAACGCGCCAAGCGGGACCATTGGTTCATGCGGGGCTACCGGCGGATTCAGGCGCTTGGGCTGAACAACCCCGGCTTGACCCTGTTCCTGGCCTTCTGCCTCCTGGCCGGCCTGGGGATGCTCTACGGCAAAATCGGACAGGGCACGGAGTTCTTCCCGCAGGGTGACCCGGAGCGTGCCGTCATCGACGTGCGCATGCCTCAAGGCACGAATATCGCCGAGACGAATCGCATCACGCGCCTGATCGAGCAACGCATCCAGCCCTGGGATCGGTGGATTGAACACACTGTCACCACCGTCGGTTCTGCCGGCGGGATGACCCTCGTGGCCACCGCCGGCGGTCCGCACCTGGCAAACGTCTCCTTGATCTTCTATGATTTCACCGAGCGCGAGCGCCCCTCCATG
>JABAOC010000266.1_pt5 | contig 12079 bp, 10 predicted proteins | sample 7062161 | NCBI WGS metagenome assembly JABAOC01 (sample SAMN14538625, study PRJNA623070) | marine sediment metagenome | biome: marine biome [ENVO:00000428]; feature: marine pelagic biome [ENVO:01000023]; material: deep marine sediment [ENVO:00002113] | place: India: Gulf of Khambhat ... | reverse complement strand
GGTGGCGTGTCGTCGGCCAGGATGCCGAAGTAGAAGCAGAACAGGTGGGCCGCCATGAGGGGAACGATGAAACCGTTTGCCGCCCCCACCTCGACGATGATGGGGGCCGTAAGTGCTGCCATGACGATGTAGGTAGCGGTCGTGGGCAGGCCCATACCGAGGACCAGGCTGGCAATGGCGGTGATGATCACCAGGGCGAAGATGTTCCCGCCGGATATGAACTCCACGATCTCGGTGACGATCCCGCCGATCCCCATGGTCACCACGCCGACGATGATGCCGGCTGCCGCCGTGGCAATGGCCACGGTTACCATGTTGCGCCCCCCCGACACCAGCGCGCCGACGATCTCCGCGAGCCCCTGCTTTATCCCCGGCATCACGGGCTCCTTCCTCATATAGCGCCTCACGGGATGCTGCAGGACCATGATGAAGAACATGACCACGATGGCCCTGAACGCCGCCAGTTCCGGGGAGTGCCGGGGCACGACCAGTTCGTAGACCAAAACGGCGATGGGGATGAGGTAGTGGGCACCGGACTTGAGCACCTCGAAGAAGCGGGGCACCTCGGCCGGTGTCAGCCCCCTGAGCCCGAGCTTCGATGCCTCGATGTGTGTCAGGAAGAACAGGGTGGCGTAGGACACGAAGGCCGGGATCGCCGCCGCCTTGATCACCGCCAGGTAGGGCACGCTCAGATATTCGGCGATGATGAATGCCGCCGCACCCATGATGGGGGGGGCGATCTGCCCGTCGGTGCTGGCTGCCACCTCGATGGCGGCCGCCTTGACGGGCGGGTAGCCCACTTTCTTCATGAGGGGGATGGTGAAGGTGCCGGTGGTGACGATGTTGGCGATGGAAGAGCCCGACACGAGCCCCGTCAGGCCCGAACCCACGATGGCTGCCTTGGCCGGCCCCCCCTTGAACCGTCCCAGGAGGGAAAGGGCCAGCTCGATGAAGAACCTCCCCGCCCCGGCCCGCTCGAGCATTGCGCCAAAGAGAACGAAGAGGAAGACGATCATGGCCGAGACATCCAGGGGGATCCCGTAGATCCCCTCAGTGGACAGGGAGATCTTGTCGACGTACTTCGCCAGGCTTGCGCTCTTGAAGGCGAATGCCTCGGGCATGTTCTCGGCGAAAAAGACGTAGAAGGTAAAGGCGGTGGCGATGACCGTTAGCGCCGGACCCACCACCCTTCGCGCCGCCTCGAGCAGGAACAGGACCAGGACGCCGCCGACTGCGATGTCACGGGCAACGGAGGTACCGTACCGCGCCATGATGCCCTCGTAGTCCAGCCAGAGATACAGGGCGCTGGCGCAGGCGGCGATCCCCAGGACGACGTCGAAGAGGGGGATCTTTGTCCTGACCGAGAGGAAGGACAACGCCCCTTTTCTCGGCTTCCTCGCTGCAGGAAAGCAGAAGTAGGCGATGAGCATGGCAAAGCCCAGGTGGATCGCACGGACGTAGATGGAGTTCAAAAGCAGCCAGCTGGCGATGGAGAGCTGGAAGAGACACCAGAGAATAGCAATTGCGGGGATGATGTACCTCTGCCAGCCCTCGGGATGGCGGTACCCCGTCTCCTCATCTTCCGCGATTCGCCTGGCCTCCTCTGCGGCCGCCTCGTCCTCCTTCGGCAGGATGAGGTGGCCCTCTTCATCCACTATCCTCTCTCTTTCCCGCTCCGTCATCGGCCACGTCCCTCACCCGGTTTCTGGTTGTGCGCCCTGCATTCGCCTCCCTCGAGGGGCGGACAAAGTGCGGGCGGGACCGGTAAGGCCCCGCCCGCGGCTCGTTTCACTTCAAAAGGCCCGCTTCCCGGTAATACTTCATGGCGCCGTCGTGGATGGGCGCAGAGAGCCCTTCGAGCATGTTCTTCTTTGTCAATACCGCATAGGCCGGGTGCAGTTTCTTGAACTCCTCGAAGTTCTCGAAGACCTCCTTGACGAGGTTGTAGACGTAGGTGTCGGCGACCCTGGCGGAAGTAACAAAGGTCGCCTTCACGCCGAAGGTGGGGATATCGGCGCCGTTTTCCGCGCCGGGGTACTCGGCCACGGGGACGATGCTCGGCGCGTAGTAGGAGTACTTCTTGTAGAAGTCGTCGGGCAGGACAATGGGTATGAACTTGACCTTCCTCGTCCCGCTGGTTGCCTCCTTGAACGCTCCCGAGGGGTGCCCCACCGTGTAGAAGAAAGCGTCGATGCGGCCGTCCTGCAGCATGCCGGGGGCCTCGGCGGCCTTGAGGCCCTCGGACATGAGGTCCTTCTCGAAGTTCAGGCCCGCCGCGGTCAGGGCGTCGATGGAGTTCTGCCTCTGACCGGAGCCGGGGTTGCCGATGTTGACGCGTTTGCCTTTCAGGTCCTGGATGCTGTTGATACCCGTGTCCACCGCCGCGCACAGGGTCAGGCTCTCGGGATGGATGGCGAAGAGCGCCCGGAGCTCCTTCTGCGGCTTGCCGGCCCACTCGGAGTTCTCGCTGCCAAAGTAGGCCTGGTACTGCCGGTCGGACTGCACCACGCCGAAGTCAAGGTCTCCGGACATGATTGCGTTGATGTTGTAGACCGACCCCCCGGTGGACTCCACCGTCAGGCGCATGCCGTACTCCTTCTTCTTAGCATTGACGATGCGTGCTATGGCTCCGCCGGTGGGATAGTAGACGCCGGTCACCCCGCCGGTCCCGATGGTGAAGAACTTGGTCTCGGCCGATGCCGGGGTGAAATCCGCCCCCGCCAGCGCCACCGCGGCGAGGACCACAACAAACAGAGAGATTCTTCTCATCTCAGCCTCCTCTTTCGTGGTTGTTAACAGACACCTCCAGCGCAAGCCTATCCGGTATGGACTCCGGCCTCTCGAGCGCCCTCTCTGCTATGGATCCCCCGCTGTACCAATAAGCCAATTGGACCCGAAGAGCTCGGCCGCGGCCCACATCCCTTTCATCCTGCTGGGCTGGCATATTTCTATTTTCGACCGATACGATAATCTACAGTTACATTTATTCTCATTCTCTTATTCAATCACAATAGACAGCATACATTAAAGATGAGAAGGATAAGAATTCGGACTTCCTTTAAAAAACTGACCCGGGTCTCACGTTAGGATTTTTAAAGGGAGTGCACTCAGTGCCCGCCCCCGTTTCCGTTGCCAAAGTAAAACCAGTAGTATTCCTCATCCACGCTCAACGGCCTTCTCGCCTTTTCCTCGACGAAATCCCATCCGCTCCCGATCAGACGACCATTCTGGAAGACCAGGGGGGTTAACCCCCCATCTGCGATCCCATTGTCCCGGTAGACCTCATCCCAGTATCCCACGCGCAAACCGATGCGATCGGTAAAGTAGTAGACGATCTCGTAGTCTTCTTCTCCAAGCTTCTTCAATTCCGAGTGATAGGGATTCTTTACCACCACATCCTGGTATCCTGCGATGTATCCTTCGAAATATATCCTCTGCCTGAAAGTTTCCTCATCCATCCCCATGACATCCAAAACTTTCTCCTTACTCATACCGGTTTCAACCCTCTTGAGGTTCGCCGCATTACGGGAGACGAGATCAATTGCATCAACACGGGAAAATACGAGCAGAAAAAGGGCTGACACTCCCAGACACACTATTTTTTTCATGGATATCACCTTCCTTTTCTCATGTTTCCCCGCTGCTTCGATAACGGGGCCCTGCGATGCCGGTTACCGTCGTCATTCCAATTTATTTCCCATTGAGAAACCGCCATCTTGAAAAGATGCTTATACCTAATATTTTACTCCAAACCGGAAAATCGTGATTCGAGTTCCTCTCAAAGTTCAATGATCAAAGTTTACAGTTTAAAACATCAGAGCAATCAGAACTAAAAACATTAAAATGGGCTTGATTGAATGGGGAAGATAAAAGATGGGGTGAGTGATGGGAATCGAACCCACAACCACCTGGGCCACAGCCAGGTGCTCTGCCTTTGAGCTACACTCACCACCAATCGCAAACAGGCTAAGATTATACAATGCGCGCATTTGCCGTTCAAGGTCAATTGTCCCCGCCGGCTTGTGGATGCGCAGCAGACGGTTCACAGGGGCGACGGGCTTACCGGGGATCGGTCAGTAGCCACCCCTTTTCCGGACAAAATCGCCGGTATATATGTAGTCGTTGTCCGCCCTCGCGCTGTGACAGTTGATGCAGCCATCCACTTTGCCCGCCTTCTGGACAGAGCCGTCGGGACCATACTTTGCCCAGAACCAGTCTCCCCCCGAACTGTAGAATCCCCGTATCTTGTACATGACCGTCACGGCGGCGAGCTCCTTCTCCGGGCTGTAATTCTCCTTGACGATCATGGCGCCGTCGGCCATCTCCCTCCCGGCCTTTATGGAGCTGACGGCAGCTTCGTTCAGGTAGGTGGTCAGGAATGCGCCGTGGGGAGGCTTGCCCTCGTAGAGCTTCCCCTTACCGGGCCAGAGGTCCCACGTTGTGTATTTGCTCTCCTGGGTGATGTACCGGTAGAGCAGCTGCGGGTCCGCGGGGGGAAGGTCTGCATCCCGAGAGATTCCAGACTGATACGTACTGCAGTAAACAAAAGAGATAGCGAAAAAAGCCAGCAGAAAAAACCGGGGAACCCGGGTCTTCATAGGCCCACCTCCTTTGAGAGTTTGTCCCGACCGGCAAACGGCTTCCCGGCCGGCCGGGCTTCACTAAAAGCGGCGGCGGGGAAGCCGCGCCCCTTTGCCGCCCCTATCGGTTATGGCAGCAAGCCGCCAGATCTATTATAGTATACGCGTAAGCAGACCACACACGGTGAGGTACCGGATGAAGTACGGAGAGAAAAAGATCGCGGAAGCCAAGCTCGAGCCGTGGGAAAACCCTTTCCCCGGGAGAAACTACACGATCGAAATCAGCTTCCCGGAGTTTTCCTGCCTCTGTCCGAGATCAGGATACCCTGACTACGCAACCATCCGGATAGAGTACGTTCCCGATAAAAAGATCGTCGAGCTCAAGTCATTGAAGCTCTACCTCAACGCCTACCGCGACAGGCACATTTCACACGAAGAGTCTACGAACAGGATCTACGAGGACCTCCACGCGCTCTTGAAGCCCCGCAGGCTTAACGTCACCGGAGACTTCAACCCGCGGGGCAACGTCAAAACCATCATCAAAGTATCATCGGAAGATCCACTGCGGGAGGGGGACCTGGATACCGAGATGGAGTAGGCGACAATTCGGAAGTCGGAATGCGGAATGTGGAGGAAAACCCAGAGTTCCCACAATTTGGGCGCGCGGGAGAATGAAATGCGGTTATTATGTCCTCTATTCGTTTACGTTACCGAATAAAAAAGGCGGGAAAGACCCCGCCTTTTTTCCATCCAGATAATATTTTTTGCTTCATCCGGTTTTGTTGTCATCGTTTTTGGCTTTGATTTTCACTCTCCATTCCGAAATCCGCACTCCCCATTTCCATCTTCTCTACAGATAGGGGTTGTTGTGCATCTCCCTGAGCCGCCGCCATCTCCGGTCCACTTCCTCCTGGAAAGAGTCGAGCTGGGGCTTGCACTCGGGCCTGAACAGGTGTTTGGTCTTTCCCATGTACTTCAACCAATCCGTCACGGGGATCTTGTTGCCCTTCTCCTCGGGATCGTAGTTTATGGTCGTGATGCCGTTCACGACCTCGTAGAGGGGGAAGAAACAGCAATCGACCGAGGCCTGGATGATCTCCATCGACAGGCGCTCCTCCGTCATCCAGGCGAGGGGGCACATGGATATGAGCTTGCCGAAGACCAGACCCTGTTCGGCAATCTTCTGGGCCTTGGCCGCCTTCCGTATCATGTCCCGGTAGTTGGATTCGGCAGCGGTGAAAACGTACGGGATGTTGCAGGCCGAAAATATCTGTGCCGTGTCTTTGTGATGGGTCGTCTTCCCGTGCTGGTAGGGCCCGAAATGGGACGTGGAGGTCTGGTGGCCGAGGGGCACGGTAAAGGAGAGCTGGCTCCCCGTGTTCTGGTAGCCCTGGTTGTCGTATTCGATGATGATCATCCGGTGCCCCCGCATGGCCGCGCCGATGCTGATGCCCATCCCAATGTCGTGCCCGCCGTCTCCGGTGACCATCAGGAAGGTTATCTTTTCGTCCTCGGGAATCTCACCCCTCTCCTTTTTCTCCTCGAACATCTCCACCACGCCGGACAGGGTGGCGGCGCCGTTCTGGAAGAGGTTGTGGATGTATGTCACCTTGTGCGACGTGAAGGGGTACCCCGTGGTAACGACCATGCCGCAGCCGGTATGGAAGAGAACCACCACATGCCCTTCGAGACCCTTCAAGAAGATGTTCAGGTTCGTGAAGATACCGCATCCCGGACATGCGCCGTGCCCGGAGGCCACCCTCTTTGGCATCTCCGTGAGCTTTCTCGCCACGACTCCCTTTACCTTGACCGCACCCGATGCAGCATCTTCCGTCACCGTCAGGAGACCGCTGGACTCCTTATCCTCGATGGGCCGGAAAATCTCCTTGGGCTTGTACTTCATGTCACCCGGGTTCGCGCCGTGGAACTCATAGGGGACATCCACCTTGCCGGTCCGGGCTATCTTCATTGCCTCCTCGAGAAGCTCGAGGGCATCGTCGATGAAGAACTCCTTGCCGCCTATCCCGTAAACCCTGCTGGCAACCTTGACCCCGCTCCTGGGCACTCCCTGCAGGACCGCCTTGACCTCCATGGTCATCTGGCCTGCCCAGCCGCCGGGGTTGTCCTGCCGGTCGGCAACGACGAGACCCTTTACCCCTTTCAGCGCATCCAGCACCTCGTTTACCGGGAAGGGACGTATGACGTTGAGCTTGACCAGCCCGACCTTTTTGCCTTTCGCCCGCAGGATGTCCACCGCCTCTTTCGACGTCTCTGCAGCAGAGTTCAGGATGAGCAGGGCGGCGTTGGCACCCTCCATGCGGTATTTTTCCACCATGTCGTACCTTCTCCCCGAAAGCCTCCCGTACTCGCGCAGGACTTTCGGAATAACCCGGTACGCCTCCTCCATTGCCGCTGAAAGCTGCTTTTTGTTGTTGATCAGGTCGGGGTCGTTCATGTATGGGCCTATGGTCACCGGCTTGCTCGGATCGACGGAGGTGACGGTGGGCACAAAGGGGCCCAGGAAGTCCTGCACAACCCGTTTGTCCTCGAAGTGGTAGATGAGCCTTTTCTGGTGGCTGGTGAAAAATCCATCGAAGGCGACCATGACGGGAAGGCGGACATCGGGATGCTCGCCTATCTTCGGGGCGACGATGTTCATGTCGTAGACAGCCTGTGGGTCGGAGGCCATGAGAATGATCCAGCCCGTGTTGATGGCAAGCATGATATCCGAGTGGTCGCACCGTATGTCGAGGGGGCCCGAGACGCTCCGGGTAACGATATTGAATACCATGGGGAAGCGGGAACCCGACTGCACGGGGAGCTGTTCGAAGCCAAACATGAGGCCGTTGGCGGAGGTTGCGTTGAATACCCTTCCACCCGCCGTGGTGGCTCCGAAACAGATCCCTGCGGCTCCGTGTTCTCCGTCGCCCGGTATCATCCTGATGGTGTGGACCCCTTCGGCCCTCATCGCATCGAGCTCCTCGGCGATCTCTGTGGAGGGCGTGATGGGATAGTAGCCCATGAGGTGGTAGTTGATCTGGCTGGCGGCCAGTGCAGACACCTCGTTCCCGCTCAGGAAAATCGGCACCTGAGCAGGCTTGGGCCTGGTCTTCTTTGCGGCTAACTTTTTTGCAGGCATTCCCTTTGCCATGGTACTTCTCCTTTACCTGGAAAATTTATGCTTCACGATAATGTCGTTGATATCGTAGTCGCTCTCCTTCACCGGCTCGATGGCGCCAAACTTGCAAGCCTTCGTGCACCGGAGGCATCCCTTGCAGTACTGGTAGTCGATGCCCTTCAATATCATCCCCTCTTTCCCGGTCTTTTTGTCGATTCCCTTCTCCCAGACGAAGCAGTAGTCGGGGCAGTACATGTCGCAATCACCGCACTTGGTGCACTTTTCCTCTATGAAAAAGGGGATGAACCCCACCCTGCTGGCCGACAGGTCCTTGAGCGATGTGTTCCCCACGCTGTAGATCACGCCTCCTATCGGGGCGTTTTCATAGCCAAAATCGGGAAGGGTCCTTACGAAGGGAACGTGGGCGTACTTGCCGTCCTCACCGTACGTCTTGAGCTCCACCTCCTTGAACCCCCGCTCGAGGGCGGCAAGGTTTCCCGGCATGGCGGCGGGATATTTCGCCCCGAAGGCCGCCTTGACGGCTTCTTTCAAAGCCTTCAGCTCGATAAAGCCGCTGGCACGGGCGATGGCGCCGAGCAGGACCATGTTCACCCGCGATTTCGTCTGGATCGCTATCTCCGTGGCGTCCACTGCGCCCACCGCCCCGCTCGATATCATCATGAAATCCCTTGCATCGTCGGCGCTCCTCTTCGTGTTGAGGATCACCGCCCCATCCTTGAGGAGGCCCGCCGTTACGGGAAGCGTTTTGACCATCGACTCGTGGAAAATCGCCAGGATATGGGGCTCTTCGATGGGGCTGTTTACGCGGATCTCCGTTTTCGGCTCCGCTACTCTCACGAAGGCCTTCACGGGTGTCCCTTTCTTCTCGGAACCGTAGGACGCAAACGATGAGGCGTTGTACCCCATGCCGAACACGAGAGCTTCGGCGAGGATCTTCCCTCCCACGTTTGCCCCGAGGCCCCCAATCGACTCCATTCTCACCTCGAAGAAGCCAAACTCGTTCTTCTTCGTGAGCTTAGGAGTTTTCTTCCTCGAGGATCTTGCCTTCACTGCCATGGCGCATACTCCTTTTACTTTGGAATAAGAAGAAACTTCAATTTTAATTTATCAGCCAAAAAAATAAAACCTTTTTTTAAATTTCTCTCCTGTACGCGATCGCCTTGCCGACGGTAAGCTCATCGGCATACTCGAGGTCGGAGCCGATGGGCATCCCGTAGGCAATTCTCGTGACCCGCACCCCCAGAGGTTTCAGGAGCGCCGAAAGGTAGGACGCCGTGGCTTCCCCTTCGACGTTCAGGTTCGTAGCGATGATGACCTCTTTCACATCCTCTTCCTTCACCCGGCTGACGAGGGCGTCGATCTTCAGGTTTTCCGGCATCACCCCGTCGATGGGAGAGAGCGCGCCGCCGAGGACGTGATACCTGCCGTCGAACTCCCCGCTTTTCTCGACGGGGAGGATCTCCTGCGGCTGCTCTACCACGCAGATCACGCTGCTCCTGTCGTCGCGCTTGCAGATCTCGCAGATCTCCCCCTCCGAGAAGTTGCCGCACCGGGTGCAGTAGCAAATCTCCCTTTTGGCTTTCAAAATCGCGTGGGCAATCTGCTCGGAGAGCCCCTCCTCCCTCTTCAGGATGAAAAGGGCCATTCTCAGGGCGCTCTTTTCGCCCACGCCGGGAAAATTGCAGAGGCTCTTGATGAGCTCTCTCATGGGACCGGGGAAATATCTCATCAAAAGAGCCCCGGAATATTCATGCCGCCCGTCAGCTTCGACATCTCCTCCTGAACCATTTCCCGCGAGCGATTTATGGCCTCATTCACCGCCGCCGTGACGAGGTCTTCGAGCATGCCCACCTCTTCAGGATCCACGACTTCCCTCTCTATCGTAACGGAGATGATATCCCCCCTTCCATTTGCCACGGCCGTCACCATACCCCCACCAGCGCTGGCTTCCACGGTCTTTTTCTCGAGCTCTTCCTGCAGCTTCGTGATCTTTCCCTGCATCTTCTGGGCCTGTTTGAGCAGTTCGTTCATGTTCTTCACGTTACTCTTCCTCCTCTTCCTCCTCCGTGATGAAATCTCCCGACATCCCCTCCATCTCGTCGCCTCCCCCCGACGGCCCGGCGGGGATGTCTTCCTTTCTTCTTCTCTTTCCGGGGTCGAGCTTTACGATCTCGGCAATTTTGGAACCAGGAAACTCCCGCAGAAGCTCTATGACGACCGGATCGGAAAGGACGCGGTTTTCAAGCTCATCGCGCCCCTTTGGCGAGTCACCCTCCTCGATGCTTCCCTGGTCGTCTTTCTGCAAGATTACGGTAACGGGTTTTCCGAAAATTTCCCCGACAACATTCTCTATGATATGCCATTTGTCCGGCTCTTGCAACTTGTCAAGGAGAGCCTGGAACTCGCACCGGATGACAAATTTCTCCCCATCGAAGCCCCCCTGCATGTTTTCCAGAAGCCCCTTGAGGACGTACTTCTTGCGTCGCGAAACACCGTGTAAGAACTCCTCCCAGGAAGCACCCAATTCGGCCGGCTTTCCCGCACTCGCCCCTGTCTCGGCTCCGGAGCTCCCTCCTCCCCCGGTGCCTCCCGACGGGACTGCCTTTTTCGAGGCGGTGACGGAAACGTCCGGGAAGCGCCCCTCTTCCCTGCCGGGCCGCGCTTTCGAAACGGCAGGGCCCGTTTTGCCCTCCACCATATCGGCGATGCTCAGAAGCTCCCTGAATGACACCGCCCGAAGGAGCATCGCCTCGAAGCCGGGAAGGGGAAATTCGGACAGCAATATATCCCGTTCGCTCTTCAGGATGACGTCGAAAAGAAACAGGCTTTCCTGCCGGGAAAGCTTCGCCGACACGCCGGTGACGGCGGTTATCACCTGCTCCGTCTCGCCCTCCAGAATGGACCGGTCGTCCGTGAAGCGGTAAAGCGCCACCCTCCGGAAAAAGGCCAGGAATGAGGAGTAGAGGTTTTTGAGGTCGCAACCGCCCCCGTAGAGGTTGCGGAGAGTGGACAGGGCATCCGCCACGTTCCCATCGACAACGGCCTCCCCGAGGCGGGCAACACCGGCGATTTCCGGATATCCCAGTATCTCGAGGACGTCGTCGTAGGTCAGGGCACCATCGGTGGTGAGGGCACACTGTTCGAGAATGCTCAGAGAATCCCGCAGTGACCCATAAGCCACGTAGGATATGTAGGAGAGGGAAGGCTCATCGTACCGTATGTCCTCTTTTTCACAGATGAGTTTCAGGTGGCTCAGAATTGTGGCCTCCGGGATGAGGCGGAAGTCGAACCGTATCATGCGGGACAGGACCGTTTCGGGAATCCGGAACGGTTCCGTGGTTGCGAGAAGAAAGACGAGATGGGAGGGAGGCTCTTCGAGGATCTTCAAAAGGCCGTTGAAAGCCTGCCGGGAGAGCATGTGAACCTCGTCGATGATGTAAACACGGTAGCGGCCCTTGGAGGGGACATAGACCGCCGTCTCCCTGAGCCTCCGAACGTCGTCGATACCCGTGTTCGAGGCACCGTCGATTTCCAGCACGTCCGTGGACACGCCGCTTAAAACCTCCCTGCAGATATCACAGGCATTGCAGGGGTCGGGAGGCGTTCCCCTGTCGCAATTTATGGCACGCGCAAACAGCCTGGCTGCCGTGGTCTTCCCGATACCCCGGGTTCCCGAAAAGAGGTAGGCATGATGGATTTTCCCTTTTACTACCGCGTTTTTCAGGGGGGTAACGACGTGGTCCTGACCGATTATCTCATCGAACCTCTGGGGCCGCCATCTCCTGGCGAGAGCTTCATACGACATACGCACAAATCCGGACGTGAACATTACCTGGCGGTCAGGCGTGTCCGGAACACACGGGATTTGGCTGCTACCGCTGCTTCCTTCCGGACCTGACGGGGTTCACAGCTTCCCGTTGCCCGGGGCCTAACCGCCAGTCATTGTCACCGAAAAAGGAATGGTATTCAATGTTATCAGATGTTTCGGCAATCCGAAACATTTTATATCCAAATGCCAGAAAAATTTCCCGGCGCCCCGGCCGGAAAAATGACTTCGCCGTCTCGAAGTGCTACAATCTCTTCGGGCCATCGGCAAAACTACCCTCGCGAAGGAACGGTACCATGCAGCCCTTCGACCTTTTTTTTCGAAAATTTACAGATAACCTGTTGAAATCAATAGACATTGGCGATACAGGCGACGCCCTTCGCCCCTTCAGGATCCCGGAGGCCGTGTTCGCCGTCGGCCCCGAGAGCCCTGACCCGCTGCGCCCGATTTTTCCCTGCAGGGTCATGGTCTTTCCGAAAGAGGAGATGCTTGCCTCCTATATACATTTCTTCGTGGAACGGAGCAAGGACATAC
>JABAOC010046262.1_pt1 | contig 12085 bp, 7 predicted proteins | sample 7062161 | NCBI WGS metagenome assembly JABAOC01 (sample SAMN14538625, study PRJNA623070) | marine sediment metagenome | biome: marine biome [ENVO:00000428]; feature: marine pelagic biome [ENVO:01000023]; material: deep marine sediment [ENVO:00002113] | place: India: Gulf of Khambhat ... | reverse complement strand
GGGGTAGGTCATCGAGTGACGTCTACGCTGTCGGGGGGTATGGCATCATCGTGCGAGGCATACGCTGAGCCCCGGGCGCAGCGGTTCCTTCCTGTCCCGTTCTGTCCCTTCCTGTACCGACTTCGCTGACCCTTCGTCCCGTTCTGGCCCCGTCCAATCCCCTCTAGTCCCGTCCTGTTGGTTTACAAATGGTTTGCAGATTCGCGCTTGTTTGCCACCGGCAGCACGCGGCTCCACCCCCGAACTCTGACACGGGGCGCCCGCGTGGCTCAATTGCCCAAGATTGCGTTGAGCTAAAGAATATTTCCCTCATAGTTGTACAAGAGATCAATAAACCTCCTCGACGATGGAGGCCATGAATTCGTAGGCGTACTCCGCCTGTTGGTGAACGTAATCGAGGCCGTAGGGCCGGGCGTAGTTGTCCACCAACGGGTGACAGAGCTCGTAGGAGATGACATCGTCGTAGCCGATTTCCTTCATAAGCTCCAGGAAATACTTGTACTCCTCCCGCGGNNATCCCGCGGGCGCCCGTACCTGCTCAGCACCATCTTTACGATTCCCTCCTCATCCCGGTAAAACTCACCGCCGTAGTGCGTGAAAGCTTGCAGGTCGCCGACTGTGGTGGCCGCCTCCCGCACCCATTCACGCTCGAAATTGGACATGATGGGATAGTCCAGGCAAACCTTCAACCAGGGGGAGTTCACCTGCTTGACCAGGTGGTAACAATCCTTCCAGTGGCGGATGAGGGGCGTGTGGTTCTGAAGCGCCATCACCACCCCGAATTCTTCACCGAAGGCAGCCGCTTCGACCAGGCAGTCCCTGACGAACCTCCAGCGCTCAAGCCACGTGGAATAAGGATAGTGCCTTTCGAAGGTGTAGTGATCGCTGTGGGTGAAATCATACGTGGCGACGCCACCCTGCATGACCACGCCGGGCCAGGCGGCGAACAACCGCACCACCTTAGCGCCCAGGTCAGCTGCCAGCCTGGCGGTCTCGCGCACCATGAGCAGCTGCGCTTCGCGGTGCTCGGGCACCGGGCTGGAGAAGTCGTTGTTAGCCGCCACGCCATAGATACGCATGCCTTCGCCCTCCAGCAGGTCACGCATCTCCTGGCGCGCCCGCTGGTCCAAGTCCATGGGGTTGCCGTGGGGCCGCTTGCCGTCCAGCTCGATGCCGGTGTAGCCGATTTCTTTGGCGCGTGCCACCAGCTCCGGGAAGGTGAGCGCCGGGCCGTCGTACCAGATGCCCAGGTAAGTGATGCTGTACAATCCGATTTCCATACTTGAACCTCCTGGTGAAGGCACAAGAATCACACTTCTTGCCATCTCCCACTAACTCTAACGCCCTGAGAGATGGGTGTCCTGGAAGGCCGGTAGTGTCTCGGTGCGGTCCCGGTGCGACCTGGCAGCGTCATTCGACTGCTGATGACGATAACATGCAGATCGGGGNNAATTCCTCCGCCATACCGACCAATCCCCGATCCAACAGCACGGGCAGCGGACGGAGCGCCGCTAAGAGCGAAGACTGGCGGTGCCTGTAAGACAGAGACCGCGACGACGTCGCGGCCTTTGTCTTACCACAGTCACGGCCTCACGCTGAAAACGTAGATCGTTGTCGAATGATACTCTTCGCCGGGTCGCAGAATGGTCGAGGGGAACTCAGGCCTATTTGGTGAATCAGGGAAGTGCTGCGGTTCGAGACAGAACCCGTACCGATGACCGTACACATGACCAGCCTTACCTGTAATGCTGCCGTCCAAGAAGTTACCCGAGTAGAACTGGATACCCGGCTCGGTCGTGTACACATCCATTTGCCTACCTGTTTTCGACTCGTAAACTTGCGCTGCTCGTACCAGCATTGCATCGCCACGGTTGAGAACGAAGTTGTGATCGTATCCTAGGCCGTGCTTGAGCTGCTGCTCGTCCTGCTCGATGCGAGCGCCGATCGCTGTGGGCGTTCGGAAGTCGAAGGGCGTTCCCTCTACCGGGGCAACGGCACCGTACGGAATCAGCGTGGCATCGACCGGTGTGAACGAATCGGCATTGATTGTGAGTTCGTGATCTAGGATATCGCCACCTGGTGTGCCGGCAAGATTGAAGTAGCTGTGTTGCGTCAGGTTGACTGGCGTCGCCTTGTCGGTAACGGCGCGGTAGTCAAAGATGAGCTCGTTGTTCGCCGTAAGAGTGTACTCCACCGTTACCGCGAGGTTGCCCGGGTAGCCTTCTTCCCCATCAGGGCTGGAGTACGAGAAGATCACTCCGACACTATCGGTCTTCTCGAACGGTTCTGCTTCCCACACAACTTTGTCGAAGCCCTTGACGCCTCCATGCAGATGATTCGGGCCATCGTTGGTGGCCAGCGTGTATGTCCGACCATCGAGTACGAAGCGACCCCGACCGATCCGGTTGGCATACCGGCCGATGATTGCGCCGAAGTAAGGACTCTCAGTTAGATAGCCAGCGAGATCGTCGTAGCCAAGCACGACATCATGCAGTTGCCCGTGTCTGTCGGGAACTTTGAGCGAGACGATTATCCCACCATAGGTAATGGCCTGTACTTCGACGCCGGCAGGGTTGGTCAAGGTATACGCTTCTATTCGCCTTCCACCCGGTAGACTCCCGAACGCTGCGCTCGTCACTGAACCGGTGGATCGTTCGCCCGGCGCCCGCATTTCGTTTCCTCTCTCCGCAGTGCAGCAGCAAAGCAGTATGACAAACAAGGTCCCTTGCGACAATGCGAATCGATGCCTGCTAGCGTGTTGAAGGATCATCAGTCACCCCTGTGCCACCGAGACTGGCATCTCGATCGCCTCCCCATTGTCGGCAGCCAACCACCGAGGTGCCCAGTGGGCTACCGTTCGACGAGTTCGACTAGCCCCACGTCGACATATTGGCCGCCACGGGTCTGGCGCACAGAAACCGCAATCGTGTTGCTACCCAGCCTCAGCTCTCCAACCACTCGTTCCTCCAATGGGACCAACACGTAATCAACCGTGTAACCCGAAAACGTGCCGATCAACTGTCCGTTCAGATAGACCTCGGCGTCTTCATCGTGGTGGATCCTCAGGTGAGGATTCACGAGGTCCAGTGTCTCGAGATCGAACGCACGTCTGAGCCAGATGCGTTCCGTATCCCACGTGGTCCGCACCACAGCACTGGGGGTGTCGGCGGTTCCAAACCCGCCGAGTCCTTCCTCCCACGACTCGTCGTCATAGTCGAGCGAGTACCAGTCGGGCGCCGGTTCGCTAGTAGTGTACCGCCAGACCTGACCTGATACGCGGGATGTCGGCACAAACTCCCTCACGAGCGGTGGTTCGGCGTAGACCGATCGGTTCTGCGCAGCGACGTCGGGTGGGAGCTTCTCCATTGCGCGGTCGTAAGTGAGCAGACCATTCACCTCGATCTCGACATCGCTCGTCTGAGTGTACACCGCCGCAGCCAGTCCCTCCCCGATCAACGGCCGCAACTGGTATAGCAAGGCCGAGTAGGCCTCGCCGAGAGCTTCTCTCGTGTCATAGGTCCGATAGCCCCAGTTGTCCCGATTCACCCAAAGATGGCCTTCAACTGGCAACCCGAGGCCACCGAACTCACCCAATACCGCCGCCCGCGTTTCTTCCAAGCGCGGCATCCCGGGTCCTGGATACCGGTGAATGTCGACCACGTCACCCACACCGCGGTCACTCCACCCACTGGCGTTGTTGACCAATCGTGTCGGATCGTACTGTTTGAGCCACTCCACGTACCTTTCCGTGTCGTGCTGCCCCCAACCCTCATTGAACGGCACCCACATCACTATGGCTGGATGGTTGTATAAGGCGTCGACGACTCGTCGCAGTTCAGCGGCGAACTCCTCCTTCCCCTCATCGCTGTCGTTGTTTCCACTCGGCATGTCCTGCCACACCATCAGACCGAGTCGATCGCAGTGATAGTACCAGCGGGCCGGCTCCACCTTCACGTGTTTCCGGGCGATGTTGAAGCCCAGCCTTCTGGTGACCTCAACATCGTAACGCAGCGCCTCGTCCGTCGGGGCCGAGTACAGCCCGTCGGGCCACCAACCCTGATCGAGCGGACCGAATTGGAACAGAGGCTGGTTGTTGAGGAACAGGCGTTGGTGACCATCCTCCGCACGGTCGACCGAGATCTTGCGCATTCCGAAGTAGCTCTGCACCGAGTCGCTATCTTCCAGGCGCACGGTCAGGTCGTATAGGAACGGATCGTCGGGGGACCACAGCCGTGCGTTTGGAATCCGCAGCGTAACGACGCCTGCGAGCGTGCCTTCCGCTTGTGCAACAGGCCGACCTTCAGCGGACGCAACCGCTCGCACTCTGGCGGCGCCAGCCGCATTCGCCGCCCTGACGCTCACCGTCACGACTCCCGCATCCACATCCGGCACGATCCCGAGACCCGTGATATGCACGTCCGCAACTGGCTCCAGCCAAACAGTCTGCCAAATCCCCGTCACTGCCGTGTACCAGATTCCATGAGGATCGAGAACCTGTTTCCCCCTTGGTTGGTCACCTTGGTCCGTCGGATCCCACACGCTCACGACTAGTTCCTGCTCGCCTTGAGGGATCAGGGCATCAGTGATGTCGAGCGTGAATGGATCGTAGCCGCCGCGGTGCTCGCCCACCTGCTCGCCATTGAGGTAGACTCGCGCTAGCCAATCGACCGCGCCGAAGAGCAGCAACCAGCGGTGGCCTTCCGGAACATCCGGCAGGGAGAACGTCCGTCGGTACCAGAGCCGCTCATTGGGCGCAACCCGGCGCATCACCCCGCTGAGCTGCGATTCCACCGGGAACGGGACCACGATGTGCCCGTCGAATTCGACAGGTCGTGCCGCGGCACTGTCTCGAATGGCGTAGTCCCACGTTCCGTTCAAGCTCTCCCAGGCAGAACGAACCATCTGGGGGCGAGGGTATTCCGGAAGCACACGTCCGGCAGTCGCCTCCGCGCCCCAGCGCGTCCCGAGGTGAGACGGCGGCACGGTTGACCCCGGCTCTCGACCGCAGCCAACCAGCGTGGCTAGACCCACAAGGGCGAAGCGACAGCAAGGGAATCTGAGCCGACAAACGTCCGTGACCGCCATTTGAAGAACCCCGCTGTGAGACCTAGACGGTAATAAGATGTTCTCACGAGAGCGATCCCGTTAGGTGGGCAGCGCGCAGGTGCGCCATTCCTCCCTGTTGCGCCAGGCGTATCTTTTGTGCACGGAGGAGAGCGACTATGCCAGACATCAATCGCCGCCGCTTTCTCGGCGGACTAGCTGCGGGAACAGCGACGTGGGCAGCCGCGGGGGCAGTTCCTCATAACCCCGCGAGGCGTGCGCCTGAGCAACTCGCCAGCTGCACCTCGTCAAACCAAGCCCCAGAGCCGCAGACTCGCCAACACGGCGAACTGATCGATCCTGCCTTCCGGCCCCTCCCGTTGGGTTCCATCCGGCCGCGAGGTTGGCTGGCTAGGCAACTTCGCCTGCAGGCCGAGGGGTTGAGCGGTCATCTAGACGAGTTTTGGCCCGATGTGGGTGAGAGCCAGTGGTTCGGTGGCGAGGCAGAAGGATGGGAGAGGGCTCCCTATTGGCTGGACGGTGTGACAGCACTGGCGTGGGTGCTGGATGACTCGGCCCTAAAGGGGAAGATCACGGAGTACATACGCACGATCGTGCAGCGACAACGCCCCGATGGCTGGTACTCACCTTACCCTGTCGATGCGAACGCCGCCCGCTACGACCTGTGGGCGATCCTTCTGGCCAACAAGATGATGGTACAGTATCACGACGCCACGGGAGATGAAGACGTCTTTCGAGCGGTGGAGTCAAGCCTCCGCGCTGTCGCCTCGGGTGTGGAGCGAACACCTCTCTACAACTGGGGGAGNNCTGGTTCGAGGGACTGATCCCGGTGTTCTACGTCTATGAGAGGACTGGAGAGGCATGGCTTCTGGAACTCGCTCGGCAGCTCAAGCAACAGGGATTCGACTACGGGCGGTACTACGAGGGTGAGGATGTTACTCATCCCACGCCCCGAAGGGGGCTCTGGACGTGGGAGAAACACGTGGTCAATACGGGGATGGCGGTAAAGGCAGGCGCTCTGGCCTGGCGCCTGGACGGCCTGCACGCTGACCGCAACCTACCCAATCGGATGATCAGTGTCTTGGACCGCTACCACGGTCAAGTCACGGGCATGTTCACGGGAGATGAGTGCCTGGCGGGCAAGAACCCGGTTCAGGGCTCAGAACTCTGTGCCGTCGTAGAGTTCCTTTACTCACTGGAAACGGCCATGTCCGTGCTTGGAGAACCCGTCCTGGGCGACCGGCTCGAGCGGGTCGCCTTCAACGCCCTGCCGGCAACGTTCACTCCAGACATGTGGGCGCACCAGTACGACCAGCAGGTGAACCAGGTGCAGTGTACCCACAACACGGACCACATGTGGACCACGAACGGTCCAGAGTCGAACATCTACGGACTGGAGCCGAACTACGGCTGCTGTACGGCCAACATGCACCAGGGTTGGCCGAAGTTCGCCGCGCATCTCTGGATGAGGACGCCCGACGACGGCCTGGCCGCCGTGGCCTACGCACCCAGCGAAGCGCGGTTCACGTCTCGTGGTGTGCCAATCTCGGTCACGCTGGATACGGACTACCCGTTCCGCAGCACCCTCAACGTGACGGTTGCCACCAGCCAGGCGGTGAGTTTCCCACTGCTACTCCGCGTGCCGGAGTGGAGCGAGGGAGCGAGCCTGCGCGTACAGGGAGCGGACGAGACACCGTTGCTTCCCGGCACCTTCCACCGCGTCGTGCGTGAGTGGCGGGGCGCGACCAGGATATCACTACGCTTCCCCATGCGTCCCAGAGTTACGCTCCGCTACAACAGAGGTGCCGCCGTGGAGCGGGGCCCGCTCGTCTACTCCCTGCAGCTGGAAGAGAGCTGGAACCGGATCAACTCCGACAAGCCCGGGCGGGAGCTTCCGCACGGCGATTTCGAGGTCCGGCCCGCCTCCAGCTGGAACTACGGTCTCGTCCTTCCCGAAGGAGACATGGAGTCCGGAGTCCGTTTCGAGGAGCGGCCGGTGGGTGAGCGCCCTTTCTCACCGGACGGAGCGGGAATGGAAGCCCGGGTCAGGGGCCGGCAGATCGAGAATTGGAAGCTGGTACACGGATGGGCGGGCGAGTTCGGGCCCGGGGTACGCGAGTCGTCCGAGCCGGTAAAGGAACTCACGTTGATTCCATACGGCTGCACCAACATTCGGGTGACGGAGTTCCCGCAAGTCGCTGGGTGAGAGTCGGGCATTCGATCGAGCCAAGACCCCTCAGTCACTATGCAGGGATATGCCTCCCAGGTCTACGGGGGCAGGAACGAAAAGCCACACTATCCTGCCGCGCCGACAGGCCCGGCAGGACTCAAAAGCAAGGTGCTGGGTCCTCGGGACTCGGTGTTAGGGAGTGGCGACCCCAGCACCCAGGACGTAGGACCCAACACCCCGCCCGATCATCCCGTCCTGTCCCTTGCTGTTGGTCTGCAAATGGTTTGCACACCGAGCTGCCCTGCTCACATCCCGATCGCGAGCCCTTCGGGGCTAGCGAATGGTGCCCGAGTGCGCCCGCCGCAACAGCCCTGCGCGCCCAGACACCCGGCATCGTTGGCCTCTCGGACGATCTCTCCCTCGCGCAAGTGCCCGCCTGCAGCGGGCCATCGTGGGCATGCCCCCGGCACAAGTGAGTCGGCGCTCGCAGGCGGCGTGTGCGCACACCCCCGGGGCGCGTGACGTGCAGCTCCGTCAGCCGCGTCGCGGGGGTGCTTGCTTGACGGCGGCTCGGCTGCGGTATACATAGCTAGTTATGCATAGCTAGGTGGGTATACGTGCCGCGCCACCGGAACGACATCCTCCAGGGCACCCTGGCCCTGCTAGTCCTGAAGACCCTGGCAGCCCGCGGGCCGCTGCACGGGTACGCCATCACCACCCACATAAAACTCAGCTCCGCCGACCTGCTGCGCGTGGAGGAGGGCTCGCTGTACCCGGCGCTGCACCGCATGGAGCAGGAGGGCTGGGTGCGCGGGGCCTGGGGACTCACGCAAAAGAACCGGCAGGCCCGGTTCTACACCATCACCGCGGCGGGGCGGCGAGAATTGGCCGCCGAGCAGGAACGGTGGACGAGACTCACCGAGGGCGTGCAGCACGTGCTGCGCTACGCCTGATCGTCCCACGCGCCCCCGGAGGACTCTCATGGGCCTGATTCGCCGCGCGGTCAATCTCCTGCGACCCACGCGTCTGGCTCGCGACATCGCGCGTGAGGTGGAGTTTCACGTGACGGAACTTGTCGACGAACTGGTGGCGGCCGGGATGCCAGAGGCCGAAGCACGCCGGGAGGCACGCCGCCGCTTCGGCAACCCCGAGGTGCTGACGGAACGTACCCACGACGAGGACGTGCTCACGTGGCTCGAGTCCGTCCTCGACGACCTGCGCTACGCGCTGCGCACCCTGCGGCGCAACCCCGGCTTCGCGCTGGCCGCCGTCCTGTGCCTGGGGCTCGGCATCGGCGCCAACACGGCCATCTTCAGCCTCGTCAACGCCGTGATGCTGCGCTCCCTTCCGGTGACACGGCCCGACGAGTTGGTCCGGATCACGATGGCGGGCGAGGGGCCCACGTTCACCAACCCGCTGTGGGAGGCCATCCGCCACCGGCAGGGCGACGTGCTGGCCGGCGCGTTCGCCTCTTGCGACCAGCGCTTCAACCTGGCCACCGAGGGTCCCGTCGCGCGGGCCGGGGGCGCCCTGGTGAGCGGCGACTACTTCCGGGTCCTCGGGGTCCGCGCCGCCGTGGGACGGGTCCTTCAGCCCTCCGACGACGTGCGTGGCTGTCCCGGCACGGTCGTCCTCAGCCACGACCTCTGGCGCAGCCGCTTCGGCGGCGCGCGCGACGTGGTGGGCCGGACCCTCCCGCTCGAGGGACATCCCTTCACAATCGTGGGCGTGGCCCAGCCCGGCTTCTCGGGGGTCCACGTCGGACGCGCGGCCGGCGTGTTCGTGCCGATCTGCGCAGTGGCCATCCTGCGCGAGGGCGAGGGCCGGGACTACCTCGACGCGCGGAGCACCTGGTTCCTCGACATCTTCGGCCGCCTGCGGCCGGACGGCTCGCTGGCCCAGGCGCGCGCCGGGCTCGCGGCCATGGCACGCCCTGTCTACGAGGCCACCGTGCCCACGGAGTGGGCGCCGCACAATCAGACGGAGTACCTCGAGAGGACGCTCAGCGCGATCCCGGCGGCCAACGGGCTCTCGCGCGTGCGCGGCCAGTATCGGGACGCCCTGTACACGCTCATGGTGGTGGTGGGCGTGGTGCTGCTCGTCGCCTGTGCGAACGTGGCGCAGCTCCTGCTCGCGCGTGCCAGGGCCCGCCGACACGAGATCGCCGTCCGGATGGCCATCGGCTCCGGGCGCGGCCGCCTGATCCGGCAGCTCCTGACGGAGAGTATGCTGCTGGCCGGTCTGGGAGCGGCCGTGGGCCTCGCGTTCGCACAGTGGTCGAGCAGCCTGCTCGTGGGGTTCCTCTCGACCAGCACCCGCCAGGTGTGGTTGGACCTGTCACTCAACTGGCGGGTCCTCGGCTTCACCGCCGCGGTGGCCATCGCCACTGGCCTGTTGTTCGGCCTGGCGCCGGCATGGCGATCCGCCCGCGTCAGCCCCCAGTTGGCCATGCGAAGCGGCACGCGCGGCGTAGGGGGCGACTCCCGTCAGCGGGTGGCGCGGGTCCTCGTCGTGGGACAGGTCGCGCTCTCCCTGGTTCTGGTCATGGCTGCCGGCCTGCTCNNCTGCTCGTGGGGAGCTTCCAGCGGCTGGCCACGCTCGATCCGGGATTCCGGCGCGAGGGGGTGCTGATCGTCGAGGCCGACTGGGCGCGGATCCCCCGTCCCGACAGCCAGTCCCTAGCCGTCGGCCGGGAGCTGCTCGAGCGGCTACGCGGCGTTCCCGGCGTCCGGAGCGCCGGCGCGTCGTTCATCACGCCCATCAGCGGGACATCGTGGAGCGACCTCGTGGTCGTGGACGGCTTCACGCCGGACCGGCCGCGCGACGCGCTCGTCTGGCTGAACGCGGTCTCCGAGGACTACTTCGCGGCCATCGGCACCACGCTGCTGGCCGGCCGCGCGTTCGACCGGCAGGACGGCCCCGACGCGGCGCGCGTGGCGGTGGTGAACGAGACAATGGCGCGCCGGTTCTTCGGGGAGCCGCGCCCACTGGGCAAACGCCTGCGGACGGAGGAGGAGGAACACGCCGTACTCAGCCCCTGGATTGAGATCGTGGGGATCGTCGAGGACGCGAAGTATAGGAGCCTGAGCGAGGAGGTGGCGCCGGCAGCCTATGTACCGCTGGAGCAGGCCGAGCCGTGGGCGCCCTCCCTCGAGTTCTCTCTGCGGTCCGACGGGCCGCCGGAGGCGCTCATTCCGTCGGTCATCGCCGCGGTGCGGGAGATCAGTCCGCTCGTCTCCCTGGAATTCACCACCCTCGACAACCAGGTGAGCGAGTCGCTCGCCGTCCAGCGGCTGCTGGCCACGCTGTCCGGGTTCTTCGGCGGACTCGCGTTGCTGCTCGCGGTGATCGGCCTCTACGGGACGACGTCGTACAGCGTGGTCCAGCGCCGTACCGAGATCGGCGTGCGCGTGGCGTTGGGCGCGACCCGGCTCGGCATTCTGCGCATGGTAGCGGGGGAGGTCGGTCTGCTCGTCGTGGCCGGCCTCTCGTTCGGCGCGCTGCTCGTGTTCGCAGTGACACGAACGATCGGCGCCTTCCTCTACGGCGTCGCGGCCAACGATCCCGCCACGCTCGCCTTCTCCGCGGCCGTGCTGTCGGCGGCCGGCACCACCGCCGGGCTGGTGCCGGCGTGGCGCGCGGCCAGAGTGGACCCCAATACGGCGTTGCGAGAGGAATAGCAGCGGCGAGCCACACCTCACGCCTGGACGGTTCCACGTCCCGTGGTTCGGCACGCCAGTCGGCTGCTCCACCACCGCGAGACGGAGCATATCCTAGAGCTCGCGCCGGTTAACGCATTCCGGATGGAGATCAGAGACTCTTACAGGACGATTCTGAGCCGGACGCCCTCGCTACGGAAGTCCATCGGGGAACTGCTTAACGCTCGCCTCCGGAACGAATGGCGCAGGTAGCGATTGCTGAGCCTATTCCAGACTACCGGTCCGACTTCTTGGTCTTGATGATTATGACTCCGTTGGCACCCCGCACACCGTACAGCGCCGTCTCGGAGGCATGCTTCAGCACCTCGATGGATTCGATGTCGTACGGATTGATGCCGCGCACCACCCCACGGTGCCCTGCGCCGAGGGGGACGCCGTCGATCACGATCAGCGGCTCCGTGTTGCCGTAGAACGATTCCATTCCTCGGATGTGGATTCTGAGGATGCCGCCGGCACCACTAGACACGTCCACTCCGGGAAAGCGGCGTGCCAGGACGGCCTCGATCGGCTCGCGGGGGTCCCGTTTGTGAGCCTCGCGTGAGGGGATGGCGGAGACCTGGCTTGAGTCCGGCTGCCCCGCAACTTGGGGCTCAGCCTGGCTCGTTGTGTTCGTACGCGCGCAGGCGGTTGTGAAGGCAGCGAGAACAATACAGGCCAACAAAGAGGCCGGCAGAGCGCGGCCGCAGCGTTTCTTTGAAGACCCGACCATCGACGCCTCCCGTTGCAAGCACTGTGTTGTAACATAGCCCATTTGTAGTACCACGGCACCCCTGCATCCCTTGGACATCCCCGACGCTCCACTACACACCGATACGCACCGTTCTGAATGGTGCGTCCACAGTCTGGTCCACGGTCTTAGATACACAACGCCCGGCGCGGGGCCGGGCGGTGAGTACGCACAACCAGCTACAGCCGACGGAAGTTGCTCAAGGGCCTGGGCACGCTGACAGACAGAGTCCCGACCGATCAGTAGGGCGAACACGCAATGAGCGGGTATGTCTCCGCAGAGTTGACAACCTTCCACTGGCCATCGGTGCGGAGCCAGACGATTGTGAACGACCCAATCAAGGCGAGTGGGGCACCAGTGGTGTCGGAGGCGGCGAAGGTCGCGATGCCGGAACTGCTGCGGTCA
>JABAOC010007945.1_pt2 | contig 12089 bp, 12 predicted proteins | sample 7062161 | NCBI WGS metagenome assembly JABAOC01 (sample SAMN14538625, study PRJNA623070) | marine sediment metagenome | biome: marine biome [ENVO:00000428]; feature: marine pelagic biome [ENVO:01000023]; material: deep marine sediment [ENVO:00002113] | place: India: Gulf of Khambhat ... | reverse complement strand
TTTTCCTGAGTCTTCAATCTGGTTTTGTCCACCACGGAAATAAGGATGCTTTCTTTAGAAAATGATGATTAGAGTTTTTTTCAGGATTTTCATATAATGGCTGATATCCATCATGAAATTTTTTATTTTGGAAGTGCAGGAAGATTAAAACCTAGTCAAGGAGGCGACGGAATGGGAAGAGTGAGAGATTATCAAGGACGGATATTTGCAGGATTATTGATTATCCTGATCGGCGTTTTGTTTTTGCTCGGGAACCTGGGAAAGCTGGATTTTTGGGACATGTTTTCCACGTACTGGCCTGTGATTCTCATTTTTATTGGCTTATGGCATTTAGTTGTTCATGAGTCTCGCAACTGGGGATTCGGGCTTTTCATGATCGCGGTTGGTTGTTTTTTTCTGCTCAACAATCTGGATGTCGTAACAGGTAGAGTGTGGCTGTATTTCTGGCCGCTGCTGATTATCGCTGTTGGATTGTGGATTATTTTCAGGCCTCGGTTTAGACCTTCTGGAGAAAAAGCGCCTGAGATGAAAGAAAAAGACCTGGATGTATTCACGGTTTTATCCGGGTCAAAACGCCGTGTAGAATCAAAGGAATTTAAGGGCGGGAAAGCCTCAGTTCTCCTGGGAGGTATTGAGTTAGATTTTTCTCAGGCTTCGCTAGCTGGAAATCAAGCCACACTGGAGTTGTCCGCTATTCTTGGCGGGATCGAAATCTGGATTCCGAGGGAATGGGAAGTTGTGGTTGACAGCAGTGCGCTACTTGGAGCCGTAGAAGACAAACACAAGCCAGCTTCAACAGGAGAAACAAGGCCGACTCTTTTCGTCAAAGCCACAGCCATTCTCGGCGGCATAGAGATCAAGTAGAGCCAGTTATTCCCAGATTCGGCCATGAGAGTCTGAGTTAAAAATAGCGGTGGCTATCCGTATCCAGACATCCCTCGGATTCGTCCAGTGTATGATTCGGGATTCGGGAAGGAAAATCCGGATGTGTTGCTCTCAGAAAAAATTGAACAATTAGGCAGAAATGCTTATTTTTGTCTGTGGAGTTCTATGAGTGCTGAGTCTCCGGCCTCTGATTCCCAGTAACCATTCATGGTATCCCCTTCAACTGTCAGATTGAAAAAAATCTTCATGTACTCTTCCCCGGTGAAAATAAGGAAATTAGCCGTCAGCTTGTTATCCTTGAATTCGATTTCCTGGAGTTCCGCCTCCATGGCGAATCCGAATGCATCAGTCACTTTTCCTTTGTATTCGCCGTTCGTTCTTTCAAGGATGAGGGTCACCTTATCCGGTTCTAGCTCGTCAGGGACGGCCGTTTCTCCAACCCATGTGCCGCTCAAATTGGCCTCTTGACTCAAGACAGCTCCGGCGAAAAGGACCAGCACGAAAGCAGACAAGATTAGGATGGATTTACGTTTCCTCATTTGGCCTCCTTTCTGTTTTTGTTTGTTCATTCAGTTAGACTCTTAGTATTTTTTTTAAGTTTATCTATATAATTCCATTCTCATCGAAATTGAGATGGAATTCAATAGATAATACGCACAAACCGCTAGGGAAGTTTCAAGAATTCATTCCAGCAAGAGAATTGTTCTTTGAAGTTCCTTCGAGATATTTTGTATTAGATAAGTCGGTTCTCTTCCATATTGTATGGATAAATGATTTGATAGTATTCAGGGATGTCTTTGCTCCAGTCAGATTTTTCACGCCATTCCCTCGTCAACCTTCTCGGCCCTGCGGAACTCCGCATGTCTATCATGCCTCACGCCTGGATATCTTCCAGTTATAATTGCGCCGTCTGATGTATAATATCGTGCTCAAACAGTCCTCGGGCCCGACTCTGTCGGGTTCCCTCGAAGAACGACTCAGGAAGGCTAAATCTTCCGATGTCGCTTCATCCATCCCTGAATACTCTTCTAAGTTATCTAAGTTNNAATGGAAGAGAACTGATAGATCTAACCCATGCTCAACGTTGGGAGAAACGAGTTTTTGGCCGAAGTCATAATGGCGACTAAAGTGATATTTTATCTAAGAATTATCCTTGAATTCTCGCTCGACTATTGGAATAATAAAATTTCATCTTTAAACAGAAGTGAATCAGAGAATTCGGGAGGGTCAAATGGAAAGCCCCATTGCTTTAGATGAAAAAGATATCTCCATCGTTCTTTGTGGACAGGCTGGTCAGGGAATTCAGACCGTGGAAAGGATTCTTGTGCAGCTCTTGAAACGATCCGGGTTTCACGTGTTTGCCACAAAGGAATACATGTCCCGGGTCAGAGGGGGGAACAACTCGACTGAAATCCGGGTGGCGTCAAGCCGAGTTTCTGCGTTCGTGGACAGGATAGACATTTTGATTCCTTTTCATGAGGGAGCCTTGAAACATGTCGAGAGAAGGATATCNNGATATCCCATCAGTCTTTTATCCTGGGCGATGAAGAAATAATTTCTAAAGGTTCTCAGTTAAACGAGAGCCAGTCTATTTCTATTCCACTGTCCAAAATGGCATCTGATATCGGAGGAAAGATTTATGTGAATATCATTGCGGCGGGATTGGTATTAGGGCTTTTCCAGGTTGATCAAGCCTTCATCACGGGTTTTATCAAGGAATATTTCGCAACNNGATGTGAAGTCGTGGAGAGAGAGCGCGGTCGAGGAGGATATTCTTCTCAACGGGGCTGAGGCTGTTGGCCTGGGTGCATTAGCCGGAGGATGTAATTTTCTTTCTTCCTATCCCATGTCTCCCTCCACAGGAGTGATGGTCTTTCTCTCTCATCAGATGAATGAGTTTGATATCATTGTGGAACAGGCTGAGGATGAGATCAGTGCCATCAACATGGCCCTGGGAGCTTCATATGCGGGAGCACGCGCTATGGTGACCACTTCCGGAGGGGGCTTTGCCTTGATGACAGAAGGAGTGAGCCTTTCAGGGATGCTTGAGCTTCCCGTCGTCATCCATCTCGCTCAAAGGCCAGGTCCGGCAACAGGATTACCCACCCGGACCGAACAAGCCGATTTGGAGCATGCTCTCTATTCGGGTCATGGAGAGTTTCCACGCATCATATTCTCACCCGGCAAATCTGAGGATGCTTTGTTCCTCACGCAGAGAGCCTTTAACCTGGCGGATAAATATCAAATTCCTGTGTTCATTCTCACGGACCAGTATTTTATGGATTCGTACTCGAATGTTCCCATTTTTGAACTCAAAGGAATGAACGTCGAAAAACACATTGTTAAGAGCGAAAAAAAATACAGACGGTATGAATTGACCGCAAATGGAATCTCTCCTCGTGCGATTCCTGGTTTTGGAGAAGGGCTTGTGGGTGTGGACAGTGATGAGCACGACCAGGAATCCCACATCACTGAAGACCTGAAATTACGGGGGAAAATGGTGGAGAAAAGGCTGAGAAAGCTGGAGTCCATAAAGAAAGAGGTGTTTCCTCCTGAGTTCTCTGGGAATCAAGATTACAAAATTTTGATCGTCGGCTGGGGCTCAACTTATGGTGTCGTCAAAGAAGCGTTGGAAAAATTGGATAGGAAAGATATTTCATTCATCCATTTCAAACAGGTCTATCCCCTGCACGAAGCGACAAAAGAATACCTCAAAAAGGCTGAGAGGACCATCATTGTTGAAAATAACGCGACGTCTCAATTCGGGAGGCTGATAAAACTCTCTACTGGGGTGGATATCGAGATAAAAATCTTGAAGTATAACGGACTGGCTTTTTCTACAGAAGAGATTGTTGAGGAAATTCAAAAAAATATTCAATGAGGAGATGAGAAATGAATACTCAGATCTATGATATGGGCGCTGTCGATATAGCCTGGTGTCCTGGCTGCGGGAATTACAGTATCCTCAAAACACTGAAGGAAGCTTTCGCTGAACTCGATATAAGGCCTCGGGCACTCGTCCTCGTTTCTGGAATTGGGCAGGCCGCTAAAATCCCTCATTATTTTAGAACTCATTTTTTTAACGGACTTCATGGGAGAGCCATTCCTCCAGCAACAGCTATAAAAGTTATGAATCCAGAGCTCACGGTCATTGCGGAAAGCGGTGACGGAGACATGTACGGGGAAGGCGGAAATCATTTTATTCATGCTATCCGGAGAAATCCCGATATCACCGCTATCGTCCACAACAATATGGTGTATGGGTTGACAAAGGGGCAGGCTTCCCCCACGAGTCAACTGGGTTTTAAAACCCCTGTCCAGGTCAAGGGCGTTTTCCTCGAGCCCTTTAATCCGATTGCGCTGGCCGTCGCTTTAGATGCTTCCTTCGTGGCCCGGGCCTATTCGGGAGATATCGAGCAAACAAAGGAGATCGTCAAAGAAGCTGTATCCCACAAAGGATTCGCTCTGGTTGATATCTTTCATCCCTGTGTTTCCTTTAACAAGGTGAACACTCACACCTGGTTTAAAGCCCATACCTATTATCTGGAAGAATCCCATGATCCCACGGACCGGATGAGAGCATTCCAGAAGGCTACGGAGAAGGAAAAATTTCCCCTGGGGATATTCTATAGAAATCCTGATAAAGCGACTTTCGAAGAGAATGTGGGTGTGTACAGCCAAGATCAAACACCCCTGTCTTTAAGAGATAGGAAGAGGGAGGCAAAATTGAAACTTCTCCTCGAATCAAAAAAGTAAAAAGGAGGGTAAGAAAGATGGATGTTATCCAGGCCATAAGTGAAAGAAGGGCGTACCGCTCCTTAGAACCCGTCAAAATTACTGAGGATTTGATCAAGGATCTGGCAGAATCTGCCAGGCTGGCGCCTTCTTGCTTCAATAATCAACCCTGGCGGTTTATTTTTGTTCACGATACTGAAGTTCTGGAGCGCATGAGGGAGGCTCTTTCAAGGGGAAACGAATGGGCTTACTCGGCGTCTATGATCATAGCTGTCTTCAGCCAAAAAGAGGACGACTGCATCATCAGAGATAGAGAGTATCACCAGTTTGATTGCGGTCTTGGAGCGGGATTCCTGATTCTGAGGGCAACAGAATTGAGTCTGGTCGCCCATCCCATCGCCGGTTACAGCCCGAAAAAAACGAAAGAAATCCTTGGGATTCCAGAAGAATATCAAGTTATAACGCTGATTATCGTGGGGAAACATTCTGAAGAGATCAATCCGATTCTCTCAGAGAAGCAGGTCGAATCGGAAAAGGAAAGACCGGCTCGGTTGAACCTAGACAAATTTGCCTTTAGCAACCGTTTCAAGGAATAATACAGGCAGGAGTTTTCACTGACCTCGATGCTGAAACAAGTCAAACGGATTGGCTTCTGCTTTTTGGCAGGATGAAATGGAAAAAGTCATTGTCACCGGCGCGACTGGATTCATAGGAAAAGCCCTGTGCTTCCGCTTGGAGAAGGAAGGGTATAAGGTTGTTGCTCTTTCTCGTAATCCCGAGAAGGGGCAAAGGCTTTTCGGTTCGCAGGTCACAGTGGCTCGGTGGGACGGTGCGAATGCCAGTGAATGGATGGGATACGCGGAGGGTGCCCAAGCTATTGTTAATCTGGCTGGAGAGAATATTGGTTCCGGACGCTGGATTTCCCAGAGAAAGCAAGCCATCCTCCAGAGTCGGCTGGATGCCGGAAAAGCCGTGGTTGAGGCAGTCGAATCAGCCAGTGTGAAGCCCCGTGTTGTCGTTCAAGCGTCAGCTATCGGATTTTATGGCTCTCGCGGGAATGACATGATTGATGAATTCTCTTCTCCTGGAAAAGGCTTCCTTGCCAATGTCGCCAAGGAGTGGGAGCAGTCAACACATGAAGTTGAATCGTTTGGTGTGCGAAGAGTTGTCATCCGTTCGAGTGTGGTGCTTGGAGCAGAGGGCGGAGCCCTTCTCCAACTTCTGAAGCCATTTCGCTTTTTTGCTGGCGGGCCTTTAGGGAGCGGTCGACAGTGGTTTTCCTGGATACATATCGAAGATGAAGTGAATGGCATCCTCTTTCTTCTAAAAAGGGAGGATTTAAAAGGCGTTTTTAACCTGAGCGCACCCCATCCTCTCCTCCAGAAAGATTTGGCTCGAATACTCGGAAAAATCATGAGGCGGCCGTCCTGGTTTCCTACTCCTGGTTTCGGGCTTCGGATGTTTCTTGGCGAGATGGCAGAAGAGATGCTTTTAGTGAGTCAGAGAGTGGCTCCGAAACGCCTTATCGAAGCCGGATATAGATTTCTCTATCCTGAGGCAGAACACGCACTTAAAGATATCGTAGGGAAAAATTCCAGAAAAGACTCTGAAGAGCCTTCTTAGTTGAGTGACCTTGTCAGAGGAATTTCTCCTTCGCCAAAGAGAGAAGGAAGTCCATCCTTTCCAGATATTTTCAGATTTGTAGAGGGCTGATTAAAGGAGTATTTCTTTCGGTATATCTCTCAGGTTGAAGTTTGAGGCCATGCTGCTGCAATAAGCGCCCGCATTCAGTACAGCCAGAATATCGCCTCTCTTCGGCAGAGGCATCTTAATTTCTTTTCCGAAAATATCTCCAGCCTCACAGAGATTTCCGGCGACAGTCACTTCCTCCGTTCTGCCAGAATCCAGAAGAGAACAGTTGATGATATGATGGCGTGCTTCTGAATAAATGGCTGGCCGGGGTACGGTGTTGAACGTTCCTGCATTCACACAAGCAAAGGTGTTATTGTAGCTTTTTTTCAGATACTCCACTCTGACCAGTAAAATCCCGGCGTTTCCCACCAGGAATTTTCCCGGCTCCACGGCGATGGCTTTTATCCTTAATCCGGACTTTTTTATTTCCTGGCAAATGTATTGCGCATAGTCTTCGACAGGAAAATCATCCTGTTGTTGAGAATATCGGGGCGCAAATCCACCACCGAAATCTAAAAATTCAAGGTTGAAGCCATGTTTTTGTATTGCGGATGCCATGGAAATCATTTTATCGACCGCTTTTTTGACAGCTTGGAAATCCTGTCTAGTCCAACCAGATCCGAGATGTTGATGAAGTCCTTTAGGAATGAAGCCATAGTGAAGCGCTTTGGAAAATATGGCTATGACCTTCTGTTCTTCGATGCCGAATTTAATGGGTATGCCATCATATGATTTTTCTCCTGCCGTAACAGCCTTTGAATCAAATCCTCTGCCGATGCCTGGATTCCATCTCACAGCCACGTTAAACTTTTTATGTTTAAACAGTTTATCTCTGATTTCTATCATGAGGTCCAGCTGTTCTGCTGCGTCAATATTGATGATCAGATTTTTCATCTGGAAGATCTCTGTGAGATCGTTAGAGCTCACGCTCGTTCCCGTGAAAAATATTTTTTCTTCTGAGAAACCTGCCTTCAGCGCTTTATTGATTTCCCCTGGAGAAACGGCATCGATCCATACTTCCTCATCATTGAGAACTTTTAAAATATCGCTGTGTGGATTGGCTTTCATCGCATAGTACACGTTAACTTTGAGGGATGTGTGTTTTTTGAATGCATTCCGTAGAGTGTACAGATTTGTCAGAATCTGATTTTGGCTGTAGATAAAAAGGGGTGTTCCGTATTTTTCAGCCATTCGTGAGGCTTCTTCTTTTCCAAGATAGAGTTTCCCATTTTTGGCCTTTAAGAAATTGTTTTCCCACCAGTGCATATTCAAGACCTTTGGCCTGCCCATACTTAGCCTTCTTTTTCTTTTTTTTCTTTTTCCTCCTCTTCTTCAAACAGGTCGAGCTGACCGCTCCTGATTTTTTCGACAATTTCTTTCAGGACAGGATACTGTTTGAGCAGGGGAAAGGGAATATCCAGTTTTTCATTGGTGAGCATGTTTTTGATCTGGAGGGCGTTGGCCAAAGCCTGTCCTCTGTAATGGTTATTAGTGATGACGAGCACCTTTTTGCTTTGATTGCCCAGTTCCTTTATTCTCTTTATCCAATCTTCGAGCTCCTCTTTGGTGTAAAGGTAGTTGTACCGTTCATCCCGGCCGGCATCTTTTTTGAACCAGTTCTGGTAGTTGCGGCCGTGAAGCCTGACGTAAGAATATTCGGGATTGGTGATGACGGAACTGGGCTTGATCGAATCACGGAATATCGGCTGGTCGATGTTGCAGAAACAGACGCCATGTTCAGTTAAAAGTGCATAGAAATTAGGTGTATCCCAGGAAGAATGTCTCACCTCCAGGGCCAGCGGAAAATCCGCGAATGATTTGAATAGATTGACCAAATAATCAACGTGTGCGGTCGTGTGAATGAATGACCAGGGAAATTGGATCAGGATAGCCGCGAGCCTGTTTTTGGCCCGGAGCGGTTCGATGCCAAACTTGAAATCATCAATATTTTTCTGTGTGAAATCTTTTCTCTGGTGCGTGAAGACTTGATGAAGCTTAACGGAGAAAAGAAACTCAGGATAATTCCCGACTCTTTTGATCCAGGAGAGTGACATTTGAATGGCAGGTGGCCTGTAAAAGGTGCTGTTGATTTCGACGATATTGATGTACTGAGCGAGTAGGAGGAGGGGATGAAATCCCTGTGGTTTTTTCTCCGGGTAGACGATGCCTTCCCAGTCTTTATAGCTCCAGCCAGCCGTTCCTGTAAAGTAAAGAGTCATCGAGGATTATTTTACCAAAAAAAGAAAATGGAGTCAGATTCAAAAAAAATATAAAAGTCGTATTTCCTGACGACAAGGCCTGATCTCGAAGAAAAGACTCTGCCTCTGTTACGCCACATTTAAACTGTCACCTTTTTGCCACATTTCAATTGTCACATCATATGATCTGCTTTCCCTTGTGATAGAGACCAAGACTGAAGATATCACATGAAGTGATTTAACCAATTTACGTAGCATAAAACACAATTGATGCAGTAAGAGAAGGTGACAGTTCAAATGTGGCAAAGTGTGACAATTGAAATGTGGCATAACATGCCTCTTTAAACTTGCCAAAATAAATTGCTCAAGATATACTTTTGGATTAATATGATTAGGTCAAAGTAGGCACAAATCCATGAAAAAATTCATCGCTCTTCTTCTACTCTCTCTATCGCTTTTCTTTTGCAGTAAGAAAAATCATGAAGACCTCTACACCATAGGCATTTTTCAGTTTAACGATGCTCCTCATTTGAATGAAGTGCGCAAAGGAGTGATCCAGGCCTTATGGGATCACGGCTTTCAGGACGGCATAAACATCCAACTCGAAATCAGGAACGGAAACGGCAGCACGCCTGAAGTGCAGAGGATAGCCCAGGAATTTGTAGAAATGGAAGTGGACATGATCGTTGCTGTTTCCACTCCCTGTCTCCAGGCAGCCCTGATAGCGACGCATGAGATCCCGATCATATTTTCATCTGTGGCGAATCCCTATCTGGCCGGTGCCGGAAGGTCTGCCCAGGACCACATGAGAACAGTCACAGGAGTGGCTTCAAGAGGTCCTATACAGCAGAGCTTAGCATTCATCAAAGAAATAATTCCGGGTGCAAAAAGAGTGGGAACTCTGTGGACGCCCTCAGAGATCAATTCAGAATTTTACCTGGAATTGGCTCGGGAAGAGGGGAGAAAAGTGGATTTGGAAATTGTGGATGTGCCTATCGCCAACAAGAGCCAAGTTTTGCATTCGGCTCAGGTCTTGATCAACAAAAAAATTGATGCCATCTATCAAATATCGGACAACACGATCAATGAATCCTTCCAGGACGTGGGAAACGTGGCAGGGGAAAATTCCATTCCTCTTTTTGGCGGTTTTCTTCTCTCCACTCGACTTGGCGCCTGTGCAGCCTTGGGCTGGGATTTTTCGGAAATGGGATACACGACAGGAGAAATAGCCATTCGGGTTAAAAACGGCGAGAAACCTGCAGATATCCCTATTCAGTCCATGAGCAAGGTGAGAATCCACTTGAATTTGTCGGCGGCAGAAAAGCAGGGTGTCAAGTTTTCGGATGAGTCCTTGAAAAAAGCGAATGAAATCCTCAAATCAGAGGAAAATTCACAGTATCTTTCTGATTCTTGATGAAAAAAAATTTAAAAGTCTCCATAATTTCTGTCATTTTTCTCCTCGTGGGTTTTATGCTTTTTGTCCTGGTTCAAGTCTTTCGTTCTCCGCCTAAGTTACGAGGGAAATTCTTATTAGACGGCGTAAATGAAGAAGTAAGGATAGTCATTGATAGATGGGGAGTTCCGCATATCTTCGCCCAGAACGAAAAAGATCTTTTTTTCGCCTGTGGCTTCATGCATGCGCAAGAGCGGATGTGGCAGATGGAACTCAACCGGAGAGCTGGTTCTGGCAGACTTTCTGAGGTTTTAGGAAAAGTTGCCCTGGAGAGAGATAAGTTCATGAGGAATATGGCTCTTGGAGAAGCTGCGTTGCAGGACTTTGAAAAGCTCTCACCAGAAATGAAAGAACTGATAGCCGCCTACAGCGATGGCGTCAATTCATGGATGGATTCCCGCAAATTGAACTGGCCATTTGAGTTTCTGGTTTTACGCTATCGTCCCCAGCCCTGGACGCCTCTGGATTCTCTCATCATCAAAGAAGTCATGGCCCTCCTGCTCTGCCCGGACTACCGGAGTGAGGCTGTCAGAGGAAAAATTGTGGAAAAGTTTGGAGCCGAGAGGGCTCTTCAGATTTTAGAAGAAGGCATCCCCTCTCCTCCATCTGAAGTTGAGGCCGCATCTCTTTCAAACAGGTTTCCATTTCCTTCTTTCCAGGGGAGTAACAATTGGGTTGTTTCAGGGAATCGGAGTGAATCCGGAAAGCCTATCCTGGCCAATGACCCTCATCTGGATATCAGCCTTCCTCCCATCTGGTATGAAATTCATCTGAACTGCCCTGGATTGGATGCCATCGGTGTTTCACTTCCAGGTGTTCCGTTCGTCATCATTGGACACAACGAATCCATCGCTTGGGGAGTGACAAATTCCGCAATCGATGTCCAGGACCTGTATATAGAAAAGCTTAACGATACCGGAGATATGTACCTGGATAATGGAGATTGGAAGCCCCTGCTCACAAAGAAAGAGGAGATCAGGATCAGAGGAAGAAAGAGACCTGAAGAAATAGAAATCCTCTGGACTGAACGCGGTCCAATAATCACTCCCATCGTTGTCGAAAGTCAAAAACCTCTCTCTTTAAGCTGGACGATTTATGAGGGAGGAAGGACCATGGAGGCATTCTATCTCCTCAACAGAGCCCAAAATTGGCAGGAGTTTTCGGATGCTTTAGCCCTCTTCGATGTTCCATCGCAGAATTTTGTCTACGCAGATAGAGAGGGGAATATCGGTTATTATTTGAGCGGAAAGATTCCATTGAGATCCGCGGTTGCCGCTCTCTATCCTTATCCTGGTTGGAAAGAAGAAGGCCAATGGAACGGATACCTTGATGAGGATGAGAAGCCGAATCTTTTCAATCCTGATGAGGGGATTATCATCACCGCCAATAACAAAATCATTTCAGATGATTTTCCGCACTATATGAGCTTCGACTGGGATGCTCCTTTTCGGGCAGACAGGATTAAGGAGCTTCTGTTCCAGAAAGAGAAGCACGATATCGAATCCTTTAAGATAATACAAAACGATGTGTATACCAAGAAGGGAGAACGGATTCTTCCAGTTATCAAAGAAATCGAAGAAGTCAATGAAAACATTGATGAAGTGCTGAGCGCAATCAAGGGCTGGGATTTAAGGATGTCTTCAGGAAAGGAGCCGGCTTTATTTGAAGCATTCATGAATATTTTCCATGCAGAGGTATTTAAGGATGAGATCGGTGAGAATTTTGAAGATTTTGATTCATCTTTTAGAAGGAAGAACGCCGGGGTACTCAGGATTCTTTCCGATCCTTTTTCTCCCTGGTTTGACAACACGAATACTCCTGATGTTGAAAACAGGAAGGATATTGTGAAAATCAGCCTCGAAAAGGCTTATGAATGGCTTGAGAAAAAATATGGATCTCCGGACGAGTGGGATTGGATGAAAATTCACTCTATCCGCTACCGTCATGCCTTAGGCAATATCCCTCTTTTCGGATTTTTAAATCGAGGACCTTATCCAGTGGACGGGCATGCCCATACAATAAGGGCTTCCTTTCCAGGATTTGGAACATCTTCAGGATCCTCCTACAGGCAGATCATTGATCTGTCCGATTTAAAAAATTCCATATGTGTCCTCACCTCCGGCCAG
>JABAOC010001511.1_pt3 | contig 12093 bp, 10 predicted proteins | sample 7062161 | NCBI WGS metagenome assembly JABAOC01 (sample SAMN14538625, study PRJNA623070) | marine sediment metagenome | biome: marine biome [ENVO:00000428]; feature: marine pelagic biome [ENVO:01000023]; material: deep marine sediment [ENVO:00002113] | place: India: Gulf of Khambhat ... | reverse complement strand
TAGCTGACATAGCCCAAGTCTCAGTTTATGGGTTCCCAAAGGCTGAACCTGAAGCTCCTCTGACTGATTTAGGCTTCGGGGTAGCAGACGTTGCCAAACCGACGATTCTGGTCATTGGTCATAATGTCCCTTCTTCTATCGGGATAATCGACTACCTAACCGACAAGGGATTGGTAGGCGAAGTCGAGGTCGTAGGCATCTGTTGCAGCGCCCACGACGCCACTAGGTACAGCTCCACAGCCAAGGTAATCGGCCCTATATCATGGCAATTACGCTACATCCGGAGTGGATTAGCGGACCTAATCGTAGTCGACGAGCAGTGCATCCGGGCAGACACGTTAATTGAAGCCCAAAAAGTCAAAGCACCGGTAATTGCCTCGAGCCCACAAAACTGTCTAGGACTCGCAAACAGAACCGAAGACCCGTCGAAAGAGGTAATAACAGATCTCATAGAGAAAACGGTTCCTGGCGTACTCATTTTAGACCCTGACAAGGTTGGCGAAGTTGCCGTTGAAACCGTAATGGCTGTCGCCCCAAAACGAAACAAGTTCAAGGCTATCCCGAAAATCGAAGAGATCATCGACGCGGGTCAGGAGTGCACGGAATGCATGGAGTGTACTCGAGCCTGCCCTAATGACCAACCCCTTCCCGAGGCCATGAAAGCAGCGGCCAAAGGCGACCTCAACCCGCTGGCTGACATACTGGAAAGCTGTATAGGGTGCGCCCGTTGTGACAGCGCCTGCCCCAACGACTTCCCACTGCATAGCTTTATGGTGAAAGCAGGAGAAAAACAGTTGTGGGCAGAAAAGTTCAAGATGCGAGTGGGAAGAGGTGCAATCCAAGACGTGGAGATAAGAGAAGTTGGCAGCCCCATAGTCTTCGGCGAGATTCCAGGAGTGGTAGCCCTAGTGGGATGCGCCAACTATCCCCATGGTGGAAAGGAGGTTGCGGATATCGCTGAGGAATTCGCGAAACGCAGGTTCATCGTTGTCACCTCCGGATGTGCCGCGATGTCCATAGCTATGGTGAAGGATGAAGAGGGAAAAACGCTCTATGAAAAATATCCGGGGGTCTTTGATGCTGGGGGCATCGTCAACGTTGGCTCATGTGTCGCCAACTCCCACATAGCCGGCGCCGCCATCAAGATTGCGAACATCTTCGCAAAGAGGCGACTGCGGGCCAACTACGAAGAGATCGCTGATTACATCCTCAACAGAGTGGGCGCCGTAGGAGTTGCCTGGGGAGCCTACTCTCAAAAGGCTGCCGCCATCGCTTCAGGCGTCTGGAGGCTCGGTATCCCCGTGATCGTTGGACCCCACGGATCCAAGTATCGACGTATGCTCCTCGGGAGAAAAGATAAGGATGAAGACTGGTACGTATACGACGCCAGAACCGGCGACAAAGTTTACGGAGGCCCAGCTCCTGAACATCTCTTTACCACAGCTGAGACCAAAGAAGAAGCCATAGTGATGATCGCGAAGCTCTGTATGAGACCCAACGACACTACTAAAGGGCGTTCCATAAAGCTGACTCACTATATAGATCTGCACAAGCGCTTCTACGGCACAATGCCTGATGATATACACCTCTATGTCCGAAACAAGATGGACATACCCATCACTATGAAGGATGAGATCCTCAGAATCCTTGAAGAGAAGGGATGGAAAGAAAGAAGAATCCCAGACCCAACACTTCTACGCCGACTCATCAGGAAGAGGAAGGGTGACTGACATGAGCGTGAAGGCAGAGCCATGGCAGAAAGCTGAGATCGCAGGGCCTAAAAAGGCACTCCTCATCTTAAAGCCTGAAGTGATAGTCGCTATGGTTAAGAAGGCGAAGCGTCCCATCCTCATCGTTGGACACCATGCTCCTGAAGACTATTCAGATGACGTCAAGATGATTGATTACGCAATCCGCATGAGTAAGACTGCTGGAATCCCCTTGGTTGCCACGGCGCACATCGCAAGCGACTTTGTCAACAGGGATTTTCAACCCGCGGCTTCGATGTCGGCGATGGACATTGCCAACAGGCTCAACGACCCAGAGTGGAAAGGTTTAGATGGAATGGGCCCCTATGACCTCGCAATGTTCATGGGGCTCCCCTACTACATGGAATTCGTAATGTTGGCCGGACTGAAACATTTTTCGACGGGCCTTAAGACCATTAGCCTAGCCAGGTATTACAATCCTCACGCGACATGGTCTTTTCCAAACCTTTCGATTAAGGATTGGAGTGACAGTTTCGAAACAATACTGAACAAGTTAGGAGGAAAGTGAAAGAATGTCTATGTTTGAAGACATACCAGTAGATGTTGGAGTGATCTACGAGGGGGAGAGAATTCGAAGAAAAGACATGCACGTGGAACTTGGAGGTCCCAAACAAGAAACCAAGTTTGAACTTGTGCGAGTCAAGGGCATGGACGAAGTGGAAGACGGAAAGATAATAGTGATTGGACCTGATCTCAAGGATATGAATGAAGGAAGCAGCCATCCCCTCGGGATTTACATCGAAGTTGCTGGCAAAGATGTCGAGGAAGACCTGGAAGGCGTCATCGAACGACGCATCCACGAATACTGCAACTTCATGGAAGGTTTTATGCACCTAAACCAGCGCTACGACATCTGGCTTCGACTGAACAAGAAATCCTTTGGAAAAGGGTTAAACTCTTTCAACATGATGGGAAAGGTCTTGCAGAGACTTTTCAAAAGCGAGCTACCCTTCATCGAGAAGATCCAAATCACATTCATAACCGACCCCGCAAGAGTTAAGGAAATGCACGGCGAGGCCCTGAGAGTCTATGAAGCTCGCGACGCCAAGGCCAGAGGGCTCAAGGACGAGGAAGTGGATGCCTTTTACGGATGCACCCTCTGCCAATCCTTCGCCCCCACCCACGCTTGTGTGATCACACCCCAAAGATATTCCAACTGCGGATCCATCAGCTGGTTCGACGGACGAGCCTCAGCGAGAGTAGACCCCAAGGGCCCTGTCTTCACAATCGAAAAAGGCGAAGTCCTCGATCCCTCAAAAGGCGAATACGCAGGAGTCAACGCAGTCTTGAAGGAAAAATCCCTCGGCGAGGTCCCACGCGTATGGTTATACACCGCCTTCAACCATCCACACACCTCCTGCGGCTGCTTCGAGGCCGTAGCCTTCTACATACCCGAAGTGGAAGGCTTAGGAATTGTTGATCGCGGCTTCAAGGACGTCACCGTCAACGGTCTACCTTTCTCGACCTTGGCGGACTCCACGGCAGGAGGAAGACAGATCGACGGTTTCCACGGCATATCCATCGAATACATGCGATCGCCAAAGTTCCTAAAAGTTGACGGAGGTTGGAACCGCGTTGTATGGGTGCCCGCAGCCGTCAAGGAGCGAGTTAAAGATTTCATCCCCAAGGAAGTGGTTGACAAAATAGCCACAGAAAACGAGGTGAAGACAATCGACGAGCTAAAGGCTTTCCTTGAGGAACGTGGACATCCGGTTGTGCAGCGGTGGAAGGAGCTCCCAACCGAGGTTGCACCTGAGGCGAAGGAAGAAGAGGTTCCAACTGTGCCTCTGACGCCCATCCCCACTGCGGCAGTTACAGCAGGTGGGTTCAAAATTATCTTGAAGAACGCAAAGATCCATGCGGAGCGAGTCATCATCAAAAGCATGAAGAAGAAGGAGAAGCGGTGAGAACCCGTGGGGCGAGAAGAGGAAAAGAAGGCTGGTCTAAAGTTTGATCCAAAACTCCTCAACTTTCTAACAGATTTTGAAGAAATGGAACTTGAAGATGTGGACATCGAGCTCGGAGACTTGGAACTCTGGTTTCAGCCCGGCGCAGTAGCCGCGGCGCCAAGGGTAGTCGTCCCTCCTGCGAAGCTAAAGCCCACAGCTCTTCTCGAAGCGGATTTCATCCCACCAGTGGAGGAGTATCCTGGACGAATCGAAGAGGCAACACTCGGAGCCACCAAGAGTGAGGGCGGGTCTCGCGGCAGAACCCTGGTAATTGGAGGCGCAACCACACCGGCGTTCTATACGTTTGAGAGGCTACCTCCACATCCACCCATAATCTCCCTAGACGTGTTCGACACAGAAGTACCGCTCCCGAAGGCCATAAAGATCCACGTAAAGGAGGTGATGGAGGACCCAGCCGCGTGGGCTAAACTCGCAGTTGAGAAGTTCGGGGCTGACATGGTTACGGTTCATCTGGTGAGCACAGACCCGCTTATTAAAGATACATCCCCTGCTGACGCCGCAAAGACCGTGGAGGAAGTACTGCAAGCTGTGGACGTTCCCATTATCGTTGGAGGCTGCGGAGACCCCAGAAAAGACGCCTCCTTGTTCACGAAGGTAGCCGAAGTGACCGCTGGGGAAAGGGTTGTGCTCAGTTCCGTCACGTTAGACATGGCCAATGCTGGTGTTCTTGGCGATGTCGCGAAAGCCGCTAAGGATTATGGGCACATAGTGCTCGGATTTACATCTCTGGAGCTGAATCAGGCGAGGGAATTGAACAGGAGACTCTACGAATTCCTACCTAAAGATAGCATACTGATGGACCTGACAACGGCCGCCCTAGGCTACGGACTCGAATACTCCTTCACCATCTTCGAACGGGCCCGACTGGCTGCTCTAATGGGTGACCCGGAGCTTCAGCATCCCGTTCTCTCGGGAACTACTAATGCCTGGGCTGCGAGGGAGGCATGGATGAAGATGGGACCGGAGTGGGAACCAAGAGGACTTCGAGGACCCATATGGGAGACAGTCACCGCGCTAGGCCTGCTACTAGCTGGAGTTGACCTCTTCATGATGATGCACCCCGCCGCCGTCAGAACCGTGAAGGAGGTTGTCGATCATTTGATGAGCCCAGACAAGGCGAAGCCAGAGAAGATAGCTGATTGGGTCACTGCGAAGCTATGAGGAGGCTGAATAGGTGAGCGAGAGGAAGATCAAGAAGAGCATAAAAGAACTCAGCCCCATCGATGTTTACATGTTGCTTCCCCGAACGAACTGCAAAGAATGCGGAGAAGCCAACTGCATGGCCTTCGCAACTAAACTCGTTAACCGAGAAGTTACCATAGAACAATGCTCTCCTCTTCTGGAGAAAATGCACGAAAAGAATTACAAGAAACTTAGGGAATTGCTGGCGCCAGCGGTCAAGGAAGTCACCATCGGCACCGGCGACCAAACAGTCAAGATCGGTGGCAAACTCGTGATGTACCGCCACGAGTTCACCTACAATAACCCAACGCCCATAGCAATAGAGATAACAGATGAGATGCCTGAAGAGCAGCTTCTCGACAAGGTTAAGAAGGTTGCGAACTTCTCTTACGAATATATCGGGCGCGAAGTCAACCTCGACATGATCGCCGTCAGGTCCACCTCTAATGATCCAACAGTCTTCAAGTCGACTGTAGAGAAGGTCGCAGAGGCGACGAAGCTTCCGCTTGTCTTATGTACATTCGACCCCAACGTCATGGAGGCCGGAGTGGTTGCGGTCCAAGACAGGAGACCTCTGATCTATGCGGCGACAAAGGATAATTGGCAAGACATGGCTGAACTGGCGCTCATGTACAACTGTCCACTTGCCATCTTTGCTCCAAACGACCTCAAGCTCTTGAAGTCCCTCGCTAAGACGATGATAGAATACAAGGTTGAAGACTTGGTGCTTGACCCTGGAACGTTCACTGATGACGGCCTGTTGGACACCATCAACAACTTCACGATGGTGAGGAGAAGTGCGTGCAAGAGAGGAGATGAACTACTCGGCTTCCCCCTTATAGGAACGCCTATAACGGCTTGGATTGACGAGGAAGCCTCAAAGGAGCTGTTGGCTTGGAAGGAAGCCTACGTCGCCTCCATGCTGATCTCCAGATACGCCGACCTACTGATAATGCACAGTCTCGATGGATGGGTTCAACTACCTAATCTCGTGTGGAGATTCAACATATACACAGACCCTAGGAAACCAGTCTCGGTAGAACCTGGATTGAAGACCTTTGGGAATCCCGATGAGAACTCGCCGGTGATGCTCACCACAAACTACGCTTTAACATACTTCACAGTGGAAGCTGACATCAAAGCATCAGGCGCAGACTGCTACTTAATCGTAGCTGACACCGGAGGAATCAGCGTTGAGAGCTCAATAGCTGGGAGACTGCTAACAGCGGAAACTGCTGCAGAAGCAGTTAAAGAGTCGGAGGTAGAACAGAAGGTTAAGCACAAGTACCTCATTATCCCTGGTATGGCCGCTAGGCTAAGTGGGGAGACAGAGGACCTAACAGGCTGGCGCGTTCTAGTGGGACCAAGGGACTCCTCGGGAATAGCAGGGTTTTTGAAGGAGAACTGGCCTCCAAAAGAGTAGCTAGATTCTCTAACGTTTAATAGAAACTTTCTTTCTCTTTAGACAGGAGATGACGCCCTTAGTCTGTGCTAGCTTTCTGAAGTTTTCTTGCCGTACCGCTTGAGATAGGATTCAGGTGTCGGAAAAACAGATTTCACTCTGTCTCTCGTTTTTTCGGAGCTAGTGTGGCGCAGAAGCTTCAGAACATCTCTGGGAGAGCTGAATTTCTCGATTTTTCCGTTGGGTCGTTTTCTTGTTATTTGAATGCAGTCGTCTACGATGCAGCTGAAGACGCAGGCTGCACAGTACACGCATAGGTCTTCGACGATGCCGATTTCTCCTGCTTTCCAGTATAAAGCGTTGGTGGGACACACTTCAATACATAGTTTGCATTCCACTCCCCTGCAGGTTTTCATGTTGATCCCTATTTTTCCCTCTTCGAAATGCTCTTGTACTCCCATCGACTGCAAAAGTCGCGTGCGCTCGGCTTTCTTCTCTTTCTTCTTCCTTTCAGACGATTCTAGGAGGAGCTCGTGAATATCTACGCTTGAACCGTTATTCTGTTTTCTAGGCATTTTGCTGGCCCCTCCTAGCCTTTCTTTCTGAGAATTATGGTTTGCGCCGTATATTAATGATGAATATTGAGAACTCAGAGTACTTATTGTAAAGGAGATTGATCAAACTGGCCAGGAACAATCCCGATTCTCGTTACAGAAAGATTCCTTTTTTCAAGTTCACGGATTAGGGGGTTTATGCCCAAGGAATCGCTTGCAACGTGTCCCGTTACAATGAGGTTTCCCCTCTTTTCAACCTTCAGTTTCTCTAGGTCTCCCGGTCTTATGTGGATATACAATACTGTTCCGATGCCATACTTGAAGTATGTACCTGCAATTTCATAACCACCATTCGTTCCAGCCCCATGGGACACCACAACTTTTCCAGCGGGGTTTTGAGCTTTTCCAAGTCTAATCTTGATTTCGGTAATTGCGTTCTTGAATTCAGGGAGCTCCTCTAAGGCAGAAACTACGTCTTGCACTATGGAATCTTTTGTGATCCGGCTGTTGATTTTGTCAGTCATTAACTTTCTTCCAACCTCGTCCAAAGGCGTATGTATGTTCATGTAGGGTATCCGCAGAAGTCTTGCAACATCGACTGCGTGGCCATAGTTGCGTGTATGCGTCTCCACTTTTAATGCATCCAGTTTCTTCTGAACAGTTTTTTCTGCTTCATCTCTGGGAACTCCAGCTGAAACCATCTGTTGAATGTGTCTTTTGAAGACGTGATGAAAGTTTATGGTCGCCGTTCCGCCTTGTGGATGGTGAGCAATCACTGCATCACAGCCTAATCGTTTCGCAAGTAAGAGTTCTGGAACACCAGCGTCTATGCCGACGAGGACCGTTTCAATGTTGTCGCCGTCTACGTATATGGCACTGTCTTCTGGAATCTCCTTTAATCCTGCAAGCTTCAAGGCTAGCTTCATAATCCCGTCAGTATCCATCATGTCTTCATCCCAACTCCTGAAATGCTGCTGTATTTATGCTTTCGAAAGTAAAAGTATGACTATCCGTGGGCTTGCGGAATAATTATGACCCCACACACATGTAATATTGACCTTCGTGATGCGGTGTGACAAGAGACTACGAAGCTGTTCCGGTCGCTACGCGATATTGGAAGCCAGGAGAAGACCATATCCAACAGATAGTTGATTCTGTCAAGGATATAGTCGAAGATGGAGATCTTGTGACAGTCTCTGATAAGGCTATTTCGACTGCGCTCGGTAACATTGTTGATGAAAGTGCTATACATCCGAGCAGGCTTGCCCGTTTTCTGGCTAAATACTGGATGCGGTATGTCTGGGTGTACGTTCTCGGACCTCTTTGTCATCTTAGAAAGACGACTATCCAACGGTTCAAGATGTATCCGCCAGAGGAAGGAAGCGCCCACAAACAACTCGCGTTAAGACACGCCGGGCTTCTACAAGCCTTGATGCAAGGATCAGAGGGAGGAATCGATGGAAGCAATCTGCCCTACTCCTACGTCAGCCTTCCGTTGGAGAACGCTCAACCAACAGCACAGACCATCCGTTGCCGCATCAGATCCGAGCTGGGCAAAGATGTCACCGTTATGATAGTAGATACCGATAAGACCTACTCCTTTAAGGGAATCCATTTTACTCCTCGTCCAAAGCCGATAAAGGGAATACATTCTTTTGGGGGACTTCTAGCCTATTTGGTCGGAAGGCTCTTCAAAATGAAGCGGAGCGCCACGCCAGTCGCCATCGCGGGTTCTGATTTAGGGGCTGAGGAGGCTCTTGGAATGGCGAAGATCGCCAATCGTACGAGAGGGGTCGGGGCTGGAAGAACAGTTTGGGATATGGCGGAAACATTCAAGGTTTCCCTTACAGACGTGACTTGGGACATGCTCAGCAAGATTGAGCATCGACCTATAGTTATTGTAAAGCTTCATAAGTGAAATAAGCAGATAAAATCTGCAAAGCTATGGATGTTTCGGAGGAGATGCCATGAAATCCGTTGTGGAGCAGATGGACACATTCTTCAATCCGAAGTCAGTGGCGGTTGTCGGAGCCTCACGGAAAATCATGAAGGCGGGGCACGTCATCTTCAAGAACTTCGCAGAGAACAAACGGAGAGGCGTGTTCAAAGGAGAATTGTTCCCAGTTAATCCCCATGAGGAATACGTTCTCGGATTCAAATGCTTTCCTTCTATAACCAAGATAATTGGCGAAGTCGAACTAGTCGTCATCGTAGTTCCCGCGAAATTCGTTCCCAAAATCATGAAAGACGCCGCCGCTAAGAGCGCTAAGGCTGCTACGATAATCACCTCTGGATTCGCTGAGATCGGAAATGAAGAACTTGAAAGGGAGGTAACAACGATTGCGAAAGATGCGGGGATTCGAGTCTTGGGTCCTAATTGTTTGGGTGTCTACGACTCGCAGACTGGTGTGGACACGCTTTTTCTGCCTGAGACCAAGGTTCTGTTGACCGGAGATGAGGTGGTCGTTACGCCCCGTCCGATGCCAGGTCGCATCTCCATAGTCACGCAGAGTGGCGCTTTCGGGGTCTCGGCTATGGACTATCTGGCTGGTAGACAGTTGGGTGTAAGCAAGTTTGTGAGTTTTGGAAACAAATGCGATGTGAATGAAGCGGAGATGCTCAACTATCTCTTGCACGACGAAACGACCCGCGTAATCCTCTTGTACGCTGAGAGTATAGATGCTGGAAGAGAGTTCATGGAAGTTACGGAAGAGGTTACAAAGAAGAAGCCTATAGTCGCGTTGAAACTGGGAAAAACGAAGGCTGGAGCAAGGGCAGCCATGTCCCACACCGGAGCCATAGCCGGCTCTGACAGAATCTATGACGGTGTCTTCATGCAAGTTGGCGTCGTAAGGGTCAAAGACATGGAAGAGTTCTTCGACGTTGGCAAAGCCTTTGCTTTTCAACCTCCGGCAGCTGGAAAGGATATTGCAGTCATCACTGATGCTGGGGGACCAGGCATCATGGCAGTGGATGAAGTCGCGTCGCGAGGACTAAACACGAAAAGGTTTTCAGACGAGAGTATGCAGAAATTTGAGAGGTTAAAGGATGAAGGGAAGATTCCTCGGTTTGCATCCAACCTAAACCCGGTCGACTTAACTGGTTCGGCGACCTCTGAAATGTTTGAGCTGAGCGCAAAGATAGTTTTTGAGGATTCTACAGTTGACGGTGTTATATTGCTTGGGATGCATCATACACCCGGTCTACAAGAGGATTTTGTTGACAGAGTGGCAAAGGTTGCCCAAAACTACACGAAACCCATTGTGGCCTGTGATATAGGTGAAACTGAGATGGCATTGTTTATCAGATCAAGATACGACAAGCTTGGGATTCCTTCCTTCTCCTCACCCGAAGATGCTGCGCGAGCGATGACCGCGCTCGTAGACTACGGACTCTACTTGAAGAAGAATGGATATTTTGAACAATATATGGACTATTTCAAGAAGGGTTTACTAACTTGGTGAAACGGGGCAGTTATTTCTGTTTCTTAAGCCATTTGGCAACCGTTTGAAACAGGCGACTTGTCGACATGTCGATGACAGGGACGATGATTTTTTCTTTTGTTTCGATTAGTGGGCGATAGTCGGGCATCAGAGCGAAGCTTACGAAGGCCCAGTAGTGTTTTTTTTCCTCTATAACACACTTTGCAGCTGTATTGGTTGTTGTGGGTAAGGGATAATAAATGAAAGCCACCCCGTCTGCCCAATAGATGCCAGTCGTCTTTCCTCCAGCAGCAATGTTGGCAAACCGTGCTAAGTCGTCTGGAGTTGGAAATCGAGTATACTCCATTATCGATATTTCTTTGAACGGTTCGTAACTGACTTTGGGTTCATCCACCGAGAGTAAACCTCCCTTTTGCAACAGTTATTATGAGTAAGTTAAATAAGAATTTGGGTAGTAAAGCGCTTGTGAGCCACTGAAGACTAGTTGAGTGTTGCGGAGGAGTTTGTTTGCCAGAAGTTAGGGTTGCCATTGCCGGAGTAGGCAATTGTGCGTCTGCTCTTGTTCAAGGAGTCGAGTACTACAAGAATATGGCGGATGAAGCCAAGGTTCCTGGGCTTATGCACGTGAATTTTGGCGGGTACCACGTTCGTGACGTGAGGTTTGTTGCTGCTCTTGACGTGAACAAGCAAAAGATTGGTAGAGACCTGGGACAGGCCGTTTTTGTGGAACCGAATTCTTGTGCCAAGTTTGCGGAAGTGCCTACCCTTGGCGTGAAGGTTCTCCCAAGCAACGTTCTTGACGGTGTCGCTTCCCATATGAAGGGTTCTTTCCACGTATATAACGAAGATGAAGTGGAGCCTGTGGATGTGTCTGAGGTTCTTCGAGAAGTTGACGCTGAAATGTTAGTCAATTTTCTTCCAGTAGGGAGTCATAAAGCGACGCGGTTCTACGCGCAGGCGTCCATGGACGCGGGGTGTGCTTTTGTGAATTGCATTCCGGAGTTTGTTGCTTCAAGTCAGGAGTGGAGTGAGACGTTCAAGGCTAGAGGTTTGCCTATTGCTGGGGATGATGTGAAGAGTCAATTGGGGGCCACGATTTTGCATCGCAATTTGGTTAAGTTGTGTGTTGATAGGGGGGTAGAGATTGAAGAGACCTATCAGTTGAATCTTGGGGGGAATACTGATTTTGAGAATATGACTGTGGAGGAGCGTCTGAAGACCAAACGGATTAGCAAGACTGAAGCTGTTACAAGTCAGGTTCCCTACAAGGTTCCGACCAGAATTGGACCATCTGACTACGTGCCTTTTCTCGGTGACAAAAAAGTTTGCTACGTCTTTGTCAACGGTCGAAAGTTTGGGAATCAACCAGTGACCCTCACAGCGAAGCTAGAGGTGGAGGATTCCCCTAACAGCGCCGGAGTTGTCATTGACGTAGTTAGGGCAGTGAAGTTGGGGCTAGATAGGGGAATCAGCGGGCCACTGACGAGTATCTCGTCCTATGCTTTCAAGCATCCGCCTGTTCAGGTTTCAGATGATGTGGCGAGACAGTGGGTTGAAGAGTTTATAGCTGGAAAACGAGAGAGATAATCGAGGCTAGGGCTTCATGGGTCAACGTGAATCGGCCGAAATCTTTCGGCGGGTTGCTTCCTATGCTGAGAAGGCACCTAGGGTCAAGAGCAGTCCATTGAGACCTAACCGCTACGTTGAGGATGGTCGCAGTGTGGTTGCCCTTGTGCGTACTGATGACAGAGTACCTGGAATAAAGGAAGCTTT
>JABAOC010002896.1_pt1 | contig 12094 bp, 8 predicted proteins | sample 7062161 | NCBI WGS metagenome assembly JABAOC01 (sample SAMN14538625, study PRJNA623070) | marine sediment metagenome | biome: marine biome [ENVO:00000428]; feature: marine pelagic biome [ENVO:01000023]; material: deep marine sediment [ENVO:00002113] | place: India: Gulf of Khambhat ... | reverse complement strand
CGTTCTCTATTCTCTCGCAATGCTTCACTACGACTCCGCTAACTGAAGTTCTTCACTCTCGCCATACCGTTCGTGAGGCTCCTCTTCCTCGAATCCCTCTACATGGACTCTCTCACCTTTGTACTTGGTGAGGCCAGTACCGGCAGGAATCAAGCGTCCCATGATCACGTTCTCTTTGAGGCCTCTGAGATGGTCAGTCTTCCCGGCGACGGCTGCCTGGGTGAGAACCTTAGTCGTTTCCTGGAAGGACGCGGCAGATATGAAGCTTTCGGTAATGAGCGAGGCCTTTGTAATTCCCAAAAATAGTGGTTCGGCAATGGCCGGCTTCCCACCCTGGGCAAGAACCCGTGCATTTTCCTCTTCGAAGACGGTTTTCTCGACTTGATCGTCCACCAGAAAGCTGGTATCGCCGACTTCTTTGACTCGGACCCTTTTCAGCATCTGGCGGACAATGACCTCAATGTGCTTGTCATTGATCCTGACCCCCTGGAGTTTATAGACCTCCTGGATTTCATCGACAAGATACTTCGCCAACTCCTTGTCTCCCAGGACCCGAAGAATATCATGGGGGTTGGCCGGACCGTCCATGAGAGGCTCGCCAGCCCTCATGACATCTCCTTCGTGAACACTGATATGCTTGTCCCTCGAGAACGAATACTCTCGAGGTTCTCCCACCTCTGGGGTGATGATAACCTTCCGCTTTCCCTTCACATCCTTGCCGAATGAAACTGTTCCATTAATCTCACTGATGATGGCGAACTCCTTGGGTCTGCGTGCTTCGAAGAGTTCAGCCACGCGAGGGAGACCGCCCGTGATGTCCTTTGTTTTTGTCGTTTCCCTGGGAATCTTGACGAGGACGTCACCTGCTTCGACCATGTCTCCCTCTGTCACGAGGATATTCGATCCGACAGAAAGAAGGTATCTGGCAGCTGAAGCCGAATCCGGTATTTGGAGCGTCCGCCCCCTCTCGTCTTTGATGGAGATTCTTGGGCGAAGGTTGGGATCTTTCGGTTCTGTGATCACTTTCCGCGACAGACCTGTGAAGTCATCGACCTTCTCCTGCATCGTTACCCCTTCAATGATGTCCCCGAACTTCACACGTCCCGCCACCTCCGTCATAATCGGTATGGAGTAAGGATCCCATTCGGCTAACAATTGACCTTCTTTGATCTTTTGGCCATCTTTCTTTATTTTCAGCTTCGCGCCGTAGATGACCGAGTAACGCCGTCTCTCCCGATCGTCTTCATCGAGAATGGCGATCTCCCCATTTCGGTTCATGACGATGAGATCTCCATCCCTATTTTGTACGGTTTTCAGGTTTTCAAATTTTACCTTCCCGGAAATCCTCGACTCCAAAGCTGTCTGTTCAGCGCGACGGCTGGCAGTCCCACCAATGTGGAATGTTCTCATCGTTAGCTGAGTCCCGGGTTCTCCGATGGATTGGGCAGCAATAATACCGATGGCCTCACCCACATTAACCAAACGGCCTCTGGCAAGATCCCTTCCATAACAAAGGGCACAGACACCGCGTCTCGATTTGCAAGTCAAAACAGACCGAATCTTGACCCGATCGATACCCGCATCAAGAATCCGCGTTGCCACTTCCTCATCGATCTCTTCATTGCTCCTCATCAAGACCTCGTCCGTGAACGGGTCTTTGATATCTTCGAGTGCGACACGGCCGAGAATTCGACCCGCCAGGGTTTCAATGATTTCTCCACCTTCCATCAAGGCTGTAGCTTCGATGCCATCGAGGGTCTCACAGTCAAATTCAGAGATAATGACGTCTTGGGCCACGTCCACCAATCGCCGGGTGAGATAGCCGGAATTGGCTGTTTTTAGGGCCGTGTCCGCCAATCCCTTCCTGGCACCATGGGTTGATATGAAATACTGTAAAACGGTCAACCCCTCCCTGAAATTTGCAGTGATCGGCGTCTCGATAATCTCTCCTGAGGGCTTTGCCATGAGACCCCTCATCCCTGCCAACTGCCTGATTTGTTGTGCACTTCCCCTAGCTCCAGAGTCGGCCATGATGAAAATCGGATTCATACTTGGCACGCGAAGCTTTTTATTTTCCTTGGTCATCAACTGCTCTGTTCCCAGTTCTCCGAGCATCACATCAGCGATTTTCTCCGTCACCTGGGACCAGATGTCGATCACCTTGTTATAGCGCTCACCATCAGTGATGAGTCCCTCGGTATACTGCTCTCTAACCTCCTGAACCTCTTTGTTTGCCTCTTCGAGAAACTTCTCTTTGTTAGGGGGAATCAACATGTTGTCGATACACATGGAAATCCCAGCCCGAGTTGCATATTCATATCCGAGATTCTTTACACGATCAGCCAGGATAACGGTCTCTTTCTCTCCCGCTACGCGATAGGTATAGTCAATCAAATTGCCCAATTCAGCCTTTTTCATTACCTTGTTGATAACCGAAAAGGGGACCTCTTTGGGAACAATCTCCTGCAGGAGAATTCGGCCCGCCGTCGTCTCAACTATCTCACCGTTTATCCGTACTTTTATGCCAGCATGAAGATCGACGATGCCAGCATCATATGCAAAACGGACCTCTCCAGGATTGGAGAAAACCTTCCCCTCTCCCTTGGATTCGGGCCTTTGCTTCGTCATATAGTAAATCCCCAAGACGATATCCTGAGTCGGCACGATGATGGGTTTTCCGTGAGCAGGAGACAGGATGTTGTTGGTGGACATCATGAGGATTCGAGCTTCGGCCTGAGCTTCAACTGAGATTGGAATATGAACCGCCATCTGATCTCCATCGAAATCAGCGTTAAATGCAGAGCAAACGAGGGGATGGAGTTGGATGGCCTTCCCTTCGATCAGGACTGGCTCAAAGGCCTGAATGCCCAGGCGATGCAGGGTGGGAGCCCGGTTAAGCAGAACCGGATGTTCGCGGATGACCTCATCCAAAACATCCCAAACCTCGGGTTTTTCTTTTTCCACCATTTTCTTTGCGCTCTTGATGGTGGATACGAGGCCCTTAACTTCCAACCTGTTGTAAATAAACGGTTTAAAAAGCTCTAGAGCCATTTTCTTCGGAAGACCACACTGGTGTAGTTTCAGTTCGGGTCCCACGACAATGACAGACCGCCCCGAGTAATCCACGCGCTTTCCAAGCAGGTTCTGGCGAAAGCGTCCCTGCTTTCCCCGGAGCATGTCGCTAAGAGATTTGAGTGGTTTTTTGTTGGCTCCGAGAATGGTGCGGCCTCTCTTTCCGTTGTCAAACAACGCGTCAACCGCCTCCTGGAGCATCCTTTTCTCATTTCTAATGATGATATCTGGAGCATTCAATTCCAATAGTCGCTTTAGGCGGTTGTTGCGGTTAATCACTCTACGGTAAAGATCATTCAAGTCAGACGTCGCAAATCTGCCCCCATCGAGGGGGACTAGAGGTCTCAGGTCTGGCGGAATCACGGGAATGACCTCCATGATCATCCACTCCGGTTTGGTGCCTGAATACCTGAAGGCCTCGATGATTCTCAGTCGCTTGGCGAGTTTCTTCTTCTTCGCTTCGGATGTGGTTTCTCGCATCTCGAAACGGAGCTGTTCGGAAAGACTCTTCACATCGGTTCCAGATAGAAGGCTACTCACCGCCTCTGCACCCTGTCCGACAACGAGATCCGGGAACTTCTTGGTAGCTTCCCGACATTTCTCCTCCGATAGAAGTTCACCTCTCTTGAGGGGAGAGCTCCCCGGATCAAGAACGACATAGGCCTCGAAGTACAAAACCCGCTCTAGATCCCTCAAGGTGATATCGAGGAGAATACCGATCTTGCTCGGGATACTCTTGAGAAACCAGATGTGGGCCACTGGAGTTGCGAGTCGGATGTGGCCCATTCTCTCCCGGCGGACCTTGGATTGAATCACCTCGACACCGCATTTTTCGCAGACAATACCGCGGTGTTTCATTCGTTTATACTTGCCACAGTTACATTCATAGTCCTTGACAGGGCCGAAGATTTTGGCACAGAAAAGGCCGTCTTTCTCCGGCTTGAAGGTTCTGTAGTTGATGGTCTCTGGTTTTTTCACCTGTCCATGGGACCATGACTCAATCTTTTCAGGAGCAGCTATGGAGATCCGAATCGCGTTGAAGCTTAGGGGACTCTTTGGTTTTTCAAGAAAGTTAAGATAGTCTTCCAAGGCATCCTCCCTCTGTATCATTAAATGTGCTCATAAGCGGTGTTCTCTCGGGAATAACGTTATCCCTGAAGGAAATTCGCATCGATCATTCATTCCTGCCTCGAACTTTTGTCTTCAATGAGTTCCACATCGAGGGCGAGGCTTTGAAGCTCTTTTACAAGGACGTTGAAGGATTCCGGTAGTCCTGGCTCCAGAACATGTTCGCCACGAACAATTGCCTCGTATGCTCTTGTTCTCCCTCCCACGTCGTCGGATTTGACAGTGAGAAATTCCTGGAGAGAATGCGCTGCTCCGTAGGCCTCAAGAGCCCAGACCTCCATCTCTCCGAGTCGCTGTCCTCCAAATTGCGCCTTTCCACCGAGAGGCTGTTGTGTCACCAAGGAATAGGGACCAATGGATCTGGCATGGATCTTCTCGTCTACGAGATGTTGAAGTTTCAGGAGGTACATGTATCCAATGGTCACTTTCTGGTCAAAGGCTTCGCCGGTCCTTCCGTCATAGAGGGTGGTCTGACCCGTGATGGGAAGATGGGCTTTCTCGAGGGTCTCTTTGATTTCCTCCTCCGAGGCGCCATCGAAAACGGGGACCGCCATATAGACTCCATGACTTATCTTTTTTGCGAGTTCCAAAATCTCTTCATCGGTACATCCGTTGACGTACTCGTGGAGATCTTTGGATTTGTAAATGGAGTTTATTTGCCTTCTCAAAGAATTAGGGCTGTAATTCTTCTCGATGAGCTTTTGGATCTGCGCCCCGAGTCCCCTCGCTGCCCAACCCAGATGGGTCTCCAGGATCTGCCCCACATTCATTCTGGAGGGAACACCCAAGGGATTCAAGACAACCTCGACAGGGGTGCCGTCTTCTGTATACGGCATATCCTCTTCCGGCAGAATCCTGGAGATGATCCCCTTGTTCCCGTGCCTTCCTGACATTTTGTCACCGACCGAAAGGCGGCGTTTAATGGCCACATAGACTTTGACCGTCTTGATCACTCCAGGAGGAAGTTCGTCGCCCATTCTGAGTTTGGCGATCTTTTCTTCAAATTTCTCCTTAACACGATCCATCTGGGCTTCGGCTCCTTCCAGGATATCTCTCAGCCGAAGTTCAACCATCTCGTTACTGACCGGCACATCAACGAGCCTTGTGGTGGGGATGGACTTAAGGGCCTCGGCAGTAATCTTCTTGCCACCCTCCAGAAGATCGGTCTTTGTTTTGTGATCCATCAGAGGAGCTGCCAGTTTCTTGCCCATCAGGAGTCGCTCCATCTTTCTTCTCGCACTCTCATTGATAATCCGGATCTCATCAGACTGATTCTTCAATAACCGGGCCCGTTCTTGATCCTCAATAGCCTTGCTCCTCTCGTCCTTTTCCACGCCCTTTCGTGAGAAAATCTTGGCGTCGATCACGATCCCTTCAATACCATGGGGAGCTCGAAGGGATGTATCTCTGACATCGCCGGCTTTCTCCCCAAATATCGCCCGAAGTAGTTTTTCCTCAGGTGAGAGCTGAGTTTCTCCTTTCGGGGTGACTTTACCGACGAGAATATCGCCGGGGACCACTTCGGCGCCTATACGAATGATGCCACTGTCATCCAGATCCTTCAGGGCCTCCTCACCCACATTGGGGATATCCCGAGTGATTTCTTCCTTACCGAGCTTGGTGTCTCTGGCCGTGCACTCGAGTTCTTCGATATGGATGGAGGTGTAACCGTCGTCTTTCAGGATTTTCTCACTAATGAGAATCGAGTCTTCGAAATTGTACCCCCCCCACGGCATGAATGCGACCAGGACATTGCGGCCGAGGGCGAGTTCACCCATATGGGTCGCTGGACCGTCAGCAACGATCTGTCCGCCCTTAACGCGGTCACCCCTCGAGACGATCGGCTTCTGATTGATGCATGTGTTCTGGTTCGATCGTTGATACTTGACGAGGTTGTAATTGTCCACGCCCGGATCTGTGTCGTCATGAACCTGATCGCAGCGCACAACGATCCTTGCAGCGTCAACCTCTTCGACAATTCCGTCTCTTTTGGTTACCACGGTGACTCCCGAATCCTTCGCCACGATACTCTCCATTCCCGTTCCTACAAGGGGTGCGTCTGTTATCAGGAGGGGAACAGCCTGCCGCTGCATATTCGATCCCATAAGGGCTCTATTGGCATCGTCGTGTTCGAGAAAGGGGATCAGGGATGTCGCCACACTGACCAACTGTTTCGGAGAAACGTCCATGAACTGGACCTCCTCAGGTTTCACCATCACAAATTCCCCACCCTTTCTTGCGGAGACGAGAGGATTAACGAAGCGCCCCCTCGCGTCTATGGGTGCGTTCGCCTGAGCAATAACTGCATCTTCTTCATCTAGGGCGAAGAGATACCGGATTCGATCTGTCACTCGGCCTTCCGTGACCTCCCGATAAGGAGTTTCAATGAAACCGTAATCGTTGATCCGTGCATGCGTGCTTAGAGAGGTGATGAGGCCAATGTTGGGGCCTTCAGGCGTCTCAATAGGACAGATTCTGCCGTAATGTGTTGGGTGGACATCGCGGACTTCGAACCCGGCTCGCTCTCGGGTCAGACCTCCCGGGCCCAAGGCACTCAACCTCCTCTTGTGGGTTATCTCTGAGAGTGGATTGGTCTGATCCATGAACTGAGAGAGTTGGCTGCTTCCAAAGAACTCCTTGATCACTGCCGACAGCGGCTTCGAGTTGATGAGATCATGGGGCATCAAGGTCTCGATCTCCTGGAGGCTCATCCGTTCGCGAATGGCCCTTTCTATTCGAACGAGGCCTATATGGTATTGATTCTCTAAGAGCTCCCCGACTGTCCGTACCCTGCGGTTTCCCAAATGGTCAATATCATCGATTGCTCCGCGACCTTCCTTGAGATTTATCAGGTAACGAACGACCTCGAGGATATCCTCACGTCTCAAAACGGTTTCATCCTCTGGTATGTCTTTCAGCCTCAGTTTGTAGTTGAGCTTCATCCTCCCGACTCGGGAGAGATCGTAGCGTTCTGGATTGAAAAATAGGTTGTAGAATAGGTTCGTTGCCGTGTCCAGGGTCGGAGGATCGCCTGGCCGCAGTCGCCGGTAGATTTCAACGATAGCCTTCTCGGTTTCTTTCTGCTGAGGAAGTTTACTGGGCTCTGTTTGCGCCAGCCTTTCCTTTTCTTCTCTTGTCAGGGACAGCTTGTCTATTTCCAAGGTGTCTCTCAGGGAAGAACTCACCGTGATGTTATCGATGAAGAGGAGATCGAACTCCTGAATCTTACGTTTGTTGATCTCGCCGAGAAGCTCCTCGGTGATCATTTCGTTACACTCGGCGATGACCTCACCTGTCTCTCGGTCCACGAGCTCCTCAGCTAGGTACTTGCCCAGCAAATCAGACTCATTCACGACCAAAGTGCTGATACCGGCACTTTCAAGCCGTTTGATCATCGCCTTGTTGATCTTTCGCTGCTTCTTGACAATCACCTGTTTGTCTTTAGGGTCGACAATATCTTCTAGCGATCTCTGCCCCTCCAACAGATCAAAAGGGACGTCTTTAACAAACCGGCCGTCTCTCTTACGGACTTTTTCTCGGCGATAAAAGTAATCGAGCAACTCTTGCGTTGAATACCCCAGCGCCTTGAGTAGCACTGTTACGGGTAGCTTTCTTCTCCGATCGATTCGGACGTGAAGAATCTCCTTGCTGTCAAATTCAAAATCGATCCAGGAACCTCGGTAAGGGATGATCCGGGCGTAAAAGAGAAATTTGCCGCCTCCCTTTCCCTGATCAGAATCGAAAAACACGCCAGGGGACCGATGGAGCTGGCTGACAATAACCCTCTCCGTTCCATTGATGACAAAGGTACCATTGGTCGTCATGAGGGGAATTTCCCCAAAGTATACCTCCTGTTCCTTCATCGCTTTGATATCACGCCTTCCTGTCTCATCGTCAATATCATAGAGGACCAGTCGGAGGGTCACTTTGATGGGCGCAGCGTAGGTGGCTCCTTTGAGGACGCATTCGTCAACATCATACTTAGGCTCTCCTAACCGAAAGCTGACGAATTCCAGAGAGGCCGTATCATAAAAGTCAGTGATGGGAAAGACACTTTTGAAAACCCCTTGGAGTCCCGTGTCCTCCCTTTCTTCGGCAGATCGGTCGTGTTGCAAGAACCTGTTGTAAGACTTGACCTGGATGTCAATCAGGTTGGAGATACCCGCAACCTCTTTAATCTTTGAAAAGTCTTTTCTGATTCTTTGGTTGTTCTGTATCCACATAAAGATCTCTCAGCCCCTTTCCTCTATTTCTAGAGATCGCTTGTTCATCTGTTTGCCAAAGGGATTCAATTAGGGGATTATTTGACTTCTACCGTACCCCCAGCCTCTTCTAGTTTTTTCCGGACAGTTTCAACCTCTTCCTTAGGGATATTCTCCTTCACTGTCTTGGGTACGCCTTCTACCAAATCCTTCGCCTCTTTCAAACCCAGTCCCGTGAGTTCCCTAACCGCTTTGATCACCTGGATCTTCTTATCCCCGAAACTTGTCAGAACGACTTCGAACTCGGTTTTCTCCTCCTTGGGGGCCGCCTCGGCGGCTCCGGGGGCTGCAGCAGCACTTACAGCCACTGGTGCTACAGCAGTAACACCGAACTCTTCCTCGAGTTCCTTCACAAACTCTGCGAGTTCAAGAACGCTCATGTTCTTGATAAAGTTTTTCACATCTTCTCTTGTCAGTTGCGCCATGTCCTTCTCCTTCCCCTCTGTCAACCTAGTATTTTCAGCCTAACGAATCGACGGTAGGTCCTATATCTTGTTCAAGGCAAAAGAATTCCTAGCCTTTTTGAAGGCGAATCGCGTTCAATACCTGGACGAGTCTTTGAAGATTTGCAGATAGGACCGTGATCAATTGTGTTGGTCCGGCCACAAGGAGCGACATCATTCGCCCTAGCAGCACCTCTCGACTCGGGATCTGAGCCAATTTTTTGATGCCGTCCTGGTCGAGGAGCCTTCCTTCAACCAACCCACCCTTGATTTCTAGTTTTGGTTGTTTCTTGCTAAACGCTTCTAGGATTTTTGCGGGAGATATCGGATCATCGTATGAGACGGCGAGCGCCGTGGGCCCGTTGATTTGATCGATCAGAGGCTCTAAATAGGTTTCCTTGAGGGCCAATTTGATTAGTGTGTTCTTCACCACCTGGTACCTGACAGATGCCTCCCGCAGCTGATGGCGAAGAAGCGTTATCTCTTCCACGTTCAATCCTCGGTAATCCGTTAAAATTGCGGCCTTGACTCCCTCGACCGATCCTTGGATTTCCGACACAATCTGCTCTTTTTTTTTCCTAAGCAACGATCGTACCTCCCCTTCCTCAGCTCACTTCATCAGGCTCCGAACCTCGAGCGGATCGACCTTTATCCCTGGCCCCATGGTGGTCGACAAGGCGATTCCCCGCAGGTAGACGCCCTTGCTGGTGGACGGCTTTGCCCGCATGACCACTTCCAAAAGGGATCGAGCGTTTTCGGCGAGCTTTTCGATTCCAAAGGAGACTTTTCCGAGTGGTGCATGGACGATGCCAGCTTTCTCTACCCGGAATTCTACCTTTCCGCCCTTAATCTCCTTCACCGCTCTGCCGACTTCAAAAGTCACGGTTCCAACTTTTGGGTTGGGCATGAGCCCTCTTGGGCCGAGAATCTTTCCCAGTTTTCCAACTTGGCCCATCATATCCGGTGTGGCCACCGCCTTGTCAAAGTCAAGCCATCCTCCCTCGATTCTCTCAGACAGATCCTCTGCCCCCACGTAATCGGCCCCAGCGTCCTCGGCTTCTTTGGCTTTCTCTCCCTTCGCAAACACGAGAACGCGACTCGTCTTTCCCGTCCCATGAGGGAGAACGACAGAGCCTCGGACCATCTGGTCTGCCTTCTTAGGATCAACGCCGAGGCGTATGGCGATATCAACGGTTTCGTCAAATCGGGCCTGGCCTGTTTCTGTTACCAGTCGGATTGCGTCCTCAAGGCCATACTTTTTGTTTCGGTCTACCTTCTTCTTTGCTTCGATGTACTTCTTTCCTCTTTTCCCCATGGCTCCCTACTCAATCTCAATGCCCATACTCCTGGCTGTTCCTTCAACCGTCCGAATCGCTCCCTCGAGGTCGACGACGTTCAAATCGGGCAACTTGATCTTTGCAATCTCTTCAACCTGGCTCCTGGATACTTTGCCCACTTTCGTTCGATTGGGCTCACTCGATCCCTTCGCGATCTGGGCCGCCTTTTTCAGAAGGATAGAAGCCGGAGGTGTCTTGGTAATGAATGTGAATGATCGATCCGCGTAAACCGTAATTACCGCCGGAATAATCGTCCCCTCCTGGCCTTGGGTCTTTGCATTGAAAGCCTTACAAAACTCCATGATGTTGACGCCATGCTGGCCCAAGGCAGGCCCTACGGGAGGAGAAGGATTGGCTTGTCCTGCCGGTATCTGCAATTTGATTATGCCGAGCACCTTTTTTGCCATGATCAAACTCCCGGAGGAGTGCCTAGCCTCATCTCTCTCTGAAAAACTCGCTCTTCGCGGCTCAAAACACCTTTCTCATGATGTCAGTCGACTTTGATTATTCAGATCACCAAATTCCCAATGAATTGAGTTCGGCGCTCCCTTCTCAGATGTTTCTGGATGATGTAAGTTCTGCTTTCCATACGATGAACCACCGACAACCAACGACGGACGGGGCCTCCTGGCTGAGGACGATTCAGAAAGAAACCTTCATTTACGCTCAGAGTCCATATCTTCAGAGATATGCTCGCATTTGTTTAAGACCACCAGACCGGCCAACTCCTAGCCCTTCTCGATTTGTACGAAATCGAGCTCCACAGGAGTCGCTCTTCCGAAGATCGAGACCAGAACTTTGACTTTCCTCTTCTCGGGTCTCACCTCTTCCACCGTGCCAATAAAGTTCACAAAAGGACCGTCGATAACCCGGACAGTGTCACCTGCAGAAAAGGAAACCTTCGGCTTGGGCCTGGAAACACCTTCCTTGATCTGGGCGATAACCCCTTCTACCTCGTCCTCGGAAATCGGTGTCGGTTGGGTGCTATGACCTGCAAAGCCAGTGACCTTCGGAGTACCCTTCACGATGTGCCAGGTTTCGTCATTTAACTCCATCTTCGCGAGGATGTACCCCGGAAAGATCTTTCGTTGTGAAGTTCGCCGCTTTCCCTTGATCAGTTCCACGACTGTTTCCGTGGGAACGAAAATTTCGTCAAAAAGATCGGCTTTTCCAAGATTCTTAACTCGTTCCTCAAGGCTCGCCTTTGCCTTGTTCTCATAACCGGAATAGGTATGGATGACGTACCACTTTTTCGCCATGATGCTCTCTAATACCTTTCAATAGACCTGATGGAAAGGGATCTATAAGACCAAACGGATCAAACGGGACAGTCCCACGTCGACGATTCCTAGGAAAAAGCCGAAAATGAACACCGATATCAGTACGATAATCGTGGCATATATGGTGTCCTTTCTGGAGGGCCAAGTGACTTTTTTCAGTTCGACCTTGACCTCTCTGAGGAACTGTATCACGACTTCGAATCGGCCCATCGTTGCTTCCGTGCAAAAAGACTGACAGGCCAGGAGGGATTCGAACCCCCAACATCCGGATTTGGAGTCCGGCGCTCTATCCGTTAGAGCTACTGGCCTACATTTACCGGTTTCCTTTGCATCGTTGATAGGATGATGAACTGGGACTTTTGATCAGTTCTCCTGGGATCAGAGTGGCTTGATACTAATAGATGCTAAAAAATCTGAAATCCCCGGCTAGGTACTCGCCACCATTCAGGGCCAGCCTCATCCTGCTTACTTGGTCTCTCTGTGAGGCGTGTGCTTCTGACAGAATCGACAGTACTTCTTGAACTCCAGACGATCCGGCGTCGTTCGCTTGTTTTTCGTGGTGGTATAGTTTC
>JABAOC010027262.1_pt2 | contig 12096 bp, 13 predicted proteins | sample 7062161 | NCBI WGS metagenome assembly JABAOC01 (sample SAMN14538625, study PRJNA623070) | marine sediment metagenome | biome: marine biome [ENVO:00000428]; feature: marine pelagic biome [ENVO:01000023]; material: deep marine sediment [ENVO:00002113] | place: India: Gulf of Khambhat ... | reverse complement strand
ATGGCAGACCGTATCCATCTCGTCGATCTGTCGTGATGAGTAACAATGGAATGGTGGCCACAAGCCAACCTCTGGCGGCTCAGGCTGGATTACACATGCTACTCCAAGGAGGAAACGCCGTAGACGCCGCTATTGCCACCGCCGCAGCGCTGAATGTGGTGGAGCCCATGTCCACAGGAATAGGAGGTGACGCCTTCGCCCTCGTATACCTGGCGGAGGAAAGGCGGCTGAGGGCCCTCAACGCCAGCGGTAGAGCGCCCTATGCGTTGAACCTCAACTACTTCACAGAGAAGGACTTGAAAGAGATCCCGCTAAAAGGTATGTTACCAGTCACAGTGCCAGGTACCGTGGATGGCTGGTCAACTCTCTTAGAGGAGCACGGGACTATGAGTCTCTCTCAAGTATTGGAGCCGGCTATCGTCTACGCCGAAGATGGTTACCCCGTGACAGAGATAATCAGCCAACAGTGGGAGGACTGTGTCCCCCTCCTTGAAGCACACCCTGCCTCGGCGGAGACCTATTTGATCGATGGTCGTGCACCCTGGCCTGGGGAGGTCTTTAGACAGCCTGATCTGGCTCGGATCCTCCGGCTGATCGCCGAAAAGGGTCGGGGCGTCTTCTATGAGGGGGAGATTGCAGAGGCTATCGTTCGCTTCTCCGAGGAGAACGGCGGTCTACTCAGCCTCAGAGACTTCGAGGAGCATACCTCTACATGGGTGGAGCCTATCTGTACCGACTACCGCGGCTTTAAAGTCTATGAGTGCCCCCCCAATGGTCAGGGGCTGGCGGCCCTTTTAGCCCTGAACATCGTGGAGGGCTTCGATCTCACCTCGATGCGACACGGTTCATCCCAGCATCTTCACCTTCTCATCGAGGCTATGAAGCTAGGCTTCGCCGACGCCTTTGAGTACGTGGCAGACCCCGAGTTCGCCGACATTCCGTTGAAAGGTCTTATCTCCAAGGAGTACGCAGAGACACAAAGAGTGAGGGTAGATTCAAAGAGGGCTGCGGCTGAGGTCGAGGCTGGGATTCCCCCCGATGTGGGTGACACTGTCTACCTCTCGGTGGTTGACGAGAATCGCAACGCTGTCTCCTTCATCAACAGCCTTTTCCAGGGGTTTGGATCAGGAATGGTGGTGGAGGGAACCGGGATCTGCCTCCAGAACAGAGGCGCCCTGTTCTCCCTGGACCATGGACACCGAAACAGGTTGGAGCCTCATAAACGCCCCTATCACACTATCATACCGGCCATGGTCTTCAGCGACGATCAGCTGTTCTTATCCTTCGGGGTTATGGGTGGGATGATGCAGCCCCAAGGACATCTCCAGGTATTAGTTAACGTCTTGGACTTCGACATGGATGCTCAGGCTTCGTTGGACGCACCCCGCTTCAGATGTATATCAGGACGCAAAGTGAGAGTGGAGAGAGGAATAGAAGAACCCGNNGATGGGGCATGACATCAAAACCTCAGAAGCAACCTTAGAGTTCGGTGGAGGGCAAATAATAATGATCCACCCCGAGAACAACACTCTCTTAGCCGGGTCTGACCCCCGAAAGGACGGCTGCGCAGTGGGCTACTAAAGGCTGATATCTTGGACTATCACATAGGTTGAGTCTGCTTCATTTATGCTGTCGGCTGCAATACCTTGAGGGCGATTTTGATCGCCGCTCTTACATCCCTTCCGTACCTCCTCCACTTCTCTGGAAGTGGCGTCTTTGTGGTGTTTCTCTCATCGACAAGCTGGATGCAAGTCTCACTGATGCCGCTTCTCTTCACGGCATCGAGGGTCTCCTTCCACTTCTCTCCTTTGCCGATCCTTATCCTCGTTGAAGGAGGCTTCACAATCTCAATGATCTTCCGCATCCAATCGACGAGTTGATCGACGTCGTTGGATACGTTTACGTCGATGACCGAGTTCCTGCATAGGGCGGCGACGCCTATGGTGAGTCCAGGATCTACACCGATTACAATCTCTCCACATCTTTTAGGTGTCCTCCCGAGAATGTCTATGGACTCCAGGAGCTCCTCTTCATCGACCTCCTTCCCTACCGGAAGAACATGGACCTCTTCGCAATCCACATCTTTACGGTCGGTTACGATCAAATGGATGAGAGTCTCCTCACATGCCTCTATCGCATCGACGGTTTTTATTCCTCGGGTCTTTAGAAGGAGTCTTATCCGGTCTCTGAGCACTGAATCATCTATGTTTAGGCCGACTGTTCCCTCCTTCAAAGATCCCATGAAAACAATTTATTCAGATCGGACTAATGTATGTTTGCTGGGTTGCGATGGCTGATTCTGACCTGAAAGACGTGATGGAGGAGGTTTTTCTCCGCCCTCTTTCCCCGGATGAGGATTCAGGGAGCCTAGTCTTGATCTACGGCCCGCCAGTCGCGAGAAAGACGGAGTTTTCCCTCCGAATCGCCTTCGAAGCCGCGGGGAGGGGAGCTATCTCACATTATTTTGACATCAATCTATCTCTCACTCCCTACATGTTCGTCTCTCTAACAGAGAAGGAGCGAGAAGTTCCTCTGCGGGTCTATAGGCCTAGGAGCCTTCGTGAGGTGGAAAAGGTTCTTGAGTTTCTCTCCTTCAAGCCTCAGACCTCCTTCCCACAAGCAATAATGCTGAACTCCCTAATGATCCTCAGGAGAACTGCCGCCGTGAGAGACTTTCAAGGAGATCCTCTCTATCTGTTCTCCCTCCTGAAGAAATTTTCTTTAAGTCCTAGGAAACTTGCGGTGGTTGTTGTTGAATCAAACGTGCAAAGACCTCCCTCTCTCTCCCTCTTTGGGGCCATAGGCAGCCTTATAGACCTTGCCGTAAGGATAGATCCACCTAGGGATAAATCGACTTCTCTAACCTTCTATCACACACCCTTTGAAGCTCCTACTCGAAGCTTCAGGGTAAGGAACGTGTCTTTCAGTTTCACCTAAAGCCCTTGAAGACGGATACAACGTACCATATGGCAGCCAAGGCTGAGAAGAATAGGATGAGTCCTGTCAGGAAGGTGGTCATATCGGGACTCGCTCTTTTGATTCCACGGTCCATAAGGTAGATGCTCACGAAGGCGANNGAAGGCGAAGACGTTCAGGAAGAAGAATAGGATGGTCTCGGCAGCCGTCTGGGAGGCTGTACCTTGAGAGAAGATCTGGCCGATATACGCGGGATTTGTCCAAGCCACCAGTCCACCACTGATTAAGAACAGTAAGATCAACATGCTGAGGAAGAGCATTACGTTCTCACGTGAGGCTAGTGTCGACTTCCTCAGCCTCCTCCCGAGGCTGAAGTATAGTGCATCTGAGGCTTTTTCCACCTGCTTTTTTAGCTTCTCATATATTCCCATCTTCTCAGCCTCTGGGGGAAACATATCTCTAATATCAACATTAATCTAACGTAAGGTATATGACACTTAAAAACGATTGACTAAGATGGAGCGAAGGACTGGAGGGTAACGCTTATTAAGTCCCACGAGTGTGAGTTATAGTTAACGGTGGGAGCAATGGGAGGCGACTGTTTTTTCAGAGGCGATGGCGTTTATCGCCCTAAGGAAGACTAGAAACCAAGATAGAAACACCTTCTCCGCCTCATCCAAACCCCCAGAGAACTCTTCTACCCAAATACCTTGGAGCAAGAACAAACTATCAGGCTCTAAGTTAAACAGCGGTCCAGATCCAAGGTATACAAATCTCCATCCAAAAAAACGGAGAAGGATATTCCGAACCCTATTTGAAACGATCGAGGGGAAACGAGATGCGGAGATATAAGGCAGCTATTCTCGGCGGAACCGGAATCGTTGGCCAAAGGTTTGTCGAGATACTAACAAGCCATCCTTGGTTCGAGGTGTCAACGATCACTGGGTATCGATCGGTAGGAAAAAACTATGGAAATGCTGTTAACTGGCTTTTGGAGTCTGATCTACCCCAAGAGACGAGAGAGATCGAGNNGAACTCCGATGTGGACATAGTCTTCTCGGCCCTTCCCTCAGACTCCGCAAGGGACTTAGAACCTAAGCTGGCAGAGGCCAGGCTGCCTGTGGTTAGCAATGCTAGCGCCTTCCGGATGGAGAAGGATGTACCCCTCATCATTCCCGAAGTTAACCCAGACCACGTTGCCCTGATTGATGTTCAACGCAGAGAAAGGGGCTGGGACGGGTTCATAGCCACCGACCCCAATTGTGCTACAGTTAACTTGGCACTAGCCCTGAAGCCCCTCTACGACGCCTATCCTATAAACAAGGTAATTATGACTTCGATGCAGTCTATATCGGGGGCGGGCTACCCAGGGCTTCCCTCACTTAACATATTTGACAACGTGATACCATACATTAAGGGGGAAGAGGAGAAGGTCCAGACGGAGACCTTAAAGATCCTGGGACGAATGGAGGAAGGCTCAGTACAAAGAGCTGACATAAATGTCACGGCTTCATGTAACAGGGTGCCCACCACAGATGGTCACATCATATCGGTCTACGTCGAGGCTGACGAAGAGCTCTCAGTCGAAGATGTAAAAGAGACCTTCAGCAACTTTAGAGCGAGACCGCAAGAGATGAATCTCCCCACGGCGCCGGAGCACCCCATCATCCTCAGAGACGAGGTCGACAGGCCCCAGACAAGGCTTGACAGGATGGCGGGCTCCATCTCGGGTANNGGATGATAAGTCGCTTTGGTTCACCCTATTGGGCCACAATACGATTAGGGGAGCCGCTGGCTCAGCCGTCTTATTGGCCGAGCTTCTTGCGGTAGATGGATATATGTAGGAGGTGGGAGCTATGGTTTCGGGTAAGGAGCTGAGGTTGAGTAGGGTAACGCATAATGGAAGGATGATCTGTGTTCCTATGGACCACGGCATAACCATTGGTCCAGTGAAAGGCCTGAAGGACATGGAAGCGACGATCGGGAAGGTCAGGGAGGGTGGAGCCACAGCCGTGATCGTGCATAAAGGGATCATTAGAAACCTCTCGAAGTCGCCCGGGCTCGGTCTGATCATGCACCTCTCTGGGAGCACCTCAGTAGGCGTACCAGGATGGAAGGTCAGGGTTGGTAGCGTAGAAGAGGCTGTCCTCCTCGGCGTCGACGGCGTCTCGGTACATGTGAACATAGGTGATGAACGAGAACCCGAGATGCTGGAGAAGCTGGGTGCCGTCGCAGACGACTGTGACAGGTGGGGAATGCCCTTCCTGGCCATGATGTACCCTAGGGGCAGAGGTATAAAGAACCCTAATGACCCTGAGACGATCGCTCATGTCACAAGGGTTGGCGGGGAGCTGGGTGCGGACATCGTTAAGACAACCTATACAGGGGACCCAGACTCTTTTAGGGAGGTTGTGAGGAGCTGCCCGGCCCCGGTTGTGATCGCCGGCGGCCCCAAGATGGACACAGAAAGGGAGGTTCTAGAGATGGTGGTTGGGGCTATAGAGGCTGGTGCGATCGGCGTGACCTTCGGGAGAAATGTCTTCCAACACGATAACCCCACGGCTATTGTGAGGGCTCTATCCTACCTCATAAAGGAGGGAGCGAGTGTAGAGGAGGCGTTAAAAGCACTGAAATGAGCAGTGAAGAGAAGGAGATAATTCTGGACCTCCGAGGTTCGGAGGATCTGTTGGGCTATGCGGCTTCGAAGGGTTTCAGATCCTTCATTGTAGATAGAAGTATAGAGAGGCTTCCTAAGAACATTGTTACCTACGCCTACGGAGGTCAAGGAGAAATTAACATCGTCGGGTATAAAGCTCTGAAGGTTTTTCCTGAGAGACCTTTTGCCGTCTGGCACGAGATCAAGGAGAAAGCTGATGAGCAGAGGGCTCTGGAGGCCGCGGACAAAGGGGCATCGGCCCTCTTCCTCGAGGCCAAGAGCTGGAGGATCATCCCCTTAGAGAACATAGTGGCACTTCTCCAAGGGAAAGGTACAAAGGTCATCGTCAACATCCGAGAGATGGGAGAGGTGGAGACGATGTTCAATGTCTTGGAGCTAGGTGTCGATGGAGTTGTCTACTCTATCTCAGAGACCGGAGAGATAGACTCGGCCGCGGAACTCCTCTCCTCCCTCAAGATGTTCAGGATACCTCTCATACCTGTCAGGGTGACTGAGGTCAGAGAAGTGGGCGTAGGCGACAGGGTCTGTGTGGACACCTCCTCCATCCTAGAGTTTGGGGAAGGGATGCTCGTGGGGACCCAGTCTAACTTCCTCTTCCTCATACACGGTGAGACGGCGGGCTCAAGCTTCAGCGCGCCGAGGCCTTTCAGAGTGAACGCCGGCCCCATCCACAGCTACATAATTCTCCCCGGCGGGAGAACCAAGTACCTCTGGGAGGTTGAGGCTGGGGACAAGGTTCTTATAGTAGACGCCAAAGGGAAGACTCGGATGGTCACTGTCGGGAGGTCGAAGATAGAGAGGAGACCCCTAATACTGTTAAAGACCGAGACGGACTCTATGGAGGGCAAGGTCCTACTTCAGAACGCTGAGACCATCCAGCTCATTGAGAAGGATGGGCGGCCCGTTTCCGTAACCAAAGTGAAGCCTGGAGACGAGGTCCTCGCCTACGTGAAGCCCTCTACCGGAAGACACTTCGGAATCGAGGTAGATGAGTTCGTCGTCGAGAAGTAAGGAGTCTCCCTTGCCAGGGTTCAGGCTCTGCCTCTCCATGGGGGGAGAGGACCCAAAGAAAATCCAGACGAAGCTCCGAGAAGCCGACAGGCTTGGAGCAGACCTCATCGAGTTGAGGGTGGACCATCTCAGAAACATAGATACCGAGGTTTTGAAGGATGAGGTATCCCCCTACCTGGACCGTTGTATCCTGACTTGTAGATCCAGGGAGGAGGGCGGAGAGTTCCAAGGAAGCGAAGAGGAACGAATTTCCATCCTAGAGTCTTTGATCGAGCTCTCTCCCGCCTACATAGATCTCGAACTCGCAACCATCAAGGCTGAGGAACACCTGGTGCATAAGGCCCGAGAGGGCGGCGTATCCGCCATCATCTCATGGCATAGCTTTGAAGAAACACCCGAAGCCCATACACTGAAAATGAAGGCATCGGATACGCTCGAATTCGGGCAGATAGGTAAAATAGTCACCACTGCAAAATCACTCTGGGATAATGTTCGGGTTTTGAGGCTCTACCAAAGATTTGACGAGGGAAAGCTGGTGGCTTTCGCCATGGGTCAGATAGGCGTCGTCTCCAGAATCTTAGCACCCCTTCTGGGCAGCCCTCTGATGTACGTCTCGCTGCCGAAGGAGGCCGTGGCGCCTGGTCAGCTCACGATAGAAGAGTTTAGAGGTTTCCTAGATGTCCTCAGAGAGCAGGATTGACGGGGAGACGAAGCTCTGCTGCTTGATAGGCAAACCGGTCCACCACTCCATATCCCCCCAGATCCACAATGAGGCCTATCAACACCTAGGCCTTAACTACGTCTACGTCGCCTTCGAGGTCGAGGAGGGAAAACTTGATGCTGCGGTGGCCGGGCTCAGGGCCCTGGGAGCCTCAGGACTTAACGTCACCATCCCCCATAAGACCAGCGTAATTAGGCTTCTAAACGAGGTGGATTCGGAGGCTTCGAAGATCGGTGCCGTAAACACCGTCATCCTTAGAGACGGCCAACTCACTGGCTACAACACCGATGTGGATGGAGTGGAGTTCGCCTTCACAGGATCTGGTGTGTCAACCAGAGAGAAGAGAGTCGCCGTGGTGGGGGCCGGCGGGGCTGCAAGGGCGGTCATTGCCTCTATGGCAAGGAGTGGCTGTGTAGAAATCTCCTGCTTGAACAGGACGCAGGAGAGGGCCCAGAGATTAGCGAAAGAGGCCCGTAAAAAGTGGAATGTAGATGTCTCGGTTGCCCCTCTTAACGTAGCGAACCTTAAGAGATACATCGGTGAGGCTGAGATCGTTGTGAACGCTACGTCTCTCGGCATGCATCCCAAAGTGGATGAGACCCCCATCCCTAAGCGTTTCATTACAGAGAATCACACTGTCTTCGATGTGGTCTACACTCCTATCGAGACAAGGTTCCTCGCTGAAGCCAAGGAGAGGGGGGCTAAGACGATCGGCGGCCTCGATATGTTGGTGGGACAGGCTCTCAGAGCCTTCGAGCTCTTCACTGGCTCGAAAGCCCCGCAAAACGTGATGAGAAATGCCGCTTTCTCTGCGTTGGGTGTGAAGGATGAGGGGTAGAGCCGTCGCGCACGGGGCCGTCACGATCGTAAACGCTATAGCCTCTTACAAAGGTGCGGCCCTGGGGATAAACCTGACCACGACGGCAGAGGTGGAGTTCGTGGAGCGAAGCCGTAGGATAGATGTGGAGCTAGTCGGATACTCTGAAGAAGATAAAGGCCTCGCAGTGAAGGCTGTGGAAGCGGTCCTCAAAAGATTCCAGATAAGGGGCTTCGGAGCCAAGGTGAGGACGTGGTCCGATATCCCGGTCGCTAAGGGCCTCAAGAGTTCCAGCGTCGCGTCGAACGCCATAATCTTAGCAACTCTTTCGGCCCTTGGGAAGGAGTTGGGCGACCTTGAGGTGGTGAACCTGGGGGTTGACGCCTCAATAGAGGCCGGAGTGACGATCACAGGAGCCTTCGACGACGCGTCAGCCTCCTACTTCGGGGGTTTGGTGGTGACGGATAACTTTAGGAGAGAGGTTCTGAAGAGGGAGGACCTGCCCGGAGACCTTGTGGTTCTCCTATATATCCCACCTGAGAAGGTTTACACCATGACTGTCAATAAGGAGAGGTTGAGAAGCCTCGGCCCCCTCGTCGACCAAGTCCACGCCTTGGCTTTGAGAGGAGAGCCTTGGAAGGCCATGACCCTCAATGGCCTTGTCTATGCCTCGGCCCTGGGCCACCCTACAGAAATCATTGTAGACGCGATAGAGGCGGGAGCCTTGGCCTCGAGTCTCTCAGGGACGGGTCCAGCCTATGCGGCAATCATGGAAGAGGAGAAATTAGATAGAGTTGAGGAAGCGTGGAGCCACCTCGGGGACGATTTGAGGGTCGTCGATGTAAACAACTCCAAGGCTAGGATAGTGGAATAGATGGGGAGAATCATAGTTCATCCTGGGGGGATCAGAGGAAGTGTGGAGGCACCTCCGAGCAAGAGCTATACTCATAGAGCGATTCTGATTGCACTCTTAGCCGAAGGAAGGTCGAAGCTATCCAACCCTCTTTACTCAGGGGACACCTGGGCCTCGATAAACACGGCCAAAGCTCTTGGAGGCATGTTAGAGGCCGGAGACGCACTGACCGTTGAGGGACTCTTACCCCTAAAGGCCCCCGAGAATGTGATAGATGTTGAGAACTCAGGGACCACCATGAGAATCACCTCAGCCCTAGCTGCACATGTTGAAGAAGGATATACAGTGCTTACAGGGGATGAAAGCCTTAGGAGGAGACCTATGAAACCTCTCCTCTCAGCCCTTAAAGGGCTGGGCGTGATGTGCTGGTCTACAAGGCTCAATGGTCGGCCACCCATAGTGGTCAAAGGAGGAGGTATCAGTGGTGGTAGTGTGGAGATCCGAGGAGATGTCTCCTCTCAATTCATCAGCGGTCTCCTCATCGCCGCCCCTCGCGCCGAGAGAGACATCTCCATAAAGATCTTGGGTCCACTAGTTTCCAAACCCTATGTCGATATGACCTTGGAGACTCTCTTTGAGGCCTCTGTGGATGTGGAGAATGAGAGCTACAAGAGATTTTTGGTAAGGGCACCGCAGGATGTGAAACCCTTCCGCTTCCAGGTTCCTGGCGACATGGGGCTGTCAGCCTTCCTCTTCGCCTTGGCCAGCATCACAAACTCTACAGCGACGGTTCGAGGCTTCGACTTCTCGAGGCCTCAATCAGACCTTGAGGTATTGAGCCTCATCGAGGAGATGGGCTGCGAAGTGAAGGTCGATAAGAGAAGCGGTTCCGTGACCGTGAGTGGTGGAGAGTTAATTGGAGGTGAGTTCAGACTCCGGGATGCCCCAGACCTCCTACCCGTGGTCGCAGCTTTAGCTACTAGAGCCGAGGGGAAAACGGTTATCAAGGATGTAGGGCACGCAAGGTTCAAGGAGTCGGACCGCATCGCCTGTCTTGCGAGAGAGCTCCCAAAGCTAGGTGTCCAAGTCAGGGAGCTAGAGGATGGTCTAGAAGTGGAGGGCAGCAAGAGGCTTAAGGGGTGTTTTCTCAAGTCCTACGGGGACCACAGGCTCTTCATGGCCCTCTTCGCAGCGGCTGCTGCCGCATCTGAGCCTTGTGAGATAGATGGCTTAGAATCCGTATTTATCTCGTACCCGAACTTTATTGAGGATGTCAAGAGACTCGGGATCAGGGTCGAGGCAGTTGAGGAATGACGGGAAACTTCATGGGTGAGCGCTTCGTAACAGCGAGTTTCGGGGAGAGCCACGGCCAATGCATTGGAACCCTCATAGACGGGTGTCCGGCTGGCCTCCCCCTGAGCAAAGAAGAAGTTCAAAGCGATCTAGACCTGAGGAAGCCTGGTAGAGCGGCGATCTACACAGGGAGGAAGGAGGAGGACGAGGTTGAGATACTCTCTGGAGTCTTCCAGGGGCACACCACAGGCGCCCCTATATGTATGTTCATACGGAACAAAGCCGTTGACTCTCGGCCGTATGAGAGGTTCAAGAGGGTCCCGAGGCCGGGTCACGCAGACTATACTGCTAGGGTCAAGTACGGTGGCTTCAGCGATTGGAGAGGGGGAGGCAGATTCTCAGGCAGAATCACAGCCTCCTATGTCATGGCGGGCTCCGTAGCCAAGAAGGTCCTGGGCTTCGCCCTCGGCGTAGAGACCCTCGCATACTCCACCCAAATTGGAGGGATAAGGGCAAGGGAGCTATCCCCTGAAGAGATCCGTGAGTCCAGATACCAGAACGATGTGCGGTGTCCCGATACCGCAGCAGCTGATAAAATGATGAAGGCCATCAAGGAAGTGATGAAAGAGGGCGACAGCCTCGGCGGCGTGGTTGAGTGCCTCGTTCTTTATGTCCCCACGGGCCTCGGGGAGCCCGTCTTCTCCTCCCTCGAATCAGACCTGAGCAGAGCTCTGTTCTCGATCCCGGCGGTTAAGGGCGTGGAGTTCGGTAAGGGCTTCAACCTCACAGAGATGAAGGGATCTGAGAGTAACGATCCCTTCGTCTTAAGGAGCGGCAGGGTTGTGACATCGACGAACAGGATGGGAGGAATCCTGGGGGGGATCTCGACGGGTATGCCTCTTATCCTGAGGGTCGCCGTGAAGCCCACCGCCTCCATCCACAAAAGACAGAGGTCCGTGGACTTAGAGGATATGGTGGAGACCGAGATCACCGTGGCCGGCCACCATGACCCTTGCATCGTCCCCCGTGTGGTGCCAGTAGTCGAGTCGGTGGTCGCGATTGTCCTAACTGATCATGCTTTACGATTTGGACTCATTCCCCCTGTTCTGGAGAGAGATGAAAGATGACAGATGAAGGAAAGCTGAACGAATTCCGGATGGAGATAGAAAGAGTCACGTCACAGATCTTAGACCTAGTCGAGAGAAGACTTGACTTGGCGAGGGAGATAGGAAGGTTGAAGGAGAAGCTCGGTATGCCCGTGAGAAACAAAGCGGTTGAGATGCGCCTTAGAGAGAGAGTCTTAGAGAACTGTAAGAAAACGGNNCGCTATGAATCTCCTCGACTTACTTGTAGAGGAGAGTGTTCGGGCTCAGAGAACTGACAGAGTAGAGGAGTGAATAGGTCCAGGATCTTAAGGGAATTTTGAAAATGAAGATCACAATTATCGGGGGAGCGGGGAGGATGGGTCAGCTATTCGCAAAACACTTCGCAGACCGCGGATTCGACGTCACAATAGGAGATATAAACTGCGAGGCAGCAGAGAAAGTGGCTGAGATCCTCGACATCTCTGTGGCTGATGAGGAAAGGAGATGCGTCGAGGAAGCAGATATCACCCTCATATCTATACCCATCAAGGAAACTCCCAAGGTGATCTTGGACACGGCACCTCTTTCGAAGGGAAGGGTTCTGGCAGAGATAGCCTCTATAAAAAGGGACACGGTAGAAGCCCTAAAAAAGGCCGCGAATCGAGGAGTCAAACCTCTCTCGATACACCCTCTTTTCGGCCCAGGGGTAAGGGCCCTCTCAGG
>JABAOC010023057.1_pt1 | contig 12097 bp, 17 predicted proteins | sample 7062161 | NCBI WGS metagenome assembly JABAOC01 (sample SAMN14538625, study PRJNA623070) | marine sediment metagenome | biome: marine biome [ENVO:00000428]; feature: marine pelagic biome [ENVO:01000023]; material: deep marine sediment [ENVO:00002113] | place: India: Gulf of Khambhat ... | reverse complement strand
GTGCATCATTGTCTTGGGATAGATTGTATGCAAGTGCTATGTATTTCGAGGGTACAGATGCACCTTCAATAGGTACAGATGCGTTATATAGAGCAACTACTGGTGATATTGTTATAAATGTAGGTGGTACTGATGATTTCTTCGTTAAGTTGAATGGAACTGATAAAATGCATCTTGATACTTTTGGTAGTTTGAATTTACTTGATAGTTTCTTTTATGAAGCACAAGGATCAAGTAGTACGAATTATATAAGAATGGGAGTTGTTGACACGAGTAAAGGTGGAATTAATACAAACGCAACACTTTCTCTAAGAATCAATAATGTTGAACAAGTAATCATGACAGATGGTGTATTAAGACCAGCATCAACAAATGATATTGATTTAGGTACAACTTCACTAGAATATAAGGATATGTATCTAACAGGTACAGCACATATAGATATTCTTGATATAGATGAAACTAGTACATTTAACGGAAATGCAACATTCAATGAAGATGTGACATTAGGTAGTTCAAACGCTGATAATATCACGTTTAACGGTGATACTGTAGGAAGTATTACACCAAATACAACAGAAACTGATGCATTGGGTGGGCCTAGCAATAGATGGGATTGGTTTTATCTACATGATGCTATTGATTGGAATGATACCGCTTATACAGCAGGACAAGCACCAGCAAACACTACAGGTAGAGTTAAATTATTCGTAAGGGATGAGAGTGGAACGCAACAGTTAAGAGTTAAATTCGAGTCTGGTACAAGTAAACTAATAGCAACGGAGTGATATGAATGAAAGAATGTAAAAACTGTAATTTGGAAGTGGAAGATTGGGATTCATGGTATGCATGGGCTACATCCGAAGGACTAGATACCAGTAAATGCAACCACTGTGGATCACCTTATACGGATAAATAGGTTTAAATTACTATTAATTTGGGTATTATAAACCATGTTGAAATTATTGATAATTAGTATATTGTTATTTTTCCTTACATGGTCATTATGGATGAATTTTGTTGCAAACAACATTTTGGAAATACAATCAATACAAATCAACCAATATCAAGATGATATATGTAAATTATATGTTGTATTAAATGAGGTTACTGGTAAAGAAAAAGGATGTGTTTTACCAAAAACAGATTTCCCAGATCATATAACGTCACCATAAATATTATATACTTGTAATTTTATTATACTTTCATGTCACAAGAACAAAAACAAATTAGTTATGCAGAATATATTGCAACATTAAGAAACCAAATCGTAATTTCCTATGACAATGCAAAAGAAGTCGCACTAAGAAATTTTGACGATGTTTCAAAAAAATGGGGTGAACAACTGGCTACAGTACAATCACTAAAGACAGCACTTGAAAACCAAGCAAAGAAACCAGAAACCAAGAAAGAAGAGAAAAAGAAATAGTATAAATATCAAGTGATGCGGTAGTATAATATGACAGAACTAACACCACTATGGGCAGAGTATAACAAGATACTTGCAAAGGGAACAAGAACAGCAAGAGCTCTTGAACTGGAATCAGCAATACATGAGGTTCAAAAGAAAATGGGTTCAAGCAGATATGATTTTGATAAGAAATGGGCTAAGATAGAACAGGATGGAAAGCCTACAATAACACTTCCACCTATGGATGCAGAACCTGCACCAGCAGTACCAACATCAAACTTTACATTTGAACAGGCAAAGGCAAGAATAGGTGAGAATGACTTTGCACTTTTAGAAGATTGTGCAATGAAGGCAGAGGCAATGATAGTTGTACTTGCAAGAATATTTGATACGATAAACGTTGAAAACCAGAGAAACGTTGCAAGACGTGGACAAGGAATAAATATTGCAATTAGATTATTTGAAGAGTTAAAGAAAGATGGCTAAGAAAAAAGAAGTTTTAGAAAAGGTTGAGGCAGTGAATGAAGCTGTTACACTCAAACTAGAAGACATGGAAGGTATTGGGCCTATTCGATTGAAGAAACTTTATGCAAACGGAATATACACCGTTGATGACTTACTATCATATGGTGAGGAGGCACTTTCAAGAATGCTTGACATATCATGGGATGATGCCAAAAAAATGACACAGGTTGCAAACGAATCACTAAATACTGAGGATGTGTTCTCAAGTATCGTGGTTAGTGGAAAGGATTACTTTGATTTTAGAAAGAAAAAAATAGAATATATGACCACTGGAGTGGAGGATTTTGACGATATAACTGGCGGATATGAATCTGGTGTAATTACCGAGTTCTTTGGAGCATTTGGATCTGGAAAGACACAGTTCATGATGGTTGCAAGTATAATGGCTCAGCTTCCAAAAGAAGCATGTTGCCTAAGTTGCGGTCAGACAGAAAATGAACCACCAAAAGATGCAAAGTGTGAATGCGGAGGAACTTGGTGGAAAGGCGGAGGACTTTCAGAATTTGGAAAACCATGCAGAGTGGTATACATTGATACTGAAAACAGTTACAGACCAGAAAGACTTTACCAGATAGTATGCAACCGTGAACTTGTAAAGACAAAACCACAGACAAAGACTCAGATAAAACAACATGCATCAAAGGAACCACTTGATGATGAAGAATATGAAAAGGCGATGCAATTTGTATACAATATTGACATAAGTAGACCCAGAACATCAGCAATTCAGATGATGATTGTAAGCAACCTTTCATCACTAATATCTGGTGATATGTGTAGACATTGCCATAAACGTGAGACTTCACAAATAGGAGAACCAACACATAGAAATCATCCAAAGGCAAAAGATGATATGAAATTGGAGGATCATGATTTTGAAAAAGACAAGCCAGCAAGACTTGTAGTTCTTGACTCTATAACTGGAAAGTTCAGAAAAGAATTTGAGGGAAGAGGAACTCTTTCAGACAGACAGGTAAAACTTTCATCACATGTAAGAATGTTGGAAAGTGTGGTAGAATCAAAGAATGTTGTATGTCTTGTAACAAACCAAGCTCAGGAAGCACTTGGTGCAATGGGTGACAACATAAGACCAGTTGGTGGAAACGTGATTGGACACACATTCACACATAGAATATACCTAAAGAAACCTCAAAGTATGTCAAAGGACAAGATAACAGCAATACTAGTTGACAGTCCAAACAAGGCAAAAAATGAGGTTGCACTTGAACTTGGATACAAGGGAATTCAGGAAGAATCCAGTTCGTAAACTATAAATAACATATATTATCTACATAATACATGGAACAAGATAAGACAATAGTTAAAATACTTGACCAGATAGATCCAGACAGGTTGATATCTTACGTTGTAGATAATTATTTCTATGACGTAAGACAGGCAATCAAGGAGGAGGAAGAACTTGGCGTGTAAAGGCATGTGTGAAAGAATGAAGGCACAAAAGCCTATAGGTTCAAGATATCTGGCTGGTCAGAAAAGATGTCAGACTTGCTCAGTCTACATCGAATGGGAAGGGGTATGGTGTCCATGCTGTTCATACAGACTACGATCAAAACCAAGATCAAAAAAATACAAGCAGAAGATTCTTGAAACACAAAGATTATAAATCCTACCACCTTCTATATTTTTATGTTACAAAACGAAACAACTTTCGCTGGACATAACTACAAGGCAGACTACAAGTACAAGGTTACTAGCGGTCAAAAGGCAAACGGTGAAATACAGATGAAAGAGATAAGAGTAGAGGGAGACGAATGGGAACCATTATTGGAGATCAATTTTTCCATACTTACAGATTCATACAGAATGGGAAAGGAGAAGCATCTAAAAATGGTAAGTCCATACGAAAGCGGATATGAGCCATAGATACAGCATATCACTAAAGCAAAAGGTTGACGGTCAGGTTCAGGTTACTAGGATAAGAGTTCCAAAAGAATTTCTTGTAGAAGAACCATTTCTAAAAGAACAAATTAAAAACGCAATGGAAAGAATGCTTGAAGACAACAACATAAGAGTTTTAAAGGACAAGGGTATAGTTGATTATGATGAATAGAAAAGAAATTGAAAAAAGAATAAAGGAAATTGAAAACATACCACTCTATGACGTTGATGGTGGAAGACAGAGAACAAGCGGTGAAAACCAAGAATATTTTGAGCTAAAGTCAAAACTAAATAACGTATAAATATAATAACATATTACCTAGATATAATGAAAACAGAAAAGTTTACCATTGAAAAATTCACATGTGAAAGATGTGACTATCAATGGATGCAACGTGCATTGGCAAAACGAGACAAATCTGGATTAAAGATCACAGAAGTTCTGCTGTCAGCACCAAAGAACTGTTCTAATTGCAAATCACCGTATTGGGATAGACCAAGACAAAATAATATTTAAAAGGTGTAAAACATGATTTGTGATATGGAACTTTGTTTTAGGTGTGGCAGGTCTTTTTCTGATGAGAAAGAGGGCTGTGAATGTAATGGCAAATGACTTTGCTAGAAAAAATATGTGGGATGATTCCTACAGACCTGAACAGATCTTTACCAGAGATTTTTTAATAAACAAATATCCAGACATAAGAATAAAACTAGAGTACCGTGTATCTGGTTTGACACTTGATGGAAAACCATACAGAGGTTCGGTTCTTGATATAGCAGTACCAGATAAAAAGATAGGAATAAGACTTAACGGTGGGTATCATCATGTAAGTTCCAGACAACAGTTGAAGGATGAGTTTCAAAAGGAAGCACTTGAACAGGATGGTTGGAAGATAGTTGATTTCAACGATTACAAAATGCCGAATCTTTTCAAGGGAAAGTATGATGACAAAAGAATTAAATTGATTGAGGAGGAAATAACAGAGGAGTTGAGTGATATATTTGGCTAGGTGTCCTGTATGTAAGGTTGAACAAGTTGGTTATAACTGGACTGCAACTAAGAACGGTAAGAAATGGTTGCAGAATGCAAAAGGTCAGTGGCATGATTGTCCAAAATCAACCAGAAAATATGAATCAAAACCAACGTTCAACAAATATGAAAAATATATAAAACTTACATCAAATGACTTTGATTTTTGTGAGTTTTGTGATGGATTCATGTATAAAAAAGAAGTTCTTGAAAGATACCCAAATCTCAATGGAAAGACCTTGACAGAACACATTGAAATGTTTCACCCAAACGGTGAAATACTAGATGAGATAGATTTTATGGTCTTAACTGATTCGGAAAAAGAGGAAAAGAGAAAAGAATGGAACAAGCCAAAACAGTATAAAAAATTTACACTAAAAAACAAGAGGGTTTATAATGAATAATTTATATAATCAAAAACAAGGAGTATATCAATGATAAAGGCACCAAGAGGTCATACCTCAATATATCTTTCAGAACACATAAAAAATAACATAGACGTGTTAAGAAGAGTTATGCATGAACGTGGCTTTACATCATTCAATAGTTTTATGAACGTGTTGTTAACCGATACAATGAATTCGCATGTAGATGACGATATTCCAAAACTTAACGTTTTTAGTGATAACCCATCCGTATTCAAGGAAAAAACAAAGGTTTACAGTGATGGAGAATTGTATGATATTTACAAGACAATTTCTGAAAAGAGGGATATCGTATTCAGGGAGTTGAAGAAAAGAGGTGTAGGAACATAGAAGATTTTGTGGAACAGATATGGACTATTTCAGGCAATGACGGAAAACTTTTGCCAGAGAATGAACTTGTCTGTTATTTTCTTGCATACAGATATGATGATTTGATCGATGCACTTGATACTATGAAGTTCAAGATAGATGTAGAAGAGCACACAATAATTAAAAAAGTAATGTATGAAAACAGGGATGAATTTCGTTCACTTGTAAAAAAATCAGTTGTAAAAGCAATGGCGGGAATATCCATAGGTGAGGATGAAAATGAACAAGTAGCAAGAATTAGGAAAATTATGACAAACAGACTTGATCTTGAAATGGTATTCCCAACAAGTGTTCACATATCGGAACTAAATGCTCAGGAGCATGAGGGAGAAATAGTAACATTTGAAGCAAAAGTATCAAACTGGTCAAAGATAAGGACAATAACAACAACAGCAGATTACAAATGTCCAGAATGTGATGGTATAACAGAAAAAAAGTTTACACCAAAACTAGTTGAAAAATGCTCAAATTGTGGAATAGGAAGATTGGAGTTCTACAAGCCACGCGAATCAGAGGATACAAGAAGAATAATACTTAGAGAAATGGTGGATGATTTTAGCGGTGGTGAACTACCATATACAGTAACAGCAGACATATACGGTCATACGGTAAAAAAAGTAGAACTTAGTGACAAATTGATTGTAACTGGAATTTTCAGAAGCATACCTCTGATAAAGGAGAGTGGAAAGATATCACAGCAATTCATACCAACCATACAGGTTATATCAGCAAGACATATGAATGATGAAAGCTCAAACATTCTTCCAGACGAACAGCTTTTGAAAAAATTCAAACAATTGGAAAAAGAAGGAAAACTTATAGAATCAACCATTGACGGTTTTGCATACAACATATACAAAAAGAGGAATGAAAAAAAGGCAGTGCTTTGTTCACTTATAGGTAGCAAGTGGATAGGTCAGGTTGGCAAGGGAAACCCTCCAATGATACACATACTTTTTGTGGGAGATCCAGACACATACAAGTCAACCATAATGAAATACATATCAAACGTTTATGATAACTGTGTTCTTGCAGATTCTACAACCGTTTCAAATGCTGGAATCAAGGCAAGTGCTGTAAAGATGGATGACGGAAGAATGTCAATCAGAGCAGGTCTTATGCCAGAATACAATGGTGGTGTTGTGTTTCTGGATGAATTTGGTGATCTTAAACAAGACATATATGCTGATCTAAAGGCACCAATGATTGACGGTAGAGTAAGCAAGTATGTTGCTGGTGAGGATTTCAACGCAAAAGCAGAGACAGGAATACTTGGAAGCATGAACCCAATAGACAGTGTTTATGACAACTCAAAGACAATATATGACAACCTTGAAGCACTTGAAAGGGCACTTATAACAAGATTCGATGTGATATTTCTTTTTCAAAAGACAAGTCCAGACTATGATTCCACCGAGATTAGGAAACATTTCTTAAAATGTGATCTAAATGGAAAGCCAGAGGAGTACCTTACAGATGATGAAATTAAGATGCTTATCAATTATGCCAAAACCATAGATCCAGAAATAACACAAGAAGCGATAGAAACACAGAATAACTTTTTTGCAAAACTTGAAAAACTGAATGACGAGAAGGAAAAAGATGAAGAAAAGGTTGAGATTGAAACTAGGACTGAGAATGCAATAATGAAGTTCGCTGTAGCACTTGCAAAATGGCACATGTCTGACAAGGTTCTGCCACAACACGTACTTGAAGCCATTGACCTATATACAGCAAGTCAAAAGACATTTGGACTATTATTCAAGAAAGGTGAATTCATAAAGGAAGCTACGCTTAAAAAATCAGAAGATGGAAGAATGATGGCTATAAAGAAGGCATATGACGAGTTAAAAGATGAAAACGGTTATGTGTTCCCAGACGAACTTGTGGAAAGGATAAGAGAATTCAAGGTGTTCAGGGATAAGGATGCAATACTCACAAAACTAGAGTCAATGAGACTGACTAGTAAGTTTACGGAAAAGAACAAAATGTACAAGTTTACATGGACATGAGGAATAGAATTAGATTTGAACCAATTGACGTGGAGATAGACAAATATAAATCGTTTAGAAATTCCTACAACAAGCTTAGAGATATACTAAACGAGCAGTACGGATACGAGATTATTCCAGATATAAGGACAGTCTACCTAGTGGATGATATGGGATTTCCCATTGATCCGTCAAAAGATAAGGTTAAATAAAATAAAATCACATTATTTATCATGACATTTTTCAGGCACGTATTTTTCAAAAAACCACCAGATCTAAAAGAAAAATATCTAAGTGGAAAGCGACATTACGAATCGCCAACTGGATCCTTGTTACCAAGTGTTACCACTGTCCTCAGTCTTTTATCTGATGCTGGAATAAAGGCATGGAGAAGAAGAGTGGGTGAAGTTGAGGCGGACAAGATAATGGATTATTCTGCAAAAACTGGAACTGAAATGCACAGTATAATTGAGGATTATCTAAACAACCGTGCAGATGAAGCAGAGAAGAATCCTAGGGCACTAAAACTGTTTGAACAGATGAAGCCAGAATTAAAAAGAATAAACAATATCATTGCACAAGAAGTTCCACTGTATTCAGACAAACTAGGAGTTGCTGGAAGGGTTGACTGTGTTGCAGAATTTGACGGAAAACTGAGCATTATAGATTTCAAGAGTTCAAGAAAAAAGAAACAGAAAAGTTGGATAAAGAAATACTTTCTACAGGCAACAGCATACTCAATTATGTTTGAGGAACTTTGTGGAAAAAAGGTGGATCAGATAGTGATACTGATAAGTGCTGATGATGAGACTGTTGATGTGTATATTGAAGACAAATGTGATTACATAGATCATTTGAAACTGGTTATTGAAGACTATTACATGAGGAAAGATTTTGATAAGACGTAAGACTGTCTACCTCATGGATGAAAATGTAAAAATGTCAGAATCTGACGTAAAGAAAATAAAATCGTGTACCGTCATAAACTCAACTGATATATTTCCAAAGGGAACTCCAGATGAAAAACTGACTTTGAGGGCAAAGAAGGAAAAGTGGATCATAGTCACAAAGGATATAAGAATGGCATTCAGAAGCATAAAGGATCACGTTCCAGTCATATTCATATCTGACGAGCTTGGAACAGCAGAGTATATAACAGCAAGAAATCACGGAAGAAGGAAATTTCCAGAGATGTTTGACTATATTTACGACAGATTTGGATACAAATAAATACCCAATGTGTAAAGTAATACTATGGTACATCCATCAGTAGCATATGAGAGGCGATTTACTACACTTGAAAGGCAACTGACATGGGTTGTTGAGCCGACTTTGAGAGATAAACTGCTTGAAGATTACAGGTTATTGAAGAAAGAATATGATGATTACATAAAGTCAAAGTCTTAATAATATTTATAAACCACAGAAAACTATCTATTTATATGTCGGATTCCGTTAAATGCAGTCATTGTGACCAAGTTTTTACTGATGAGGAAAGTCTGAATCTTCACAAAGATGTTGATCATGGAGTAGAGGAAACCGACCAAAAACAACTTCATAGACAACATATACCAAGAGGAAACCTATCTTTTCCAACAGAAACGGAACCCGAAGACGAGGATCAAGGCGTACCAACCACAGGTGCACAGGGATATAATCCAAACCCAAACGCAGGACTTTACGATAACAAACTTTTCAGGGTTGGTTCTTCAACCGAAAGAACCTCAATTTTAGGTGAAGCAGAATTTGGCAACTTTAAGGCTGATGAATTCACAACAGATTATGATGAAAGCACATACACATGTCAAACATGTGGCAAACAATTCAAAGGCAATTATGAGGCAATGGATCACCTACTAGATACCAAAGGTTATCATACTGTAAAACATGGAGAATCATACGCAAATGAATTTGACGGTGATGAATTTCAAAAATATTCAGATGCAAAAAACAAGTTTGAAAACAGATCATGTAGGAAATGTGGTGAGAGAGAATTAATTATAGTGTCAAAAGACAGTGTTGATTATGATGAAAGTGGTGAACCTATACATGCAGTAGTACAATGTGCAAACTGTGATACAAAATACGGTGTTGAATCAAAGGCAAGTGAAGATGTTACATTCGGACATCAATACCTAGCAGATAACAGAAAATATTATGATAAATGTGAAATTTGCGGAAAACCAAGTATTGATCATTATGGATGGACTGCACTTGGTCAAGATGAAAAAGATCATAGTTTTGTTGATCAAGGACTTAGTGATGGAATGGATGTAGATTTCGGGCGTGCTTTAGGCGGAACATCATGGCATGAAAGAAATCTTGGAGAATCAGAAGATAAAAAGAAAAAACGTGAGGCAGACTTTATAGATGATGATGGAAACATGTATGATTTTGAAATTAGGGGAGAATCAGATGTAGATTACGAAAAAGAGAATGAACAGTCAATGGGTTTCATCGAACAACAACACACAGAACCACCAAAGGATGAAAACAAGGAACTGGATGATGTTGACATCAGTGAGGAAAAGATTGATTATATTTACAAAACAAAATCATCAGAAGCAAAGGAAAAATCCTATGTAACCGAAGCAATTGACGGTCTGGATGAGGAATATGATGACTTTGAGGATTCCGATGAGGAAGAGGTACAACAAAAAGTAACAGAAGGAAAATTAGGTGGTTTCAGTGACGAATCAATTGCAAGAGAACTACACATTATATACGGTGTTTCACATGATGAAGCACTTGAAAAAGTTCAAAGTATTGAAGTTTCAACAAATGACAAGGTTGCAAATACATTCTTCGGAAAGATGTACAAGGATTGTACTGAATCCGAAAAGACAGAACTTCGTATGTATAGTGGAAGCGATTGATGATGGATAAAACCTACACTTGTGCAAAATGTGGTCAAGTTGGTTTTGATTTTTCAGATATGGCTAAGGAAGAATGTCCAAATGATTTAGGCAACGGTCATGAGATACCAATTTTCGGTGATATGAAAACAGGTGAAGCATATGATTTTACAGAAAATGATATAGAAAAAGCAAGAAGTGGTTGGGATGGTGCTGATGAAGATACAAGAAAAAAAGTAATACAGGTTATGTATGCTGGCTCAAAACCACCATTTGATGATCTACACACTTTTAATTTTGACAGACTGCCTGATTACATTCAACAGGAATTTACAAGAAACCATGCATATGAATCATACTACGGATACGGAAGTACAACTGGCAGAATGTCACCAGCAGAACATTGGAAACAGGGATTGGATGCATATGGAGATATGGGTTATGACAGCAAATTGCATACACCAATGTATGATGAATTCAGTGGAATGAATTTTTCTGAACTACCAGATGACATTAAATCAGCATATCTGAATAAACACGGATATCGTGACACTACAATTGGTGAAGGTATAGTAAACAGTGACAATTATATGAATTTCCCAGATGATGAAACCGCAATCTGTAAATTATGTGGTGAAAAGTTTGGAGAGATTGATGGTGGTTATAGCGGTGTAGGAATGATTGAAGATCATTTGGTAAACAGTCATGGTTTTTCAAGAAATGAATTCGGTCAACTTATAGGTGAATCATTTGAAGATAGAGATTGGAAATTCAGAGTTATTGATTGGTTCAATGCAATGAGTGATGATAAAAAATTCGCAAATGGATTGCCAGTAAAACATTGGGATGATTTAGGTGGAAGTGAACATGATATGGTATATGCTAAAGCAAAACAATTTGGTTTTGAATCATACGCAAGAGAATACAACTACGATGTATTGATCAAAGGTAAACCAAGTAAAGACAAATTACGTGATGAATTTGCTCCTTATGTAAGCGTTGAAGATGATGGAGAAAATACACGAGTTATATTTGATGGAACCTTTGATGGTGGTAAACAAGAATTGGAGAGTTTAGGATATAGTATCATTGGTGAATCAAAAGCAAATGAAGATTGGGAAAGTCAACAAAGAGGACTTAGTGATTCAGAAGAAGAAGAATTAATTGAACAAACTCTTGAAGAATGGAAAACTAGATATATACCTTATTCTGGAGTTGGACAAGATGTATCATATAATGCTTTTAGTTCATTTGCAAAAAGCAAAAACCTTACTCAAAGTGAAATAGATTATTTATGGAATGATAGAGATGCAAATCCTTATTCTTATGAATCATACGCAAATGAATCAGATGGTATGCAAGTAGATTGGTGGGATAGTTTAAGTCAAGATGAAAGAAGTAACTGGATGAATAGTTTTTCAATGACTCCAACTGACGGTTCTATCTATATGGATAACTATGATGAAATGGATTCAAGCAATCAATATTATGTAAAAAGTTTATTTAGATTTGTTAAAGATAATATGAATAATGATTTATTGGGTAGAAATCATGATATTTTTGAATCAAAAGCAAATGAAGATTCACTAGTT
>JABAOC010016473.1_pt1 | contig 12106 bp, 10 predicted proteins | sample 7062161 | NCBI WGS metagenome assembly JABAOC01 (sample SAMN14538625, study PRJNA623070) | marine sediment metagenome | biome: marine biome [ENVO:00000428]; feature: marine pelagic biome [ENVO:01000023]; material: deep marine sediment [ENVO:00002113] | place: India: Gulf of Khambhat ... | reverse complement strand
TCTCTCGCCAAGGCTCGCCCTGAGCGGAGCCGAATGGGACGCCAAGATCGCGAAGAAAACCGGGAACTGACAGCCGCCAGCCGACAACTACTCTTCAACCACGGAGAGGACAGAGGTTAGCACAGATAACTGGCTAACTGAAGATGAGACGCCGGCACGAACACGCCGCGAAAGTGAAATGTGCAGGTGCGACCCTCAGATCGCATGCACGCAGATACCGACTCTGTCACCCCTGCGAAGGCAGGGGTCCAGTTCTTCTTGCCTTCCCAGTCGGGGACCAGGCGAACGTGAGTCGAAGACTGACAATTGATCTTCAACCGCGAAGGGAAGTCATCCGCAGATTGCGCCGATTGCCGCAGATTCTCAGCCCCGAAGGGCACAGCGAGCCAGCGCGGCCTTGGGACGGGATCAAAACGACTTGTGGCCGAAAGAAACGAAAGAACCCAGCGCGGCCTCGGGCTTCGCCCATCGGCCGCAACCAAAAGTCCGTCGAATAGGAAAAGCGTCATAACCTACTGTGCGTCAAAATGTTACAATCGCTCGAAATCAAAATCGAGCACGGAAAACGACGTTTCGCAGGATTGTAGTACGAAAAGACCAACCGGATTCAAGGTGCCCGCCTCCCTTCTTTCGTCTTTTTGCGTTTCTTTCGGCTATCGACTCTTGCACCTGTTTCGGACTTCAAATTTCGGTATTCGTGCTTCCCGCGTTTCATGAGAAACGCGGGTACGTTAGTGTCACGCGGCAAAAGCGCAGACCGCAGCAGCAACCCGAAAAGCGGTTGGAGAAACACAGACGCGAAATTTTCGGTTCGGAGAAAGTGCCTTTTTTCTGGACAGGAACCCTATATGGATGACCCCCGATTTGACTGGCCCCCGGATGTGTTCCGCGATTACTCCAGGTATCTCTTGGCCTTCTGCCTGATCCGTGAGAGCGCCTTTGAGACGGGGGAATGATCTGCATATCCGAGTTCCTTACTAATCTCGCCTACCTTGGTCATTCCGTTCTTAAGGCAAACGGTGATCTGCCTCTCACGCGGATCCAGGATCGCCAAGAAGTCTTCCCAAAGAAGGTCCTCATGCAGTTCACTCGTCGGGGCGTGGACTCCAATGGAGTCGTCAATTTGAACAAAGGAAACACGGACTTTGGATCGCTTGTGATATAGTTTCCGTTCGAAATCCTGTTTTGCGTATGACCAGATGGGAGAGAAATCGTCGTGCACACGATTGGACTGGACAGCATCGATTATTGCTCTCAGCCTACCGTATCGATCAGCCGCCTCAACAAGGGCCCTTGCTGCCTCCCATGCCTCCTCGGTCCCCTCCCAGAGTCCACCGCCCCGGCGAGGCCGCGCAGCCCTCACACCGGGAGGGAGTGTCTTGCGTAATCGCTGGAACTCTCTTTTCTGTTGATCGTCGTCGAAGTCGACTTCTCGGTAATGGCTGAGCCTATCCTCCATGATGATGTACGCGAACGGTATCCAGAAATTGAGATTATGTGCAAGCAGGACAAGCGGATCGTCGTGGGAGAAGGCATGCAGATTCGAGCGAGGGCTCAGCAATGGCCAAATATGTTGCGCAAACGCTCTTTCCACTCTGGAATTGAATCCATCTGGAAAGGCCGGGCGCAGCTCCCATCGGCACATTCCTGCCGGCCAGAATCCTGTTCTGACCGGCGGTAGTCCGACGCGTTCGAGGACATCCCTTGGGAGCATGTGATACAGAGGCTGTATTGCCTCGTAGTTGGTGTCGCCGGGATTTGGAAGGAGGTAGATGTTGGTGCCCGCGAACCGCTCAAGCCACCTGAGTCTCTTCGGGAGTATTCCGCGACACACATCGGCACGAAAGTGGCCAGCTTCCCAAACGGTATTCCACTGGGCAATTCCGACCTGCGTCTCGAGCGAATCCTTGTCTGCGAATGGTTTGCGGATATCAACCGGCACATAGGCAAATTCGGGAACCGAAGTCGTTTCAGGCTTGGGTACAAAAGTCCACATGAACGCGGCAGACAAGTTCATCAGGCGTGGGAACCGCTCAGGCAAGAGATCCTCACCCCGCGCCACTCAACTGTGAGAGAACTCATTGGGCCTGACTTCAGTATCCATTATGCCTCTCCGTCACATGACTCCGATGCATTTTAACATCATTTGTACCCTTACGCTATCATACGACAGACACCTGGGCTTTCGTTCCGCCCAATTGAGATTCCTTACGTGAGGGAGTACCTGAGAGCCGGAGGAGGCCGGGTCTTCCTCCTGTCATGCCATTGGCCGAAACTTGTCCCCGCGCAGGCGGGGAGCGGAAAATGCGGCGGCGAGGCCGCACGTGTCCAGGGTGTCAAAAGTCTGAAAGGTGTGAAGGGAATGGGCGGGAGCGCGGGGCCGCGGCGCGTCTGCTCGGGGAGTTTTGCGCTTTCGGGCCTCCAGCGTGGTACGCGAGTGAGATGCTCGCTTGGGCCGTACACCGGGTCTCGCAGCCCCCCTGCCGCTGTTGGCTGGAAAGCGGTATACTCCCGCCGCGAGGCGCGGACTCTGGAGCAGTCCGCCCTTCGACCCGTTCCAAGAGAGCGATTCGTCAGGCCTCTGACAATTCCGAGGTCAGCACTTCATTTGAACCTTACGGGACATCTGGGCTCAGCGCCTGATTGGGAGTCGGTGTGCACGGCACACCCTACCATTCCGGCCACGCCAAACTGATGGTCGGTCTTGCCGGCGCGGTCGGTACCCTGTGGAACTGATGCGGGAATCCCCGGCAGGACGGGCGGAAGGGAACATGGGGCCTGGCCCCCGCCTGCCCACTTGGGCGCTGATTGAGGAGTTTACATGATGACTGTTCGGCCTGCGTGCTTGTGGTTGGTGGTAAGAGTATTGGCAGTTGGGTTGGTGGTTGCACTGCCTGGCGGCTGTCGGAGTGGCGAGCCTCTGGAGCCGCGGAAGCCGGTTGCGATTATCTTTGACACCGATATGGGCACGGACGTGGATGACGCCGGAGCTTTGGCGATACTTCACGTCATGGCCGACCAGGGCGAAGCCGAGGTTCTGGCGACGATGAGCGCCAATCGAAATCGCTGGTGTGCGCCGGCCCTGGACGCCATCAACACCTATTACGGCCGAGCGGACCTGCCCATCGGCTGTTCGCGGACCGGTCCCGATCCGGAGGAATGGTACCACCAGAGCGTCGGCGCGTTCCCCCACGATTTGACCCACAGCGACCAGGCTCCGGATGCCGTGGCCCTGTATCGCCAGATTCTGGCGGCGCAGCCCGATCACAGTGTGACCATCGTGGTCGTCGGCTGGCTGACAAACATGGCCGAGTTGCTCGAGAGCCGGCCGGACCAGTACAGCGCGCGCTCTGGAGGAGACCTGGTTGCAACGAAGGTCAAAGAGTTGGTCTCTATGGGCGGCAGGTGGCCGAACTCGCCGAAGGACGAAGGCGAGTATAACTTTACCATGGACGGCGCGGCGGCACACAAGGTCATCTGCGACTGGCCGGGCAAGATCATGTTCACGGGCTTGGGCAAAGACGTGATGACCGGCGGTCGGCTGGTGGCTCAGGGGCCGAAGGACAATCCCGTCCCGGCGTTCTATCGCAATTTCTTTGACGAGTACAAGGTATCTGAAAGATCAAGTTGGGACCTCGTGGCCGTACTGTACGCGGTCCGGGGTCTATCCGGTTATTTCACCGCCGTCTCGGGGGGTAAATGCGTGGGCCGGGAAGACGGAAGCAATCAATGGCTCCCCGGCGTCCCTTCAAACCATGCCTATCTGGATGACAGGATGCCCCCGCGGGAACTGGCTGCGGTGCTCGAGGGTCTGCTGCTGACTCCGCCCACCCGCGCGCAATGACACGGGTTCGTTCCGCGGGACAGCGCAGGGCCATCTCTGCATTTCTTGACACTTCGGCCGCGGCGACGGTACGATCAGGTCGTTCTGAATGGGAGTACGCGATGAGCAGCGGTCGTCCATTGTGCGAGCTTGGAGGCCCACCGGAAGGCCGATGCAGGGCGTTTACGCTGGTCGAGCTGCTGGTGGTGATGGCGGTCCTCGTGCTGCTGATGGCGATCCTGCTGCCCGTGGTCCATCGGGCCCGAAAGCACGCGGCGGCCGTGACCTGCCAGTCCAATTTGCGACAATGGGGTATCCTTCTCGATACTTACGTGACGGGCAACGACGGCAGGTTCTTCTTCGAGAGGACGCACGTAGACACGTGGACAGAACCGCAACCGGTGACGGTCTGGGTTCAAAGCTGGTGGTACATCTTTCTCACCGATTTTGGGAACTACCGGGACATCTGGCTCTGTCCGATGGCAAAGACGCCGTCAACGGATGGGCGGACCGGCTCGACGTTTCGGGCCTGGCGCGGCGAGCGCGGCGCCGAGCGCGTCCCGGGAGGGGGCTGGAACGAGGTGGAACGGGAGTTTCTGGGCAGCTACGGCGCGAACGGCTGGGTCGGGCTGAGCCGACGCGCGGACCCGAACAGGCCCAATGCGGCCTGTTGGAGCACGCCCGATGTGAAGGGTGCAGCCGACGTGCCGCTCGTCTTCGATTGTCGTTGTTCGCTCTACTATGGGACCCTGGACGAGCCGCCGCCGTACGAGGACACGGGCCCGAATTCGAACTACAGCGGCAACGTCTGCATGGACCGGCACACGGGCGGGATCAACAGCGTGTTCATGGACTGGTCGGTGCGCAAGGTCGGNNCAGGACCTACGAGACTGCCGGCCCCTGGACACCGGCCGGCGGGGTCCGGCCGGAGAACTGGCCCGCCTGGATGCGACGGTTCAAGGATTACTGACTCGCGCAGCCCCATTCGTGGTCGTGCCAACTTATCACCATGTTGGCGGCGCTACCGGACGATGGAGGGCGAGAGCGGCCCTCGGGGCCTGCCGGTGAGCAGCTCGTCGTATTCATCGGGCAATTCGCGGAAGACGTCGGCGAGCTCTCCTTGTGAGACCGCCTGCCGCAGCACTTTCATCACCGCCCGACTGTGTTTCACGGCCGCCGGATGGCGGACGCCGGACCGGGCGGCCACGCGGTTGTAGAACTCCGCCAGGCCGANNGGCGGCCGGATAGCGGACATCCGACCGGGCGGCGACGCGGTTGTAGAACTCCTCCAGGCTGAACCGGCGCGGACGGTTGAGCCCTTTCGGATGCTCGGTCCAAACGTACAAATATCCCTTGAGCGGCTTGTGCAACTCGGCGGCGAGGTCCTCCCGTTCCGCCTTCGAGAGCAATTCGCCGAGAGTGCCCAGGGTCGCCTCGACCGCTCGGAGGGCCTGCTCCCGCGAGTCCAGCTCGGCCGTCTCCCGCACACGCTTCACGAATTCTTCATATTCCATAGACCGGTCCTTTGCTCACACCTGTGTCGAAAACAGGCCTTCGCGCCTGCCCATCGGTCATTCTGGTTCAAGCGGGCATGAACCTTCCGCTTATCCCGGCGCTTCCGGGGCGGCCCGGGCGACGGTCGGCGGACTCGACAGCCGCAGGCGGCGCGAAATCTCTCTGAGGTACAGGCGGGCCTGGCGCGCCTCGTCCAGAACGACGTACGGGTCCTTCTTCGGCTCGCCCATTAACTCCAGGATGAAGGCCCCGCGAAAGTCCACTTCGTTGAGCTCGTGCAGCAACCTTTTCCAGTCGATTTTTCCCTTGCCCGGCGGCAAGTGGTCGTCGTCTTTTCCCATGTTGTCGTTGGCGTGCACGAATTGCAGATGGCCCGACAGCTTGTACATGACTCGATAGATGTCGCCCGACAGGTAGGCGTGCCCCGTATCGAGACAGGTGCCGACGATCGGGCTGTCGATGGCGCCGATGATCCAGAGCATGTCGCGCATATTGCCGAAGAACAAATGGGGCAACATGTTTTCCAGAACGATTCCGACCCCAAGCTTCTGGCAGCGCTCACAGACCTCGTTGATAATCTCGGCCGCGTGGTTCATGCGCTGGATGCGCTCCTCGGGCGTTGGCTCGTAGCTTTTCTCGGGACCGGGATGGAACACGAAGTGCCGCACGCCCAGGATGGCCGCCGCGTCCGCGGCCGAGAAGATCTCGCGCCGGGCATGGGCACGCGCCTTCTCGTCCAGCGAGGAAACGTCGATGTCCTCGCGAAACGGCGCGTGGAAAGAATAAGCCTCGATACCCAGTTTCTGCAGTGTCCGCGCCGCCTTCGCCATCGAATGCTTGTCATGGTAATCCAGGTGTGTCCTCGACGAGGCGATCTCAATCATGCCGAAGCCGCCATGACGGATCGGCTCGATGCAGTCGAAGAAGCTCGTATAATAGAAACAACCGGTTGAAAGCCCTACCGGCCAATCACTCATGGATCGCACCCCATTCTAGAGAGAAATCCGAAACTCGAAGTCCGAAACAAGCACGAACCACCGAAATCTGAGGATGCGGCAGGCGTCCGGCGACCACATTAGCCTCATTGGGATTTCGAATTGGTCTCGAATTCCTTGTTTCGTGCTTCGTACTTTCTCCGTCCACAGTCGTCACCTCACGCACGAGCATAGTGCTCTACCACCCGGTCGCGGCCCATGGCAATCAGGCCGGCGTAGACCCGCGTGTGGAAATCGGCCCGCGTGCTCGCGTCGTAGACGTACCATTGATTCAGCCAGCCGAAGTCCCGCTCGTACTTGGAGCGGATGAGGCCCGCGATGTGGCGCGGATGCCAGCCCCGGTCCAGCAGGACGCCCACGACCTGCCGGAGAAAAGCGGGCTTGAGCAGTATATCGTTGGGTCTTTCCAGGGCATACCTCACCATCGGGGGAAGCTCACCCAGCGGCGTGCGGTCGTAGGTGGAAGGCCATCGTTCCGGCGGCTCGTGCTCCGCCGAGTAGAACCACTCGTGGAATGAACGCAGCTCGGAGCGCAGATACAATTCGATCAAGCCTTCTATGCCGTGCGAGCAGTCGGGGATGACACCATGGGCTTGGGAGGCCCATTCGGCGGCCTGACCCACGTCCCGCATGATGGACGTGACCCGGTCCGTGTCCAGCCCGTTGCTGGGGACCATGACCATGACCGGCACCCGGCCCTCGATCTCAGGCCTGAGGATGTCCGCGTGCTGCCAGGGCTTGAGATAGATGCTGAAGGGTATGCGAACCCCCCGCGTGTGGAGGGGATCGCCGTACTCACTGATGTCCACCGAGATGATTTCCTTGCCCCTTTGCTGCGGGCCCATATCGACCGCTTCCGGCAGCACGGGGATCGGGCACAGCGGTTGTGCCTCGGCCAGGACCTGATGCGCCACATACTCCAGCACCAGTCCGACCCCGGCGAAGGCCTTTCCGAGCTGCGGATCGACCGGCTGGCCCTCCGGCGGGTGGGCATGCGCGTACATGCCCGCCAGGGCAGGCGTAACCACGCCAATCCCGGCCAAACGCTGAAAGGCCGGACTCGTCAGTCGGACCTTCCATCCGAAATGATGGCCGCGACCGCTGACCGCATGCAGGGGATGCATCCCGACACTTGTGAAGATACGCTGGAGCGCGTGCAGGACCGGCTCCTGCAGGGCAAACGTGCGCTGATAGTCGAGAAACGGCTCGGCGGGAAAGTCGAAATTCGCATATTCGACATCCAGGTCGGCCACCAACCACTGCTTGTCCCACAGGGACCGCGCCACGTCCCACTCGTTCTCCAGGAATGCGTCCAGCTCGCCCGGTTTCCGCATGTTGAATCCGGGCTTGATGGTATCCCAGGCCCGGCCGATGTAATGGCATGTCGCCTCCTCCAGACTATGACCCCCGAGGAATTCGATCATCCGTGATCGAACGTCGGGGGTCAGGTAGTAGTCTCTGATCTTCATCGGCATTCAGATCGTCCCGATACGCGACGCAGTACCTCACTCAGCCGGGCCATGTCTTCCACGTCGGCAACGACGCCCGTCAGCGGGCCCGGGCCGCCGGCTCGCTGATCTGCTCCAACGCCTCGCCGGACAGCCGCTCCTCGCCCGTCTTGACGGCGATATCGCCGAGAGAAACGATCCCGACCGGCGTGCGGTCGTGGTCGGTGACGATCAGCCGTCTTATCTGATGCTCCTCCATCAGCCGGGCCGCGTCCTCGATACTGTCGTCCTCATAGCAGTAGACAATCTCGGAGCTGATGATATCCTTCACCTGGGTGGAATCAGGCTTTTGCCCTTCGGCCAACCCCCGGATGACAATATCCCGGTCGGTAAGCACCCCAATAAGCATGGTGCCTTCCTTTACCGGCAGAAAGCCGACATTGAGCGACTTCATCTTCCGCGCCGCCTCCGTGAGCGAGTTGGTCGAATCGACCATCTCGAAACTTGTTGTCATGATTTCACTGATTTTCATAACCATGCCCTTTCGCATGTATGGCCGTTACTCAACAACGTGATGCAGGATGGCGCAACCACCGCACCGACGGCCCGCAGCGCGCCTCCCTTTGAGAACATCTGGAAATCCGAATCCTCGGACCGCATGGCCGTATCAACGCAGCGGGGCGGCCGGCTCGCTGATCTGCTCCAGCGCCTCACCGGAGAGCTGCTCCTGTCCCGTCTTGACGGCGATATCGCCGAGAGAGACGACCCCGACGGGGTTCCCGTCATAGTCGCAAACAACCAGGCGTCGGACCTGGTGTTCTTCCATCAACTTGACCGCGCCCTCGATGCTGTCATCTTCATAGCAGTAAACCACTTCCGGACTGCAGATATCCTTTACCTTGCTGAAAGCCGGCTCCAGTCCTTCCGCCAGCGCCCTCACGACGAGGTCCCTGTCGGTGATGACGCCGATGAGGTTTTTGTCTTCCCGCACGGGCAGAAATCCAATATTGAACGACTTCATCTTCCGGGCCGTTTCGACCAGGGAGTCCGTCGAATCGATCGTCTCGAAGCCTGATGTCATGATCTCGCTGACCTTCATATCATGCCCTTTCGCACGCACTTCGCTACTCATGGCGCCTGAGAACCCACGCAAAGGGAATTCCATGAGCCCCTGTCGATTCTACGTCACAGGTTTGTTGGCAGACACCGGACGCGACGTCAGGGTTTTACCCATTCCGCTTGCCAAAAAGCCTGCACGCTTGCGAATCACGGCCAATGGCAAATGCCCCGCCCGAACGCTGTCGCATGTGGGACCGACGCGAAACGCTCCTGCGTATTTCCCTTACCCGAATATAAACCGTTTCCTTATTGTTCCATGCCTGATTGGCCCTTAGCCTCGGGGTTCGACCTTGATGCAGCCGGAAGACGCCACAGAGTGGAAAGGGTAGAGAGTATGAAGACAAATCAATCACGCAGGGACCTGATCAGGCGGGGATCATTTGCCGTTCTGGGCATGAGCGCGATGGACAAGGGGCTCCGCGGGCGTGAAGCGGCATCGGCGCTGGTCACCGGCGGCGCGTTCGACGAGGCGTACCAGGACGGCGCCTATCGCCTGCCCCCTCTCCCCTACGACTACAATGCCCTCGAACCTTTCTATGACGAGAGGACGCTGAGAATCCACCACACCAAACACCACGCGGGTTACGTCAAGGGGCTCAACGACACCATCGAGAAGCTGGAAGCCGCCCGCAAAACGAACGACTACGGCGCCGTCCAACACCTGAGCCGGCAACTGGCCTTCCACGGCAGCGGGCACGTGCTGCACACTCTGTTCTGGCATTCCATGACACCCGGTAAACCCGAGATGCCGACCGCTCTGGCGGATGCCATGATCAGGAGCTTCGGCTCCGTGCCGGACGCGCAGAACCAGTTCGCGGCAGTCACGAAGGCCGTCGAGGCCAGCGGCTGGGGAGCGCTCGTCTATGAGCCCATTTCCGACAAGCTCCTGATCCTGCAATGCGAGAAGCACCAGAACCTGACGATGTGGAATAGCGTGCCTCTGCTCGTATGCGACGTGTGGGAGCACGCCTATTATCTCCAGTATCAGAACAACCGGGCGTCGTGGGTGGACAACTTCATGAAGCTCGCCAACTGGCCCTTCGTCGCCGCGCGGCTCGAGCAAGTGCAGGGCGCCGCCAGGCAGTAGACCCGCACGGCCGGTGAGGCGCATCGATGTATGTCGCTCTGATCGGCATCCTGATCGTGGTAGCGGCCGGCCTGCTCCTGCTTGGAGTACGGCGCGCCAGGGTCTGGCCGGTCGTGCTGGGGGTCGTGGTTGCCGTCGGCACCGTGGCGTTCTTCTGGTTCCTGCGTTTCTGGGGCGAAGCGTTGTGGTTCGATGCCGTCGGCTATCCCCACAGATTCTGGAAGGTCGTTCTCACCCAGCTGACCCTGATGCTTGCAGGCGCCGGGCTGGCTCTGGCCCTGGTACATCTGTTGATGCGGCCGGTCGCCAGGGACAGAAGGCATCTGGGCCTTGGCTCGAAGCTCATCGCCGCTCTCGTCGGCGGATACTGGGGTCTGAGCAACTGGGACACAATCCTGCTTTACATGAACCGGGTCCGGACCGGCGTGGACGACCCCATCCTGGGACGCGACACCGGGTTCTACTTGTTCATACTGCCGCTGTATGACGCGTTCTACTTTCTGCTGTTTGTCGGCGTCATCGTCGCCCTGGTGACCACCGTCCTCGCGGTATTCATCCGCCTCGGGCAGCGTGGCACGGAACCGCGCCGTATCCGGTACGTGGGAGGCGGCCCGGCCGGTCAGTACGGCGCGCTGTACGGGAGCGCCGCGGCACTGCTCGTCCTCCTGGCCGGGGGCAAATACCTCGACCGATTCCACCTGATGTACTCCACGTTGGGCGTGGTGGTGGGCCCCGGCTGGACGGATGTCCACGTCCGCCTGCCGGCTTACGCGGCGCTGATCGTGCTGCTGCCGGCGGTGGCCGTGCTGCTCGTGCTCCCGCCCGTCCGCAGCTACACCCGTCGGCGGACCGCTCGGCTCGGCCTTGAGCCGTCGCTCGCCGGCGTCGCGCCGCTTTTGCTCGCCGTGCTGGTGCTGGGGGCGATGTGGCTCATTCTTCTCGCCGTTCTCCCCGGCCTGTTTCAGTGGCTGTACGTCCAGCCCAACGAGATCACGGTCGAAAAGCCCTACCTCGTCCATAACATCGCGTTCACCCGCCGCGGATTCAAACTGCACGAGGTGGCGGAGAGCGGGTTTCCCGTCTCCGACGAGTTTACCCGCCGGATGGTGCAGGAGAACGAAGGCACCTTCGCCAATATTCGCCTGTGGGACTGGCGCGCGCTGGATGCCGTGTACAAGCAGTTTCAGGAAATCCGCCTGTACTACGAGTTTCAGGATGTGGACGTCGACCGGTACACCGTGGGAGAGGATTATCGGCAGGTCATGGTCTCGGCCCGGGAGATGGAACTGAACAATCTGCCGCAGCAGAGCCAGACCTTCGTGAACCGACGGTTCAAGTACACCCACGGCTACGGGATCACGATGGTGACCGTGAACGAATTCACGCCGGAGGGCCTGCCCCGGTTCCTGATTCGCGACATCCCGCCCGTGGCGGTCTATAAGAGCCTGGAAGTCAACGAGCCTGCCATATACTACGGCGAATTGACGCGAACGCACGTGATTGTGAACTCGCGGGAAGAGGAGTTTGATTTCCCCAGCGGCGCCGAGAACGTCTACGTCCGATACGCTGGCACGGGAGGCGTCCGCCTCCACAATCTCTGGCGCAAGTTCCTGTTCGGCTGGAAATTCGACGGGACCCGCCTGCTCGTCTCGAGCTATCCGACCCCGGAAAGCCGCATCATGTTTCACCGGAGAATCCAGGAGCGCGTCCGCCTCATCGCTCCGTTCCTGCAGTTCGACGACGATCCCTACATCGTGCTCGCCGAGGGCCGGCTCTTCTGGGTCGTCGATGCGTATACCACCTCCTCGAACTATCCCTACAGCGAGCCCTTCCATGCCCAGGTCACAGCCAGGTACGAGCCCCGGCCGCGACTGTTTGACGGCAGACGCACGCGCTTGCGCGGCATCAACTACATCCGTAACTCCGTGAAAGTGGTCGTCGACGCCTTCAATGGCTCCGTGGACCTCTACATCTTCGATGAGGAGGACCCTCTGATCCAGGTCTGGCGACGTGCCTTTCCCGATCTGTTCAAGAGCGGTTCCGAAATGCCCCCGGCCCTGTTTCGCCACATTCGCTATCCTATGGATATGCTGCTGACCCAGGGCCTCGTCTACGCCAA
>JABAOC010007351.1_pt4 | contig 12110 bp, 10 predicted proteins | sample 7062161 | NCBI WGS metagenome assembly JABAOC01 (sample SAMN14538625, study PRJNA623070) | marine sediment metagenome | biome: marine biome [ENVO:00000428]; feature: marine pelagic biome [ENVO:01000023]; material: deep marine sediment [ENVO:00002113] | place: India: Gulf of Khambhat ... | reverse complement strand
GAAACTTTTCTGGCACACTCAGCAACTGTATACCCATATTTACCGCCCAAACGCTCATCAAAGATTCCAACGACAAATATGGATGCGACCAATTTTCCAAGGGGGCCAAACACCGGTGCTGCAACGGCATTAAAGCGAGGATCCATTCCGCCTATATCCTGTGCAAACCCCAATTGTCGACACCTGGCAAACTCATTCCCCAACCGCTCCATATTCAATCGTGAGATATCACCATAGAACCACAGCTTTTCTGCCGCCAGAATCTTCTCCCTTTCAGCTTTCGGCAGGAATGCTACAATGGCTTTTCCGTGAGCCCCGTATGTGATGGGGAATCTGTACCCTAGCGGTATCGTAATCTTAATCCCACTATCGACCTCGTGTTTAGCGATAACAAATACATGTTCATCGACAATCAATCCAAAGAAGGCCGCACTATTTGTTTCTCTGGCAAGGCACTCGAGAAAAGGAGCTACCCTATTCCGATAATCCATATTATCCAAAACTCTCCCTGATAGGAAAATTAAAGCGGGTCCCAGAGAGTAGGTCTTTGTCTGATTGTCTTTTTCCACAAACCCGAAATTGTTTAAGGTATTCAAGATTGAATACCCCTTGCTTTTATGAATGCCTACATGATTGCAGATGTCCGTCAGCTTCATTTTGCATGTTGGGCTCTTCGCTAAACAAAAAAGGATTTGTAACCCCTGCTGGACGGCTGGGACCTGAGAAGTGTACCTTGTTTTGTACTTCTTTTGCTGCCTACTATCTTTACTCACTTGAATAACCCACGTGGTCTCACAATGGGNNGAAAGAATTGTCAAATAAAAAGGAGCTGCAGTTTCCTGAGTTTCTTTGGAACACTGCTGTCCATGAGCGAAATGTGATCGAGAAGAGTCCCGTGGGAACAGGCCGTTGCCCTGATTCCCTGGAGCGAACATTAAAGAATTTTGCCCAACCATTCTTCGGGAAGCGAACAGACCGCAAATCCAATGCATCAGCCCACAGGGCGAGTTACGGGAAAGAAGTAGCGCCGAACAGGCGCTCTTTGCGGTGAAGCGAGCTCTGGAATGCTACAAAATTCTTTTCAGTGAGCGAAAGGGAATTTGGGCAAGGAGCCGAACAACCGAAGGGACACCGGTGTTCACGTATGAAAAATTAAGTCTCATTTATAATCACTAGGTTAGAAGAACACCGTCTGAAAAATTGAGGAAACTCCAGAAAAGGAGCAGCTCCACCATCCTTTTCAGATTCATCACCAAAAAGGTAATCAGCGCCTAAATCACCACCCTCCATTTCTCCCGATACCTGGCCCGACCCAACCCCGACCACTTCTTTGCTCCTCCAAAACGCCGCTGGATGATTCACCTGGGCCACTGTATTTTTCCTCGAAGAAAAAACGAGGAAAAGTCTAAGGCTAAAAGGGGATTATTCAATTCCGAGGACACAAGGCCCATTTGGTTGATATGAGAGGGGAGGTCAATCGGGCGCGAGGGGATGGTAAAACGGTGTTAAATCATGAATCGAGAGGGTGTCAAGACGATCTTTCTGCAAAGGCGGGATTCTTGGGAAATTCACCTTTTACGGTGGAAGCGGGTACAATAAGAGTGCTGGGAGTATTCAGCTTATGCGATTAGCAGAAACCATTAAGGGCAAACTATCCTGGAGGCCGCCTCAGGCTCTTGATCCGTTCCCTGGCGAAATCAAACTCGAGCCAATCGTCCATCAATGATTCCAAGGCCACCTTGTAGTGCTCTATGGCCTTCTCCTTTTCCCCGGACCCTTCGGCCCAGAACCCCAAGGCTGTATGGGCTGTAACCAGTTTCTCTGGACTCTCCCCGGCCGCCTTCTTCAGGGAATCCTCATTCTTTTTGCCCAGCAGGCATCCACTCAGATACTGGTACCAAGGATCCTTCGTCCGGCGCCCGTATGCCTCCAGTGTGGCCCGAGCCTCCTCCTTGTTCCCCATGTGGTGAAGAATTTCGGCCTCCAAAAGACCAGCCCTCAGTCGGCCAGCGTTCTCCCGGCCCCCCCTCGTGAGGAAAGTCCGGGCGTAACCCAAGCCCTTTTCCCAAGCTTCCTCCATGGAGCTGTAGAAAGCCAGATTCACCAGGAGGTCAGCGTTTTTTGGAACGATCTGGAGGATCTCTTCCAGGATTTTTCGTTTGTCCTTGGAGCTCGCGGAATCCACCTCGAGCCGAGCCTTAAGCTCGGCCAGCTTTGTCCTGCGCCCTTCTTTTGCCACCTGGTCCCTTTTGACGGACTGGTCGAAGGCTTCCATCTGGGCCTGATACTCGGTCCATCGGTTCTGACCCTTGAAAGACTCCAGCCTTCGTTCTTGAACCTTTTCTAACTCGGCGCGTGCCAGAAAAAACTCCCAGGCTTGGCCGTCGGCCGATAGAACCGCCTCCCTCAGCAGCCTCTCCGAGTCAGCCAACTCCCCGCGTTTGGCCCGGATAAGACCGATGACGTAATGGAGCCAACTTCTCTCAGCCTCGGTGTCCCAGCCTTTGAGGGCCGACTCCTCATCCACCAACCCCTCCAGAACCCGGACGAGGTAGCCCGGGAATTCGGCTGGTGATCGCCAATCCAGGGCTAACAACTCCTTCCGGTGGGGATTTACCGCGGAACGCCCCTCCAGCCAATCGATGATGAAGAGCATCAGCCTGGCCAAATTGCTCTCGGCATCCATGGACAGGGAGTTACCGAAGAGCCGCTTGGCGCCTCGATTGTCCCCGGCGAAAAAGTGCATCATCCCAGCCGCCATGACCAGTTGGGGGGCAAAGCTGACTTTGAGTTCCCTATCGGCCAAGGCCATGGCCTCTGCCCATCGGCCCTGAGCCGCCTTTTCGCTTATTCGTTTGAGTTTGGCATCCACAGATAGATCGAGGATTCCATTCCACTTGACCTCGCCGGCGTTAAGGTCCTGAAGGAAGGCCGCGGCCTTGGTAATCGGGAGAATCATCGCCATGTCCCATCGAGGTGCAATCGTTGGCAGCAACCCCTGGACCCGTTCCGTGGCAACGCCTGACGCGATACCGATGACCTTGCCGCGCATGTCGATTACCGGCCCGCCGCTGTTGCCCCCATATAACGAGGCATCGATCTGGAGGAGGTCCTCGAAGGAACGCCGGACGTACCCCCTGGTGACACTGACGTTGACGCTCACCGCTTGGGTCTGGCTACCCAGGGGAAACCCGAGGGCGATGACAGGCGAAAGCTTGGGGATTTTCTGAGGGTCCATCCTCAGATCCAGGGGAAGGGACAATAGCCCCTCGGGAACCCGGTCTATTTTGAGCACCGCGAAGTCGTCCCTCAGCGGAGATTTGACCAGTTGCCGGGTCTGGACCGGCGGCTTGGCCACTCCGGCGATAGTCAGTCGCGGGGTTCCATCCGATCGAAAGGCCGAGTCGAGGAAGTAGACGTCGGCCAGGTCGGGGCTGTCCATCAGGCCGGCGGAGCGGTTGAAGGCTTTTTTCCCCTCGAACCACAGGAACAGCCGGTAACCAAAACGGGGAGACCGCCCGGCTTGCCTGAGTTGGTTGATGCCCATGAGGAGGTTGATGTCTTCCAGCCAGGGGCAAGCTACGTGGCGAGCTGTCAGCAAAAAGCCGTCACTGTGAACCAAAAATGCCGTTCCCTCGGACTGGTTGCGGTAAATGATGGCTTCACCCTCCTTAAGCCAGTATTCCGCCAAAACAAAAGCCACCGAGGAAGCATACTCATTGGCGTAGTCTTCCAGGACAGCAGCGCTTTCCCTCTTTCTGAAACCTACCTGGTACAAGACCAAGCCGCCAACTATGACCAACAGAACTACGAAGGCCGCCAACAGCCTCTGCCTCAATCTGAGCCGCCCGATCGCCTTTGCCGACGCCGAAGCCTGTTCGATCTGCCGTCTTTTGGCCTCCTCAATCTCCTCGTCCGTGATCCGGGCGAGGGCCTTGGCCACCTCCTTCATGGACCGGGGGCGCAGGTCCGGGTCGTCGGCCAGCATAGTTTTGAACAGCAATGCAGCCTCCTCGGGCAGGGGGAGTTCATCAATCCTTGCCAGAAAGTCGTAGATCCCAAAATCGGCCGTGAGGATTTGTATGAATATCTTGCCCAAGGCCCAGATATCACTTCTGAAATCCAACGGCCGCTGGTTGATGATGTCAGGGTGACAACCCAGGAGATCTTTCAACATGGGGCCTGGCCGGTCCAGTTTGGGGTCCAAGAACCGGGAAAGCTTGTAGTCGATTTTAACCTCAAACTCTCCCTTTTCCCCCTCGACCACCATGATATCGTTCAGGATGAGATGGGGGATGGAGTGCCCTTTCCGATGCAGTACATCCAGGGTCAAGGCTATTTCGGAGAAGAGGTCAAAGGCAACCCGGTAGTCGTTGAGGCGTCCAGATCCAACCAAATCGCCCCAACTCTCGGCGTCAACCCATTCACTGACTCGATACCACAGCCCGTCGGAGGAGCGCCTGATCTCCTGATGGCTGACGAAACCCTCGGCGGGGAGCTTCTTGAGTTCCTCCAATTCCCGCTTGAGCCGTTCGGCAACCTCTTCGTCAACTCCGGATTGGGGGGTGAAGAGGCGGATCATGACCGGCTTCTCCTCGCCCTCCTTAACCGCTCGGCAAAGGATGCTTGCGTGGCCCTCGTGTAAAACTTCCTCTATTCGGTAGTCGTCGATGTATCTTCTGCCCTCGCCGATCTCACCTCCGCACGCCGGGCAAATGGTAATCTCTTCCCCCACGAGCTGGCCACACGTTTGACAAAGCTTCATGGATGTTCCCCTAAAATGCGCGCACCTAGAAGGGCGCCTCGTCCCTTCACAGGTCAAAGGCCAAACGATTCCGATAAAATCATCCCTTTTTTAAATGTTACCAAGTCCTCTTTTATTAAAAGTAGTAAAGGTAGTATAGGATAATGCCGTTTTCGTGTCAAAGGGCTCGTATGGAAAGACCCAGCGGTTGCAATAAGACTTGATTCCATGCTTTGCCAAGATCATGAGTCCCTGACCCCTTTTTCGTTTTTATCAACATCAGGAATCGTATTGAAATATCCTGTAAAATATACCAAAATAACGCGAGACGCACTTTTCACGCCTATACCTTTGGCAGACAAGCTGGAGTTGGATTGATGGATATCTTGAAGTGGGCCGCGGTAGTTTTTGCGGCGGGATTCATAGGATATTTCGGTAAATATCTGGGAAAACTCTTGATAGAAAGGCTCCATAAGAGCAAGCCTGAAGAAACTTCTACGGCACACCCTATTGGGAACGGGACGAACGACTACGACCACAAGCTCGAGAAGAAGAGACTTAAATTGGAAAAGAAAAGGGTAAAAAAAGCGAGGGATGCTGAGACCAGCGAAAAGTGAGAGACAGCCCGTTGAGGGAAGGAGGCGCCTTTCTGCCAATGATGAGTTTGTGCGGGAAGCGAAAGACTTGGGGGCAAAGAACAACATGCTCTTCGGACTGCCGGGCGTCAAAAGCAGAAAATATCAAACCAGCTATTATGTGAACAAATTAACCGGGAGAATGACTGACTGGAGTTCTATTCAAAGAAGGCTTGACCGGGTTTTCCGTGTGAATCTTTGTCATATGAATTTGTTTCGAATTTCAATCCTGACAAGACATGCTATGAGATCTCCCACCAGGGAGAGCACGAATTTCGTTACGAAGACTTTGCGACAGGGCTATCTGATTTTCCCCAATCCACGCAGAATTTTTTCCGGACTGAAGGGGGTGGTGTTGAGCCTTACCCCCACAGCATCATAAATAGCATTGGCAATGGCAGCCAACATGGCTGAGACGAGGCCTTCCCCAGCCTCCTTGGTCCGGTAAGGCCGGCCTCGTTCAACCTGGTTGGGCCTGACATCGACACGTTCTGACAAGGCGACATCCAGGATGGCCGAGGTAGACCCTTCTCCTCCTTCCGTGGTTCCATAAGACCGATCCGTCTTATAGTGTTCCGTTACGACATCTATATATTCTGATAGAGCCACGTCATGGATTGTGGGCATGCGATATTCCAGCCAACTGGGGTTGAGGGTTCGGCCCTCTTTCATGAGCACTTCCTCCAGCAAGGCATGGCCCAAGGCCATCGAAACTTGCCCGTCGACCTGTCCTTCTACTAAGAGAGGGTTAATGGGAAAGCCACAGTCGTGGGCTGTCACCGCGCGCACCAGGCGAACCCGTCCGGTTTCAACATCCACCTCCACCTCTGCAACTTGAGCATCGAACGCGTAGTTTTCGCTCCACCGTCCCTTCGTGGTGGCCAGACTTGGGTGAAAAGGCTCATCCCGCATGGCACGCCAGTGTCCCTCTCCAATAATCGGGTCACCCCGGCGTTTCTGGATACTAGCGGCAACTACCTGACGGTAACTAAGCCTTTGGTCAGGAGAACTGGCAACATATATACTCTTGTCCCCTACGCGCAAATCCTCAACCTTGGCCTCCATCTCGCCGGCGGCGATATCCAGCAGCTTTCTGCGTACTTCGGTGGCTGCCATACGTGCGGCGTTACCAGAAACATATGCGTTCCCGCTGATCCACGACCCAATATCAACCGGGGTCGTCTCGGTATCAGCGGCGATCACCTGAATCTCCTCTAAGGGTATTCTAAGCTCTTCAGCCACGATCTGACAGAGAATGGTCTCGGCCCCCTGACCAATATCCAAAGCGCCGGTCAGAAGGGTGACAGTCCCGTCGTCGTTCATCTTAACAACTATCGACGAACTGTTGGGGTAGATAAGGGAACCGCTGAAGTAGGAGCTCACCCCGATGCCAATGCCACGACGTATTCGACCACCGGATCGAGGAGTTGACCGATTAACCGCGTATTTCTTTTGGAAATCCGTATGTTCCGCCGCCTTTTCAATGCACTCAATCAGGCCACAGTTGTGGACGTTGTCGCCATTAGGAAGCTGTTCTCCAGGGCGCCGAGCATTTCTTAACCTGATCTCCACAGGATCTATACCCAGTTCTTCCGCAATCATATCCAGTTGAGAGTCTACGGCAAAGCGGACTTGTGGTGCACCATGACCGCGCTGGGGGGCTCGTACCGGATTGTTAGTGTATACGGCATACCCTTCGTATGCTAAATTGGGCAACCGGTAGGGAATCATGATGAAGCCCCACGCCAAGAATATAACCACCACGCCGCTCCCGCGATAAGCCCCGCAATTGTTGATGACCCGTGCTCGTTGGGCGACAAGAGTGCCATCCTTTTTTACGCCGGTTTTGATCTCTATGATGAGAGGCTGACCATGCCGGTATGCGGTAAAGATTTCCTCTCGAGAGGCTACGATCTTGACCGGTCGACCTGTCTTCATGGACAACAGTGAAGCGCAGAACTCGTGGGAAAAAAGGTCGATCTTCCCGCCGAAAGCCCCTCCTACGTAGGCCTTCTGAACTCGTACGGTGGAGAATGGCAGGCCAAGCATCCCGGCCAACTTGGCCCTTTTGATGAACGGCCCTTGAGAAGAAGTCCAGAGGTTGAGTTTACCTCCTGGTTCGAAACTCGCCACAGTGGCCTGAGGCTCCAGGTAACCGTGGGTACGGAGGTGGCTTTCAAACCGGTCCTCACGAATGTGGTCTGACTGGGCAAACCCACGCTCAACATCTCCCCACCCTGATTCCGTCTTCCCCGCGATGTTCATGAGCGGTTCCGTGACTTTTGGATGGCTTGGATGGATCTCGGGGGCACCTGATCGCATGGCTTCCTCGGGATCAAAAATGGCTGGCAAGGGTTCGTAATCCACCCGGATAAGGCTCAATGCCTCTTCAGCCACATATGGGTCAGTTGCGGCCACTGCGGCTATCTCCTCTCCGACAAATCGGACACGATCAGTGGCTAATGAATATTGGTCTGGGGGATATCTTGGCGTCTCCACAAAGCCGTGTTTTTTCCCGATCGTATCTTGAGCGGTAATAACCGCTTTCACGCCCTTCAACTTCATGGCCCGAGAGATATCGATGTTCAAGATGCGGGCATGGGGGTGGGGGCTGCGCAAAATGCGGCCAACCAACATTCCGGGTAGCTGAATATCGACGGTGTATATTGCCCGCCCGGTAACCTTTTCGGGGCCGTCCTTGCGCGGGACGCGCTTTCCCACATAGGTCAAGGTACTGTCCACGGATTAATTCCCATCCGTTCTATTTGTCAGCTATTCGTTCTGCAGCTTTCTTTACAGCCTCAATTATCTTGTTATATCCGGTGCACCGGCACAGGTGTCCTTCCAAGGCTTTCCGAATCTCTTCCTCTGATGGACTGGGATTTTCTTCCAATAAGGCGGTACTCGATAGGACCATGCCGGGAGTGCAGAAACCGCATTGAATGGCTCCCTGGTCCAAGAAAGCATGTTGCACGGCCGTCAATTTCCCACCCTTGGACAAGCCCTCAATCGTTATGATGGGCTGCCTCTGGCAATCCATGGCCAATGCAAGACAGGACAGAATAGGCTTGCCCGCCATAAGAACAGTGCACGAACCGCATTCGCCCGTCCCACAGGCCTCCTTGGTACCAGTCAGCCCCAGACGGTCTCGCAGGATTTCGAGCAAAGTTGTTTGTGGTTCAACTGCGAGTTCGTAGGTTTCATCATTAATAGAGAGTTCAACGAGTTGTTTCATCCAATACGTCCTACGGTCTGATTTTTTTCTTTTTATCCCGGGAAACTCTTTGGGCGGCCAGGATTAAAGCTCGGCAGATTTGGACCCGCAGACACTCTCTGAGATACTTCGCCGAAAATCCAAGACGTGGGCATAAGCGAGCCCCAGCGGCTCCCAGCTGGGCCACCCGATCAAACAGCCCCTTGGAGAGGTGCTGTCCCCTCACCGCCTCCTCAGCCCTGAACATTCTCAAAGGGGCTGTCGAAACGGCTCCAACAGTAACACGGGCCTCACGGCAAGAGACCCCATCTTCCTCGACCCTCAGTACTACAGCTACGTTCAGAACGGCGAATTCCAGTCCCTCGCGCAAGCTAAACTTGATAAAAGCCATGCCCTGCCGAGATTTCTGCCCCGGGATGATTACCTCCGTCACAACCTCGTGACCAGTAATGCCAAGGGGCTTCAACGCATCCGCAGTGTAAATGTTTTCCAGAGGCACCTGACGCTGAGTTTCGGGACCCGTAACATTAACCAGGGCCCCCAGTGAAATCAGAGCTGGTGCCGTATCTGCGGAGAATGCAGCCGAGCACCTCTTACCCTTGCGTATGAGATAGCATTGACCACCGCCACGCTTGAAACATGGCTCCACAAACTGAAAGGTGTGGGTTTGGTTATAATATTGACACCGGTTCTCCAGGCAGAGGTTCCCCCCTAGAGTTCCCATATGCCGGATCTGATTTGAACCCACGCTTAAAGCTGCGCTTTTCAAAAGAGGAGCCCTGTCCCCTATTACAGGCGAGCGAGCCACATCTGCCAAAGACGTCAAGGCATCCACATGCAGATCGCCGTTCTGAGTCACTGTTGGAACCTTGACGGGTATCCCTTTCAGGCCAACGAGCACCTCAGGGCGAATCAGCCCATACTTCATCCGCGGGAAGAGATCAGTGCCTCCTGCAACCAATCGAGCTCGCGGGCCATACTCCTTCAGGAGTTGGGTAGCCTCTTCGACGGATGCGGGACGCAGGTACTCAAATTTGGGAAGGTGCATGTGAAATGTACCCCGGTGTCCAACAAAAGGTGATGGAGCACTGGGCTCGGGCCCATGAGCAGTGCTCCCCTCAGAGAGAGCTCAAAGAGGTTTATCATTATTATGTCTTGGTAAGACCCTGTCAATACTCATCGTATGAGGAGTTTCCTAGGTCTCCAATGATTCCTCTGTTCCTGATCGCAATCTGTTTGAGCGGTGGGGTATACAGAGAGCGTGAACAGGCTTCGTCTTGAGCCTTCACCCTGAGGTCCATTGGGCCCGTGCTCTTTCGAGTACCGTGCACATGAATCACGCTAGCTTGATAATGGACTCCATGGGGGAACTGTCCAAGATAGAGCCTTTCCTAAGGCGTAAGCTTTGATTGGCGTTTTGTAGGGAAACAGAGCAACCGATCCGCCTGTGTGAAGGAAAACAACCACATCCTTTGGCCTAAAGAAGCCCTCTCTACATAAGTCGATCAAGCAGGCCATCGCTGAGGCTGTATAGACTGGATCGATGAAAAGCCCCTCCGTTTCAGCCACAATTTTGATAGCCTCGGCCTTCCCCTCGGTTATGAACCCATACCCACCACCGGCATACTGATCGTAGACAATGATATCTTCCTTTGTTATCCCGAGGTCGAGTTGCAGAAACTTCAGGGATTCCTCTATTAAGTTGGAAACGTGTTCAATCTGCTGGTCTTTTGAGCGCCATCCGGTTGTCGAGCCGATAACCTTGACGCTGGTATTGAACGCCTTGGCGCCGATGATGAGCCCTGACTGGGTTCCTCCAGACCCCGTGGCGTGCACGAGATAATCGATGTTAATACCCAATTCGACGGATTGCTGTAAGAGCTCCAGCATGGCGTTTATGTATCCAGCTACTCCTCGTGGAGTAGAGCCCGTCGCAGTCAGTAGATACGGCCTGTGCCCTGCTGCCTTCAGCTGTTCCATCGTCTCCTGTTCGACCTTCTGAGCTTTCTCAGGTTTCACAACTTTCATCTCAGCACCCTGTAGGAAGTGGAGGAGATGATTGCCATCGTAGTCCTCCACGTCGTAACCCTCCTTTGGCCCTATTTTTATCAGAACGATTTTCATGCCCAGCCTTCGGGCGGCGGCCGCGGTTTGTGTGCACCAATTCGAATGGAAGCCGGCACCAGTTACGATGTAATCTGCTTTGTCCGCGAGAGCATCCTGCATCAGGTACTCCAGCTTCCTCGTCTTGTTGCCTCCAAAAGCAAGGCCTGTCATGTCGTCGCGTTTGACGAAGATCCTTGGACCTTTGAGGGTTCTTGACAAATTGGGTAGCTCTTGGAGGGGGGTGGGTAGATTCGCGAGCCTGATCCTGGGTAAAGTACTCAATTTCACTGTAATCCACTCCTTTCTTCAAATAAGCCCAGATTATTATGGAAAAATGTAGTATGTATTCATTTTCTTGTAAAGGGACCCTCGATTAGTTTGTTCAATCCACCCTCACTATTTTCGCATAACCTACCCTGGATGTTTGTCCGTGGACCATAATCTGCGAGTATTCGATGTCCATACCGTAAGCCCCCGGAAAACACTACGCCATTTTTTGATTAATTATGGGAAGAAAGGTAATGCCTGTTCAAGTCTGCCGCTATGGTTTGCCCACCTTCTTTCACCACCACTGGACCATGTTGGAGCATTGGCTCTTTACAAAAACCCCATTAAATCGATATCATTGAGTGCCTCGCCGGCCATTCTACAGTGGATATCATCGTTGGCCGACAAGAGAGCGGCTCGGTATTTCCTTAACGAGGTGGTCTTCAGAAGGCATGTAAGATTGAAGCGATCAACTCCCAGCAATGGAAGGAGGGAACGGTCATGATGAAACCCGCCAAGGATTCTTTGGACCTCGGTATTCTAGTCAGCGATATCAGGGCCAGTCTCGAATTCTATCGAGACACCTTAGGGTTGAAGTACGTGGATGAAAGACAGGTATGGTTCGGAACCATGTACCGTCTGCGCTTCGGCAGCAGCGATTTCAAGATAACCCAACCCAACACTGTACCGCCGAAAGGGGCCATTGGGTTGGAAAACCAACTGGGTTTTCGCTACGTAACCTTCGTTATTCAAGATCTCACAGAGCTCTGTAACGATCTCCGAAGCAAGGGAATCGAGTTTTTTCTGCCCGAAACCGAAATTCGTCCCGGGGTGCGAATTGCCATGGTCAAAGACCCGGACGGGAACGTCGTCGAATTCGTTGAGCGAAGCTAAATCCTTCAGTCTCGCAGCTGGACTCCGAACTCATCTCTCCAGTGGGTGAGCCCGGGCGGAAACCTCAGGAGGATTCCCGGCCTTTCAAGGCCGTGCTGTGGCCTCCGAGACCCCAAACTGAGCAACCAACCCCCTTGAAGGCCTCTCCCATGAGGGCCTTTGAACCTCCCAGAGTTAACTTCCTCCTCATTTAAGGGCCCGATGTAAAGCTTTCGAAAGGCCGATGTCCAACCGTTGTTGTACATCCAAC
>JABAOC010004514.1_pt1 | contig 12110 bp, 9 predicted proteins | sample 7062161 | NCBI WGS metagenome assembly JABAOC01 (sample SAMN14538625, study PRJNA623070) | marine sediment metagenome | biome: marine biome [ENVO:00000428]; feature: marine pelagic biome [ENVO:01000023]; material: deep marine sediment [ENVO:00002113] | place: India: Gulf of Khambhat ... | reverse complement strand
ACTGATCGTTCAGGCAGTAACTCAGTCAGAAGAGCATCCCAGGTTTTACGGTCCCCGGGATATTTATCCTTTTTGTTATATATTTCAAGACCGATGAGATGATCGTAACGCCGAAACATATCTACGTACCATTCCACGGTCTTTTCGTACCGTCCGGGATGATTAAAGACCGCCAAACCACCTCGACGTCCGATCTCTTCAATGGCTTCTTCTTCCGAATGAATATCAGGATTGCCATAATCGTTGAAGTAGCTTCCGAGGTGATGCACCTCTGATATTTCGTTGCCTTGAATAGCTACCATACCCAATGTATCTGGATCTCTTTGGAATTCCTGCCACGGCCATGTCGTCTCCGCCGTAACATTATCGTCATGATCGGTAAGCGCCAGAATCGAATATCCCAGCCCTCGAAAACGATCAATTACTTCTTGGGGTGTGGTACTGGCTTCGCCCATGCTCGTGTGGGTGTGAAGATTGGCCTTGTATTGACCATGCTTCACCCAGTTGACATTCGCATACGGATTTTCGATGCGAAATTCCGATTGTTGACAGACACAGTCCGTCAGTAGAACAATGGTAACGAAGATTGTAATCAGTACGTTAAATAAAATTTGCACTAACCTGGTAGATGTTTTTGTCCTCATTTTTACTCCTTATGCTAACAAAATTTTATTCAGATTTAGTTCTTACTCTGGTCTGGCAATCACTATCAAGCGAAAATGTAAATAGTAAAATTAAAATTACCATAAATGTTGATAAAACACGATTGATGAAAATATAGATTCTCATTATATATCGCTAAAAATATTAAATTTTTACAGAAAAACTAAATAATCAATTCATCAGAAATTCGTTATCCGAAATCAAGTTTCATGTTTAATAGTTGAAGAAGGTTACTTGTTCCAAAACTACATTTTCAATAACTGGGATTGCACCAGCTTTTCAAGCTACATACGCTCCCAGGCGATTTGCTACTTCGTTGATTGTTTTTAGATTCGATCCCCTCAGGTAATGATGAGCAACCGCTGCCGCAAAAGAATCACCAGCTCCGACAGTATCTTGTAGTTTAACATATATCGTTATTTCTCCTTGCCCAGGCTGTGGATGTGCTACTTCCTCGACCTTGGATTGATGTGGTTTTGAAATGACAAATGCTCTTATTTTACTCATCCCTTATGCAACGAATTATAAAATAGTGATTGCCCACTTTGTTCATCAAAAAGATTCATTTTGCTCCAATCAACCGAAATCGTTAGCGTTTCTCCAGGCTGCAATCGAAGTTCAGGTTCGGTAAGTACAATGAGTGGACAATCCTCAACTTTCACTTCTAAAACGCCTTCCTCACCCAGGGATTCATAAAGCACAACTTCGCTTAGATATTGCGGAAATTCCTGTCTGGGTCCTAGATGAATGTGATGCGGACGAATACCTAAAACCAAATTTTTATTTTTCCATCCGCGCACAGACTCCGGGAGATTTTCCGGTATCTGGATTTTTAAAGCATAATCATTCGAGCAAAAAATATGCGTTTCATCGGTTGTAGTAATCGTGCCATAGATGAAGTTCATTGGTGGTTCTCCTATAAATCCCGCAACAAAAAGGTTAGCAGGACATTCATAAACTTGATCTGTTGTCCCGATTTGTTGAAGAACACCATTATCCATGATTACAATACGATCAGCGAGTGCTAGAGCCTCAATCTGGTCGTGAGTCACATAGATAACGGTGCGTTTGTAGAGTTCATGAATTCTTTTAAGTTCACCGCGCGTTCGTAGGCGTAGTTCCGAATCAAGATGAGATAGGGGTTCATCCATTAAGTAGACATCTGCATCTCGAATAATACAGCGTCCCAAAGAAACCCGTTGTTGTTGCCCGCCTGAGAGCTCAACGGGACGTCGGTCGAGGATGTCTTTAATATCTAATATTTCAACCACTTCTTTCAATTTTTGATCAATTTCGTTTCCAGGTATGCCCCTGGCTTTCAATGGAAATATTATGTTTTCAAGCACCGTAAGGGGTGGATATAGCGCATAGTTTTCAAAAGCCATGGCAACATTTCGCTCCTTTGGGGGCAAATCATTGACGAATTTGTCTCCAATAAAAATCATCCCAGCATTAATTTCTTCCAGGCCTGCGATCATCCGAAGTGTAGAAGTCTTACCACATCCCGAAGGTCCCAGAAGCACCAAAAACTCACCATCGTTACAATTGAACGAAACATTGTCTACTGCTTTTACCTGAACATGGGTTTTCTCATCTTGATAGTATTTCGCTACATTTTTTAGTGTTACATTAGCCATTGGATATTATTGCCGATGATCTATTTTCTTTAACAAGCTTTTTCCTGATTCTTTATCAAATAGCATAATTCTATTTGAAGCAACTTGAATTTTTACAGACTGTCCAATTGAATAATTCTGCTTTTGTGTTAACATTTTAAACAACTGTTGTCCCACTTTGACCTCAACCATAGTTTTAACTCCCAGATTTTCACTTACGTAAATTTCTCCACCTATTCCTGATTCGTCCAGATTATGCGAAATATGGAGATACTGTGGTCGGACTCCAACTATCACCTCATCATCTTCTCGAAGCAACTGTTTGGCAGATGGGGGACATGGAACACTAAAGGTACTATCTTTTGAAATTAGCAAAAACTGATCGCCGTGGTGACCTTGAATACGACATGGGATTAGATTAATTTTTGGCTGACCAATTAATGATGCAACAAAAATGTCATCCGGATTATTATAGATTTCACTTGGAGTGCCAATTTGATGAATTCGACCCTCATTAAGGATTACAATACGATCTGCCAGAGCAAGTCCTTCCAGATAATCATGAGTGACATAAATAACGGTTGTGTTTAGCGAGTTCTGATATTTTTTCAGTTCTCGCCTCATATGGTGCCTTAACTTGGCGTCAAGGTGTGAGATAGGTTCATCCATGAGTAATAATCCTGCCCTTTTCGACAGCGCTCTGCCCAGCGAAACCCGCTGTTTTTGTCCACCTGAAAGCTCCGCAGGTTTACGTTCTAACAGTGACTCAATCTTAAGCAACTCTGCCGTTTCGCGGACTCGCTTTTTAATCTCTACTTTGCTTAGACGAGAATTTTTGGATTGGAGAGGGAATGCGATGTTTTCATACACCGTAAAGTGTGGATAGAGCGCGTATGATTCAAAAACCATGGCAACGTTCCGTTTTTCTGGAGGAATGAAATTAATCAAGCGCCCTCCAACAAAGATTTCACCCTGAGTAATTGGTTCCAGTCCGGCAATCATTTTCAACGTGGAGGTTTTGCCAGCACCAGAGTGTCCCAAAATCACCAGAAATTCTTGATCTCGACATTCAAATGAAATCCCATTTACAGCAACGACTTTTCCGTAGTGTTTGTGAATATTTTTTAGTTGAATTGATGACATTTTCTTCCTTTTCTCAACCCCGTACAGCGCCCATTGTGAGACCACGAACAAGATATTTTTGAATAAATATGGCCAGAATCAATGGTGGCAAAATCGTAATCACCGTAGCAGCCGCCATCTGCCCCCAAAGTACCGACTCGTAAGAAATAAATCCAAGGGTTCCCACAGTCGATGGATAGGACTCCTTTGCTCCTAAAATTAAGCCGAAAATAAAGTTATTCCAAGCAAAGATGAATGCTATTATTGCGGTCGCGGCTAAACCAGGTTTCACTAACGGGATGGCAATCTTTGTAAAAACTCCCCACCAAGAATACCCGTCCAACTTGGCAGCCTGTTCAATCTCAACAGAAATGTCTTCAAAATAGCCGCGAATGATCCATACAATTAAAGGTAGCGTAATCAGTTGATATACCAAAATCAATCCTATATAGGTGTTGTAGAGTTGCAATTTTTGATATAAAATGTAGATTGGTATAATTACTGCAATCTCTGGAGCAAATCGAAAGCTCAAAAAGGTAAAAGCAATATCCTCCTTGAACCGAAAACGAAAGCGGGCTAAAGCGTAAGCTGCTGGTACACCGACTAATAGTGAAAGACTGACTGCACAAATGGTGACGATACAGCTATTCTTGAAATAGAGTAGAAAATTTGTACGACTTATTTCATACTGGGCATTTTGAGCGCCGAAGAGTATCGTTCTGTAATTTTCCAGAGATGGCGAAAAGATCAACTTTGGGGTAGGAGAAATAATGTCCCCATGACTTTTCAAAGACATCAGACCTACCCAAATTAGCGGAAACAAAGCAAAAATCGTATAGGCAATGAGACCAAGATAGATCCAGAATCGAGGACTGCGATATTTTTGTATAGATAACTTCATATTAATAACCATAACTGAATTTTCATAAATCAATTAAGTAAAAATTAAATTGCCTTACCCGAAGCTCGTTGCATGGAGCGGCTCCAACAAGTTACAAGGAATCGACTAATAATGAAAATTATAATCCAAAGTACCATCATATAAGAAAGCGCTTTTCCCATGTTATACCAACGAAATGACTCATAATAGGCATTTAGTTGTATGAGCATGGTTGAGTGAGCACCTTTGGTGGTGACATAAATAACATCAAACATTTTGAGCGAATCCATCATTCGAAACAAAATCGCCAGGATTAAAAACGGCTTTAACATAGGTAAGGTTAAACGGCGGAAAATGAACAAAGCAGAAGCACCGTCTACCTGTGACGATTCAAACGGTTCTTTCGGTAAAGTTTGTAATCCAGCAAGGAGAATAATCGCGCAAAAGGGTGTATAGATCCACGTATCGATTAAAACAATGGAAAGAAGCGAGTAGGTATTGGCAAGCCAGGCTACTGGCGTCGATCCGATCCACGCCAGAAAGTAGTTCAGAATCCCATTTTCCGCCATAATAATCTTCCACATCAGCGCTGCGACAACTGGTGGCATCATGAGAGGAATAATTAGAATAAATCTGAAAAAGCGGATGCCCTTGATCTCTTTATTGAGTAACATGGCTACACCGAGTCCCAGTGGAACCTCTACCATAATAACGAGCGTAGCATACAAAAGCGTGAGCGCCAAAGAACGCCAAAAATTAGCATCTTGAAGTAAGTCGAGATAGTTGCTCAAACCAATAAAATGGCGCACCGGAGAAACCAAGCGATAATCTGTCAAACTATAATAAACAGCCAGAATAAATGGATAAAGAATGCCAATGGTCAATATCAGCGCTGGGAGCACGATGAGGTAAGGCAGAAAGCGGTGTAGCCAGGGCCTTTTTTTAAGTTCTGTAATGTGCCGGTCACTTCTCATTTAAAATCCCGGCTTTTTCAACGATCTGATTTATATCTGCCGCTGCCCGATCTAAAGCCTTCTGTGCATCAACACCACTCCAAATTTCTTGCAGTGCACGTGCCCAACGATCCCCGACTGCTGTAATCTCTGGCTGTGGTGTCCAGCAGACCTGGACATGATTTTGTAAATTATCATCAACAATTTGTCGATAGTTTCCCCATTGATTCAGAATCTCTCCCGCCATCTGGTTACTCCAGATCGATTTACGGGGTGGATTCCAATTTCCTTTGAAGATAGCATTTAAGAGCTGTTGCTTAGAGGTTGCCCATTGGATAAAGAGCCAACTAGCAATTTTATGGCGACTTTGCCGACTAATAGCCAGGGACCAGGTCCAGATGTTCGAACGAATGGTACCATCAGGTCCAGCCGGTGGAAGTGCATAGCCCACTTTGCCAGCGACGCGAGACTTTTCCGGATTCTCATAACTCGATGCAAAAAAATCTGCATCCATAATCAATCCATAACGACCTGATTCAAACTGCTCTTTTGCATCGTACCAGGTATTGCTAGTCCAAGTTAACGGACCGCATTCTTTGATGGTCTTAACCCAAAGTTTGGTAAACTCGACAGCTTCAGTCGTGTTAATCAGGCAATTCATCTGACCGTCAAAGTCGCGGCATCCATAGGAGGCAAATCCACTAATAAAACCTGTTGCAATTGTAGGCCAGGTTCCTAAACCGCGGGAGGTAATTCCGTACACCTGACTACCTTTGATTTTCCGAGTCATTGCCCTGGCAAAATCATAAAACTCCTGGTAGGTTTTTGGTGGCTGAAGGTATAATTCCTCTGCCCAATCTTTCCGATAGGCGAGGATATAAGTCTCTACCTGTACGGGAATAGACCATTGGGTGCCTTTACCATAGTTTTGGTGGCCCGGTTTTCCATTCCATCGATTTGCCTTAAGTAGAGCAGGGAAAAAATCATCGAGATCATACGCATCATTTGTCAAAGAGGGATTGTTTAAATAATCATCGAGGGATTCTAACCATCCGGCCCTTACATAGGACCAGGTTGTATAGGGACCTGTCATGAATACATCGACAGAACCAGTGCCACTAGAAAGCTCAATAATGATTTTATCTCGGTATTCTTCTTCCGATAAAATATTATAGTCCACTTTGATACCTGTCAATCTAGTAAACTCACTCAGTGCTGGCAGAAGAGACTCAGTGAAGGGATGTTTATTCAGATGCAATTTGATGGTTTGACCGCTTGCTCGATCCCAACGAAACGAACCTGATATTGATTTCGGATCGAAATCTATTTCGTCAATTTTTTGGGTACAACTTGAATATATAAGAAATATCACTAACCACACTATACATAAAACAAATTTGAAGAACTTCATAATACACCTGCCAATTTAAACTAACTTTTTATTGGGATTCCGATAATAAGCTTCATGACGTATCATCTGGATTTAATCAAATATCCGGATCATCTGTTTTGTATTTTGTGGTATCGATTACAACAAGAGGAGAAAATACAGACAATCCTGTTTAATCATGTATTGTTTTATTTTAATAACTTAAAAATATGAAGAAAATTACTAATGTGCAAATGATAATATTTTGATTTTTAATTTCTTATCATGAACTTCTGTACATAATTATCAACGTTCAGCAATTGTAACCATTTTTTAAATTAAATTCCATTTAATGAAAGGCATAGCCTTAATTGACTATGCCTTTCAAATTTGCAATCACTGCAAACTATTTTAACACAGTGTGTTACAGATTAAACTCAAAACCGCCATATATATGCATGTCTTGATAAAATCGGTTGTATATGGGATTCCCGGAAAAATCCGGTCTCAGACTTTTGAGCCTTCTGATTTCATCTTCACCCAACAAATTTTTACCCTTCAAGAATAATCGAACATTTTTATTGAGATTCTTGCGCAGTGAAATATCAAGCCCGTTATAAGCGTCATCCCATTCTTCGCTATAGTCACCCAGTTCATTAAAGATTTTTGACTTGTACTGATAGGATATACGTCCCGAAAAACCTAATTTTACAGACTCGTAACTTAGCGCGAAATTGAAAACATCGTCCGCCTGCTGCGGAAGGGATCTTTTAGTTCCATCGGTATCTTCTAAATAGGTGTCCAATTGGTGAGTCCAGTTCGCCAGAATACCAACTTGAGGCAGACCGAGAAAGTCAAGCTGTCTTTGCAGAGACAATTCGATACCCTGTGCTGTTCCTTTTCCTACATTTTGGGGTTGCTCTACCCGTTCCACCTCATCATATCCATGATATGTACCACCGGGGGGGGTAAAGAAAACAGCCTGAATTACATCGTCGATCTTTTTATAAAAGAATCCAACCGACATGTGGGAAGCAAGCATTGGTGAGTAGTGTTCAAGAAGGACGTCGATATTCATAGATCGGGTAGGGTTCAGGTCCTTGTTACCTGTAAACAGCTCCTTGTCTTCGATATCATAATCATTAAACTCCACAAAATAACGAAAAGAGGGACGTGCAATACCTTTTGAATATGAGAACCGCGCATTAATATCCTTAGGTAATTTATATCGCAAGTGCAGAGATGGAAATAAGTCGGTATAGTTACCAGTGGCATCGATCGATGATTGCTGTTCAGCAACTTCGGGATTATTACGACGAAAATTATCTACTAATCTGGATTCCGTAGACGTTGAGGTCTTTTCCACTCTGAGACCTGGTAACACCATAAACTTATTTCCCAGCCAAAATTCTGCCATAGCATACGCCGCGAGAATATTCTCATTGGCAAGGTAGTTCTCATCAATATCGGTGCCGGATTCCGAAAAGAAAACCATATTCAACGGCGGATCATACTCAATAATAAAATCCTGATCTTCTGTAATAGACCATGCTTTCGGATATTCAAAACCATAGTCATCCTCAAATTCAGCCGCGGCAGCAGAATCAAGGTCCGCGTCGAATCCGGAAATATCAGAATCCAGTTTCTGATTATACCGATCTTTTGTTTTGTACTTGACACCGGCTTTAAAATATCCGCTGAAAGCGTTGGTGAAAAACGGTTTTTTAAAATTAAATGCAGCTAAAATTTCATCTTCTTTGAAGGTTTCCGTTTCAAAGTTATTGTTGTCAAAATAATAATTGTGATCACCCTTTCTGTAGTTTTTAAATTTAGTGCGAAAGTTACCCTGAAAATCATGAGTTTCAGCGCCACGTCCACTGGTATAGGCGACTGTATAATCGATGCCAAAATCACCCAACACCATGTGTTCTCCACCGAGAGCCACATTCATCACATGTTTGGGTTCGTGTTTGACATCATTCAGTTTCTCCAATCTGCCCTTCTCATAATTCTCTTCGAGCTCCAGGTCATAATCCGTCAGATTGTAGGCAGAATAGAATGTTCTCAAAGACATTTTGTTTCCAAGTGACGGTCTCCATAGCAGGGCGGTATTGAATCCGGCTCTGGTTTCAGTGGTCTCTGTCGGTCTTCTGCTATGGTACCTTAATCCCTGGGGAGTGGGATTCCCAGCCAGGTCCTCGACATCCTCGGTATCCTCCCAGGTGCCGTCATCAAATTCCCACTTATATCGATCACTATATTCTGATATTGTCTCGTTCTCATAGGTACCGGAAATTGAATAGCCGAATTTACCATCATAAAAGACATCGCCGATCGAAAGACTGGCTTTAGTGGGACCAAAGAAATCGAATTGATTAATCGGATATCCTGAAGTATTATCTCCCGACGACCACCCCCGATACAATTTGGCGGTGACCATTTGCGAGCTCGGCGCGTCTTTTAAAATAAAGTTAATGTTTCCGGCGATAGCGTCCGCGTCCATATCAGCCGTTTGACCCTTGGAGACTTCAATTGCCTGGATAAGATCGATGGGAAAAGTCTGCAATGATGCATGCCGGTCCTCTGCAGCATTGACGGCAGGAATTTTTTGTCCATTCACCGTTGTTAGGGCCCAGTCCGCCGGCAAACCACGCATAATGGCTTCATCGCCATCCACAACAACTCCTGGAATGCGCGAGACAGCTTCCACAGCTTCTTCATCGGGGAAGGTACCCATCAAATCTGAAGAAACGACATTTTTAATGTTGGAAGCTTCATATTGAGCGTTCAATGCAGCTTTTTGTGACTGGAGTAATCGTTCACCTGTAACCGCGACTCCTTCCAACTCGAGAACTGATCCTGCCATTTCGAAGTTAACTGTCGTAACCTGCCCCGCAGTAACCTGAACACTCTGTTCTGCATTTTCATACCCAATATAACGTACCAGTAAAGTATAGGTGCCGGGAGGGACATTTCCGATCAAGAAATTACCCTGGTTATCTGAAGCAGCGCCAAGGGTCGTCCCAACAATGCTTACATTCGCGCCGATAAGGTCAGATTGTGTATCTTTATCGACAACGCTGCCAGTAATGCGTCCTCTTACTTGTGCTTGAAGGGAATCGGTTGTAACAATAAAACTAATGAATAATAAGATGCATAATCCGAGTCTTAAGTATCCCTCAAGAGATTTTGATTTTACTAAATCATTCTGCATTTCCTTCTCCTTGTTTTATTAAGGTTGTAACTATTAATGTAGACTTGATTAGCAATTAGACTTAGAGTATCGGTTGAGTCATCACTCCTTTCGTTTTAAGTGAACTTTACTGTTTTAAATTTAAATTTATGAATTTTTTATTATCACCTCCTTCCCAAATTATATATGATGATTTTAAATTAACTTAATAGATGATCTTGTTGATTTAGTGCCATTTTTTTCTCGTTGAGCACAATATGCAGCAGTCAGGGACTACTACTACCCAATATGTTGTGGTGTTTTGCTGTTAAATGATGCTAGATCAACAGAGTCATAAATGAACATTAAAAAAAGATTAATAAAACATTATATTTAGATTGCAATGATATTTTATCCTTGAGACGCTTGACGATATAAAGTTCGATTCGCTTTATAATTATCAATAATGAGCCACGGGTCGTCTGTTTCATCTCGCATTTTTTTTAATTTCTCCCGCATTTCTTCAAGCACACTTTGGTATTCTGGGACATTAGCCAAATTTTTTGATTCGGCAGGATCGTTTTCAATATCAAAAAGTTCTTCTGCAGGACGACGCAGATAATCACTTACTTTTCGCTTGCCCATCATTTTTGATTTCCGCTTTAGAATTCCCTGCCACGTTTTGCTAATGAATAGATCAGTTGCAAAAGCATATTCCAGCTCTGGAAATAGATTGAGGATATATTTAAATCGACGAGTCCGAACGCCACGCATGGGATAGTACATGGTTATTTCATGAAAGGTATGCGAAAAATATACCTCGTCCCAGTCGTTCGGATTTTCTTGATTCAAAATTGGTAAAAACGATTTCCCTGGTAATTTGTAATCAGGACTTTTTGTCCCTGTCCATTCCAGGATGGTCGGAACCAAATCTACAAAGCTGATCATTGCATGATTTTCTTTTCCACTTTTCTCAATGTCAGGAGAGCACACAATCATTGGCAAATGAACGCCAGAATCATAGATTGTGGTTTTTGCTCCTGGGAATGGGATGCCATTGTCACTTATATAAATAATCAGCGTATCCTCATAACGACCTGATTTACGAAGATTTTCTAACACCATTCCGATTCCCGTATCCAGCCGAGTAATGGATTGATACTGATCAGATAATTCTTCTCGAACCTCAGGAGTATCTGGCAAGAAGTCGGGTACATGTACATCATTTGGATCATATTTAGTGGCTTGTATACCTGGATAATTCCGATCATTTCCAAATCCTGAGAAATTTTCAACATTTTTCATATCACTCATACCCTGTGCCGAACGATGGGGATCGGAATAACCGATGAGCAAGAAAAACGGATTGTTCTTATCCCGAGTGAAGAATTCTCCAGCTTTATCTGCCATAGATTTCACGTCACGATTCCCCATAATCTCTTTTCCTTCCACAACAAAATCAAATGGAAGTTGCTCTTTGGGAGCCACATGCAGCTTACCGATAACCCCTGTCTGGTAACCATTTCTTTTTAACAAGGCAGGTAACGATTGCACCCATGCATGAAAACTGAAATGATGCCAGTTGTGTTGATGCCCAAATTGTCCATTTTGGTGTGTATAAAGTCCTGTCAAAATGGCACCTCTGCTGGCGCTACAAGAGGCTGCAACACAATACGCATGAGTAAATCGAATCCCTTCAGCAGCCATTTGATCTAAATATGGAGTTTTGATTTTTTGATTACCATAACATCCCAGTTGGTCGATTCCATGATCATCAGAAATTAGCAATAATACATTTCTGTGATTTGAGGATTGAGAATTCAGTTTCTGCTGCGATGAGGACACATTACCTAGAGCAAGCGTGTTAGCAAGAAGTGTGGCGCTACCACCAGCCATACATTTTTCAAGAAAAGTTCTTCGATTAATATGTTTTTGTGTTTTCATAAGGTTATACCATTTAATCTTGATTTTTAAATTGATTTTTAATTTGGATAATCCTATTTATGAGAATGTTGGGCATCGCGGCTAACTTCTCTTCTGATAACTACGATCTTTTTTCCACTGCTTGTATATTCCTTAACAATCCTCCCTACAGACCAAAACTAATAAAATCCGTAATCAATCCTGATTGTCTTAGAAAATCTCGACGAGAGATTGATTTCTTTGACAATTTAATCCTCCTATGCTTATGCTCAGTTTTTATTTCATTAACGGCCAATACTCGGATTCTGTCCTTGCTGTCTCTAAATAATTTTCAATTTTCATAACAATATCCGGATGCTCATTGGCAATATTAATCGTCTCTCCAATATCTTTTTCCAGGTTATAAAGTTCA